>Ga0116227_10013459_pt1 | contig 12846 bp, 14 predicted proteins | sample S1TSphgellanicum_FD_89693 | JGI IMG/M metagenome (GOLD analysis project Ga0116227, IMG submission 89693) | Host-associated microbial communities from peat moss isolated from Minnesota, USA - S1T2_Fb - Sphagnum magellanicum MG | ecosystem: Host-associated > Plants > Peat moss > Unclassified... | reverse complement strand
CCATTGAGGTTTGATAAATGCAACTTTCTCATGGCTCTCCAGTATGAAGTCTGGTATTGCTCTGGCCAGAAGAGTAGGTTGAATGGTAATATCAGAGGAGGGGGCTTGTTTGACATTTTTGAGCATAGACAGCCCAGTGGCATCTTTTTATTGGGTGGGCTTTTAAAAGGTGTGCACTTAATGTCGTGTAAATGTCTTTACAACAGTTTTTCATCAACTGCATCAGCTGGGATAGGAGATATAGCAGCAGCTCGCCAAAGTCAGGATTCCTCCCTCATTCTGACATCCGAAGCAGTTTCATTTCTGTGTTCAGGCTTCAAAAATGTTAACATGAACATTCTGGTTCTCGTTCTGGACCCCAGTCCTAGTTCATTTTTCACCGAAATCCTGGAATTTGCTCCAAATTCAAGCTCCTTCACTCTGAAACCAGAAAACCACAGCTGCATAAGAATATACAGCTTCTGGGATCACTAAATATAAATTCCCAAATGTGCTCCAAGATGCAAGTTCTCTCACTCTGGTGAGACGAAATCTGACTGAATATATTGTTCTAAGGTAATTTCCAAAATTCCCGCATCTGCTCCAAAAATCAAAGCTTTCTCTACACTGGCTCAGTACAAAACTCACCCGCATGTATAAGCTTGTGGAATCACCAGACTTCTCGGATATGCATTTCAATTCAGACTCTCCCTGAATCCCAGGATCGCTGGAACTACAACCTCCAGTTTCTTCACGTCCGCTCTTGATGTGTGCCTTTTCAGATCAGCATGCAATGAAGCTGGAAGCGATGCTGAGGGATCGCTAACACATAAGGCACAAACGATTCAGAAATGCACAAGGACAGAGAAGGCACAAGTAAACAATCACCGACAAGAGGTTTTAGTGTAACGACATGCGTTGGCTCAAAGCGCGTGCTACCGGAATTCTGGCTGCAAAAAGAACAGAACGGTGCTTACAGAAGGGATTTCGAGTGCCGACCCTCACAGTGCCGGGTTGTACAGAGAAGAGGCCGGAAACAAACCAGGAATCCCACCAGCTTGTTCTCCCCTTTGACGATTCCTTGGCATGCTACTGAAAGGAAGCTTGTTTCGGAGCAGCAGAGGTTAATTGACAATCGAAGAGGAGTCACGAGAAACCGAGACAGATGTAGTGTTGTGACCTACGATGAGCGGAAGGCGAAAAGTTAAGCCGGACAGGCATAATCCGGCGCTTGATGTGAAAGGATGATCATCCACAGTGTGTTAATTAGGTTTAATTTTTTGTTGTTTGTCTGTTTTGTTTTATGGTTGCAGGCTGCATTGTGTGCGCGCGGTCTGTTTGGTTTTTGTTTGGAAGCTCAAGTGCTTATCTCCATTGTTGCTTGCTCTTCATTGCTGTTTATGGAGTTTACCTTGGATTGGCTCGCTGGATTGTGTGACGGCGGAAGGTGTGCGCATGCTGACTACAAGAAGTGGTGCTTGGTGCAATGCCGGGCAGACTCACCAAGATAAGCCAAGTTTTCTGTTTGATTTTCTGGAAAAGTATATGGCTGTTGTTTTCAATGTCTTTGTGAAATGGTGGTTAGGGAGGAATGCTCTACCATAAAGTGAAGTCTTCTTTTCTGGAGTAGTAGAATTCCGCTGCGCTATAATCTTTAGAAGAGAAGCAATGTGTTTAGTTTGTAGAATGCTAGGGACTGATTGAGGAAATGGATGAAGCACCATAGAGGTTTGATGAGCGGTCTGTATGGCAGATTATTGTGGGGTGGAATGTAGTTGGGGTTCGCTGTGGGACATGCATCGGGGTTCATTTGGATGGGACTGAGTACCTACTTGTGTGGGGAGCTCAAAAGGGAATTGGGAAAACTGAGAGCAGACCTGGGACTTTGGAAGAATTTATGACTGGGTTGTTTGGGATTCCATTCTCCTTCATATATCTTTTCTGGGTGAGACACAAATGTGATGGGGGAATTCTGTGTTTGTTGGGTTGGGATGTCAATTGCCAATGAAAGACCAGTGGGCTCGTGAGAGAGAAACCAAGAGAGTGCTGATTCCTCAAGGTTCATAGAATATGTTCTGTAGAGAATTGTTGGAGAGAATGTGTGGGAAGAATAAGTGACTTATGTAAGCATGTCAATCTATTTACTGTAGACAGCGGCTGTTCACAATTTTCTATCTTAGGAATTGGTGTGCAATAGAAGTATTAGACACCACTTTTGGCTACATTGTGTCCATATATGCACGTATGTCCAGATCGGAAAGCGTGTCCACCCAAACACAATTTCGGGAAACACTCTCTTGCATCCCACCGACGAGGGAAATCAAAGTCAATCAAATGCAACAAGGGTCAAACTAGCCTAATTTAGACTAGCCTAGGCCTCTTAAGGTTGACCTGGGATAACCTAGCCTTGAAGCTTAGGCTGACTTAAATTATCCTAAGTTAAACTTAGGATAACCTAGAATACTTAAATTGATCAAGGCTAGTTTATGCTAACCTAAGATGACCTAGATTTTCGTAGGTTGACTTTATTTAACTTAGGCTAGCCCTACACTAACGTAGATTGACATTAGTTATCGTAGGATGTTGACTATTTAGACTAAATTAAGTTGACCTACTTGCTAACTCAAGTTAAATTTATGTTAACCAAAATTAAACTTAAATTAAATCTAGGTTAACACCTAAACTAAACCAAGATTAAACCAAAGCTAAAATTAAATTAATCAAGGCTGAACCTAAACTAATCGATGTTAAACTAGACTAAAAACCTAGCTTAGCAATCAAAGCTAAACATTAATTAAACTAGCTTAAACATAGGTTAATTTAAGCTAACCAAAACTAAGCATGGGTTAACCAAGGCTACACTAAGACTAAACATAAACTAACCTTGATCAAACCTAAATTAAACATAAACTATCCAATGTTAAACTTTTAAAAAACTTGGTTAAATTTAGGTTAAACCTAAATTAAATCAATATTCAACCTATTTAAACCTAGGTGAAAACCAATATTCAACATTGGCTAAATGTAGGCCAACATGCTTCAACCTAAGTTAAACCAATGTTTGACCTTGACTAAACCTAGGTTTAACAAAATTCAACCTATGTTAAATTTAAGTTAAACCTCGGATAATCATATCTAAACCTAAGTTATCCAAAGCTTAATGAAAATTAAATCTATGTTAAAAAAGGTTAGACCAATGTTAAACTTATGTTAATTATCATATGTTACCCGAGGCTAAACCTAAGCAAACTTCAACTAAACCTATGCAAAACCTAATCAAACCTCAAAATTTCAGGTTAAACCTACAAACTAACCGAAGATAAACATAAATAAACTAAAAGTAATTACCAAAGTTAAATATAAATTAATCTAAAACAATTTGGTTTTTTTATTTTCTTTTGAAGAATGGACGAAACACACTAAAAAAATTCAAAAAAAATCCCAAAATGAACCTTCAACCAATGTATAATTGACAATATAACCCATGAATTTCAAGTATTTGAAAAGCAACCTCCATTCATGACCAATGGTTATACCCCAAAAATTATTGATACCCTAATTGGGACCCTAACAAAATTAAATACAAACTCAATAGTTATTCAAAAATCAACAATAAATCAACATTGGCATGTGCATGATGATCATGTTAATTTTTATCCTACTTTTTATAACTAGTAAAACAAGGTCAAGAAAACACATGTCATTTTTCTTTAAATGACTATTAAGTCATGTAAGCATAATTATAGTCATGTAATGATATATATGATTATATAATTGTACAAATGTCAACAATCCAATAATGGGTCCATTCACAATTGGGGTGCCAAAAAAGAATGTTTAAGTTTTTAAGAATTAGACAGGACAACTTCAGATTTTTTTTTATATCTCACATTATTATAATTGTAGTGAATTGTTGTATGCCAATAGATAAAATGATGTCTTGTTAAATTAACAAAAATATTTTAAAATAATTTGGATACTATGTAAATGTCATTTTCATTCCTATAAATTAATTATTTCAAGTGTCTAAACTATTTTTTAAAAAAGGAATAATAAGGAATGCATAAAAGTCATAAAATTAATTTCAAACTTTTATACAACAAAAACATGTCCTTTTTTATATGAATACATGTTCACTGGGTGAACTTGATGAAAAATCCAAATCATACAAAAATGTCAAAGTCTTGAAATTTTGAAGGAAAAGGCTACAAAGCAAAAGACTCATTTAAAAAACCATTTTGATTAAAAGAAATTATGTTCAATGGTTTCAAAATGTTTAGTTTTAGGTGTAGGTCACATGTGTAAAAAATGATCTTGCCAAAAAAAATAGTGGTTGTCCATTGAAATTCATTTCGAAAGTCTTTGGGATTTTCTACATTTCTAGCTATAAACCAAAATATTCACACACAATTACATATGAATGTGAAAATTCACCATTGTCACATGAATTATTTTAAATTGGAGTAATCAATTTTTTTCTTTTAAATTTATCTCAAATAAATGTTATTTGTAAAAAGTAGCTTCATAAAAGTCTTAGAGTCATTTTTCTTTTTTTTTGGTAGCCTAATAATGAATGGACCCTAATAGTTTTGGTAAAATAATTAAAAATAGCCAAAAATGGCATATGATAGACTAACGACTAATAACCAATAATAATAACCTATGATATAATAACTAATAATAACTCATGGTAAATAACATTGAATAACCAAGAATAACTTTCGATAGAATAACCAATAGTAACTTATGGTGAAATAACCAATAATAGCCTATGATAGAACATCCAAGAATAGCTTAAGGTAAAATAATTAATAATAATTAATAATAACCTATGATATAATAACCAATAAAAAAATTTAAAACTTAGAATATTCTATAATATTCTATAATAGAATAACCAATAATACCCTACGGTATAATCAATAATAATTTATGAGAAAATAACCTAAAATAACCGATAATAACCTATGATAAAACAACCAACAATAGCCTATTATCACATATGCCAACACCATGGAGTTCATTTGTATGAATGTTTATCCATGACTTGTAATTAATTTGTAGTTTAGTTTCAATTCATTTTTAGTTAGCTTTTACTTAACTTTTAATTCATTTCCATTTAATTTTTAATTAATTCATAATTAAATCTTAGTTCTTTTGTAGTTCATTCTTAGTTAACTCGTAGTCCAGTATTAATTCTCACATGGATGGACATGAACCACACATGGTCACACATGGGCCACATGTAGGTTGGAAGTTTATTGAGAAGCTTCTTTGAACTAGGTGCCCAATGTGTATAAATAAAGGTTTAATTTCATATTATCTTAAGTTTGTTCAGCACCAATTTGGGTATGTAAATTTGTCATGATCTTGTTCTATTTTTGTCATGTTTTTGTAATAAAGTCCTTTTGCATTTGCATCATGCACATATAATGTTTTTGTTTTTGTTTTTTTATTCTATAATATGGATTTAGAACTCAATTTGTTTTCGTTCATGTGGTTTATAAATCTTATTGTTTAGTTCTTTTCATGCATGTGACCAGGGTTCTTCAGGTTCTGAGATTTGGTTCAGGGATTTCCGAAGCTTGTCAAGAAAGGGTTCCGGAGTCCCTCTGGACAGATTGCGCCTTCTTGGGGCTTTTCTGTCCGGGTCCCCTGGAAACGGGCCAGATCTTGTCCGGGTGCATGCAAAAAAAAATTTGTGTGTGCCGCACTCTGCTATTACGCGTGGAGCACAATGATTCATACAGAATGGGGATCTAAGCCTTCATTGTTGCAATATTGTCGACTTGACATTGCCAGATCACACTCACCACATCCAGAACACAAAGCTGCATTGCATCAAGAAGTCATTTATTCAACAGCACACTGCTTGAAGACATCTGGAAATGCATGTGTGCATACCAAGGATGGTCAGTCACAGCCCAGCTTTCATCACACTCAAAGTCAATGTCCAATGGTCAATGTCACAAGGTGCTGTGCATCACCAAGACACCTACTTGGCATGCAAATTTCTCAGCAACTGAGACACATTTGACAACTGCTCCACTGGCTTCTCTGCCTCCTTGGCCAGAAAATCCAGCTCCTTCCTCTGCACACCTACCATCTCAGCATCTCCCTAGCACTCAGACTCATCCGATGATGAGCACACACTGCCCTCCTCATCAAACCCATCATCTTCTAGCCCATCATCAAAGCTAGGCACCTGATTGGCGGGCTCCTTGCTCATTGCTACAAACAGCTTGTTGACCAGAAGCTTACCAACAGGCCTGCTGTGAAACTCCTTGGCTGCAGCATAATCAAGGGACTCGACACTGCCAGCCAGAATGCTCACACGCATCAATGAATCGACCGTGACCACACGTAGTCGATTGGTGAGCCGATGCTTGATCACTCAGTGCTCACTGAAACCACGTTCAACACACGTCGTTTCAACTGGCACACAGAACATGGCCTTCGCAAAGGGCAACATGTGAGGCAACTCCAAATGATGCTCCTTCTTTATGCAGGCCCACACATCTTGATCCATACTTTGCAATCTCCTTTGCTGACTTGCCCCTGTACGATGCAACATCAAAGATCGCACTGCTGTCCAGCAGATCCCCCTCAGGAAAGCGATCCTCCAACCCCGACATAATTGACTGCACCATTGAGGCCACAAAGTCGGCTAGATCTTGCTCGTTCAGCTCCCCCGTCAGCACCACCTTCTCAGTGAACTTGCCATCTCCATCGCGGTAGTGGATGGCATTGCTAACTTTGCCCAGGTTCACATGTAGCACACAAGAAATAGGCAAGCATAATTAGTACAGGGCAAGCCTTGGCATTCTGCAATACACAGCAGAAACAGGTGCATGCACATTGCATAGCATTGGAGACAATAGGATTTGGTGTCATATGTACTGCGAGTTGTAACACAGTAAAACATGTGCAAGTCACAGGTATGGTCAAGAAGTCAAACTATGTTGGGTAACTGATAGGCTACACAATGACTGCTTGCATCAAGTTTCATGACACGAACCCTCATGTGCCGTTTGCTTACCTTGAAGTTGTCATAGTGTTGCCCTGACAACAGCTCCGCCTCAATGAAGTCGGTTTGCAGTTCCGTCGCCACCTGCTGTGTCGCCTTGCGCACATGGTGCAGCAGTAGGTATGACGTATGCTGAAACTTCTTGCTCAAGACATCAAGCGGCAACATGATGTCTCGCAGCAAGTTTAGTTTCGTTGCTGCTTGCACGTCGCGCAACTCCTCAAGTGTTGCCGCCCCAGCCGGCCAAGGCTGTTTGGAGTTGCACTTGCGGGTGGCACGTCCCAAGAAGATGATGAGCTTCGCTAGGTTGTTGGTCAGCACCACCACGCACTGCAGCCGGCTGAACCAGCGTGTGGCATTGAAGATGGGGAATTTGAGCTGGGTGATGCCGTAACCCTTTGCAAAAGCCTCCCACTCTGATTGTCGCTTGCTGTTGTGGTTGAAGAGATTGTGCACCTGTCGTAGTTTGGAGTCCATTGCTTGTAGTTCCGGGTTGCTCTTTGTAGTGTCGCTCATGACGAGCGCGGTGCGGTGCGCTACACAGCGTATCGCAACAATGCGTGGGTTGACTGCCTTCAGCCGTGCAGCTACTCCCGACTTCACGCCCGTCATTGTTGCTGCCCCATCGCTGCAGAACCCTGCCATGCGTTACACGTCCAACCCTAATGCTGTCATGACCCCTAACAGAATGGCTGTGATGGCATCAGTTGTAGTGGCCAATAACAGTTGTAGTGGCCAATAACTTCACGCAGGTCACGTACTCAGTTGTAGCGATAAGCGTGTCGGGATGCAGGTATCTGACGTAGATGAACAGGCGATCCTCGGTGGACACGTCTGTGCTACTGTCAATGAGCAGTGCAAAGCTGGAGCTGGCCTTGATCCGCTCGACCTGCTTCTGTAACAGCACCTCGCTGCAGCTGAAGAGCGCTGACCAAAAGTACCTGCAGATAGTACATAGGTCAAGGGAGAGGACATCATACACGGACTGAAGTGGACAGGAGATGGGCATGTGTTGGCAACAATGCACTGATTGCTGACGACTGCAAGTGCAATGCTCAGGCAGGACAACTACTTTATTATTCATGATCTTTGCAGCATGCATTACGCGGTCGCAAAGATGAGTTTTGAAAGCAAGGGATACCTGCCAACCTCGGATGCCCTGTGCAAGCACTGCATCATGAACATACCTGCTATGGTTGTACTTGTGCGTGATCTGATCCACGCCCAGAAACTTCTCCAATGCCAGCGGTGGTGCAAACTTGCTGATTAGAAGCTGCTCCTTGATGCATGTTAGAGCTGTGGCCATCAGGCACTGTGTAGCTGTCTTGGCTGTAACGATGCCTGTGGTGCGAACGACGTCAAATGCACGCTTGAGAGGGTTGGCCTTGGTTGTGACTGCTGCTTTGTGCGTGAGAGAGGTGGTTCGAGTGAGAAGATCGTTGCCATCCCACACAACGGCCCCGCACGACCTGCTGAATTGACATTTGTCGAGCTGATACTTGAGACAGAGGGTGCAGTAGCCAGTCACACTGCCGTTCTCGAGCTGCTTCTTGAACTGCCACCATGAGTAATCAATGGGGAACTTGTTGAGCTGCTTAGCAGTCACTGGGGGCCTGCCCTGCCTCTTGGGCTCAGCAGGGCTATTAGCAACAGGCAGGTTGCTGGCGCCTGCAGAAGCTGCTGCAGTTGAGGTGCTGGCCTCCCCATTTAGACTGGTAGCAGCATTAGATGTTGGCCTGCGGCTGACAGTAGTTCGTGACGGTTGACAGCAACTCGTGAAGTTGAAGCAGGAGCGGACGCAAGGGCTGACGCAAGGGCTGACGCAGGGGCTGAGCCTGAGGCTGGTGTTGAAGCTGATGCAGCTGCTGTAGGAGCAATGGCGGTGGCAGATGTGTTGCGAGAGCTTGCAGCAGCTGTAGTCAGAACTGGTGTTGCATGCTGCTTGGGCTGATCTGCTAAGGGTTTAGACTTCCACCAAGCTGTACGTGCTACTTTGGTTGGGAGTTCCAGGGGCTCAACTAGCTCAATAGCCTCAATGGGGGCATTGGTGCTGGAGGGGCTGGGGGGTTTGACTTGGGAAGCAGTCAAGTCTGTAGTAGCTGGAGCCTCAGAGCTCATGTTGCACTTCCCGAATACAGCAAAGAAGGTGCCTCAAAATCGTCCGGGGTAGCCGGATTGGGCGGGAAAATGCAGCAAGCTTATCTCGGAGCTCGGGCCTTCGGCCCTCGCTTATTTGTCCGGGCACCCCGTTCTTGGCACTACACGCTAGTTTCGGGAAATTCGACATTTTTGCATCCCGTACGGGATTCCCGGATCTGTAGAACCCTGCTGGGGTCTATTTTCATTTGGTGTAAGTGTGTTTGGGACTTTGTGATGCATTTGTAAGCAATAATTTATTTCAGTATCAAGGAATTGAATTGAATTTTTCTCTAACAAACTCAAACATTGTGAGAAGTATTTCTGAACCAAATTTGGGTTCTAATACAAGTCATAATTGGATTCAAACTTATAATGCCTGATATGGAAAATACTTTATATGAATGCTGGAGAAAAATGGGTTACACATAGTGAAATTGCAAACCTTGCTTTTCACCTCAGATTGGTCACAATGTTCTTTCAAAGTGGCAACAAAATGCACGACCAAAAACCTTTGAATGTTGTTAGACAGTTTTTCCCAACCTTTGATATTCAAAAGATCATCTTTACCAGGAAGTATATACATTTCACGATCCATTGTGCTGGGTTGCATATCCTACATGTATAATAAGTACATCAGATTTTGGCCAGTGTGTACAACACACCTCCAGGGTAGAAGATGTTAAATAAGCAAGGGGTCCTTCTTGTAATGCCTCTTTCTTTTTTCCTTGACTGCCCTTGGCCTGATCCATATTTTTTATGATGCCCAGACACATTTTGGTGCTGCCCATTATAGATTTTGTGTCCTATTTTACACAATCTGGGCCTTTAATAGATAGTAGGTCACACTTGGATGGGAAAATGGGCAGCCAGGGAAAAAAAAGACTGCATGCAATAAGGACCCTGTGCTTATTTAATGTCTTCCCCCCTCAAGGAATGGGACACAATTCCATCAAGGATGGTTTTTTTTTTTTCAATTTTGTGATCTAGATGAATTGGCGATCATCCACAAGATTATTTAGCCAGATTTGGCTACAGACTAAATATGAACATAGAAAATAAAACAGGATCCTTTTATACTCTTGGCTACCTGCTGAAACTTATCATAAAAATCTGGAAATCTGGAAACTTTCTTTTTGCGAAATCTGGCAAATTTGGGCTATTTTTTTCATGGAAAATCCTTTACATATAGGTTGAAATCATATTTTTCAGGTTGTGAAATTTGGCAAAATTTTGCCAAAAAAAAATCACTGAGACTGAAGGATTAGTAGTAACAATTTATTATATCTGAAATGTGATATTTCAACAAATAATTATTGTAACCAAAATGTAATATATCATCGGAAGAAGATATGTAATAAATACAAATGATTTCAATCCTCTTTTTGGGTTAGAATGATTGTGAGATTAATAGTAAAGCTAATCAAAATATCAATTTCATCAAAGCAATGCCAATGATGAAATAGCAATTCCTGTGACAAATATTTGGATTGAGGCGAATTCAAACACCCCAATTAGTGAGATGTTTATGGCTTGCACCTCAAGAGGAAAGGACATCACGTTCTCAGTCTCACCCATGCTTTGACATAATATTAAGTGCCTCAACAGAATTTATTGCACCCCTGGATCTGCATTTGGAACTCAAAAGCCCCTTCAAGCATACATCATAGCCAAAGAGAAAACATGTGAAGCCCATGAATTGCAAATCACCCTCACTCTGTTTGCCACCACTGAACCCACTACGACTTTGCACATGCTCCAGTTTTCAGGTGAGCCTTGGTTGGAATATGGCTCATCACAACCATGAATGTTTTTTTCAATTTGGCGGTTTCAAAAGTTTGGTGTTTTTTTTTCCAATTTTAAAGCAAATTTTCTCAAAGTTACACTCCTTTTTTGTCCCTAAAATTTCACTATTTCGTCACCACAGTGCAAAGTATTTTTTAAAAAGGAAAAAAAGCACTGGTCACAATGTCACAAGATTAGCAGCAAACCAGCTTATTAAACACATTCAGTTAAAGTCTATTTACCAAGATGAATCCCTCACACAGGCATGCAGTCCAATCAAATGTGCAACTCTGGTCTCAAACAAAATGATCAGGTGCAATCTTGACATGCAAGCTCCAACCATATGGCCCAGTTGCCAAGAGTTTGGAGTACTTTACTGAATAAGCATTGGTACAATAACGGAAGCAGCTACATCTAAATCCAAGGGCCATCTATCAAGGACGAGTATTAAACCTATAATGATAGTATACAACCTTACAATTCATATCTTGCACCACAAGTTCAGAGAGAAGGGGAATAAAGCAGAGAGATGAATGATCCCTCCACACGCGTCACAACTCACAACCTCATTTTGTCATGGCATTCCTAATAGGAATTTACTGAAGTTCCTGGGAAGTGATTCTTTGTATATTTTTATGAAACACATGGGTATATTTGTAGACCCTTCTCTTAGGTAAAGTGTCACCATTAACCTTTCTCCTACGTAAAGTGTTGCCATTAAACCTTTCTCCTACATAAAGTGTCATCATGACAGTGACACTGCAAAATGTAGAAAGATAACGTTTACAATGGCAGGGATGGTGAGAAAAAACATGTGAATAACTTTCACCTAATAATAGTTATTCTAATAAGTCATAGAGTATCTTCTAGATTGCGGAAGTTACTATTCCTATGACATCACTATGACATCAACAAAACAAGATTTCTTCAGCCCAATGAAAGACCAAATATACAAAGGAAAAAATATGGTGATATTTTGTGATATATCATGAAATAATAAACTATCAAATTAAACTTCAATTAAAATTACAAATATTTTAAATATATCTTCATAATCCAATCTTAAACACTTCAAGTAACTTATAAAATTTATTTTAAAAGAAAAGTCGCACCCTATACTTTTTTTGCATGTCATTTGAAAAAAATTGTTCAAGTAACTTCCAGTAGTATTGAAGATTAGATTGCAAGACATAACTATAGGTCCCCACTAAGTTATACAAAGTTCTGAACTAGATGATCCGTAACCCTGTGTCCTTATGTTGGTAGTCCTGTCAAAAGACAAGATAATTCTGCAGGGAAAAATTAAATAAAATTCAAACTTGCACTTGGATCGATGTTCTAGACAAAATTTGTTAAATTCATTTTCTATTTTTTTGCCATTCAATGCCAAATGTCAGTTCTCAAGACATGTTTTCCTGTCTCAAATGCAAATAGTATCACAAAATTCTGCAGTCTCCTGATGTTTGGTTTCACTTTGCACAAACACACTTTAAAAAAAATTGCAACCCAATTAGTCCCAGTGAGCTTGAGCATGTTGTTGCTAAATGAATTTCTGAGTGGCAGTGCTTGATTGAAGCGAGGTCAATTTGATGAGAAGGTCAGGATGTGAATCCTGCAGCAGTTCATTGAAATCCTAGACATGACTCAACAAGTTGTTTGATTTAAGGGCAATCAGGAACTGACATGATACCCATGCTGGCGGTTGGAAAGACTTGGTCCCTCATGTGCTAACAGAAGTTCCATGTCAAGGTAAAGAAAAAGCTCAACTTAACAACCAACATGTAGGGCTATGTCTATCTACAAGGATTTGTTGGTTATAAAATGACTCAAACTTCATGATCACAAGAAAGCTTGTAAATTGCTTGAAAAAGGACAGAACAACTCACCTATGCCAGGTATGATTGGGTCACATGTGAATG
>Ga0116227_10013458_pt1 | contig 12849 bp, 12 predicted proteins | sample S1TSphgellanicum_FD_89693 | JGI IMG/M metagenome (GOLD analysis project Ga0116227, IMG submission 89693) | Host-associated microbial communities from peat moss isolated from Minnesota, USA - S1T2_Fb - Sphagnum magellanicum MG | ecosystem: Host-associated > Plants > Peat moss > Unclassified... | reverse complement strand
GCGATATTATCGCTTGTGAAAACGATCATCCTGACGCTGAGCGCCGCGAAAGATTTCGACGCCCTTTCCCGAGACGCTCGCGAGCAGGTAGAGGCGGGCCTTCACCGCTACGCCATCGCTGGTCAGGGCGACGTGAAGGCACTGCAGGGCCGCGATGGCTATCGACTTCGCATCGGTAGCTACCGGGTGATCTTCGATGAGGACGCGACCACAATCCTGACGATCTATATTGGCCGCCGGACAACGACGACTTGCAAGAGGAACTCGGCCATGAGTACACCGCAAATCATTCGAACGCCCAGCGGCGAAGAGCTGGTGGTGCTGCCCCGGGCCGAATATGAGGCGCTCCTCGACCGCGCAGATCCTGAGGCAGAGAATGCCGACGACGTCGCCATCTACGATGCGCGGAAGGCCGAACTGGCCGCCGGCGGCGTCGTGCTGCCGCAGGAAGTCAGTACCGCAATACTTCGTGGCGACAGCCGGCTGAAAGCCATTCGCCACTGGCGCGACGAGACGCAACAGCATTTGAGCGCCCAAACAGGTATCGGCCAGGGCTATCTCTCCGATCTCGAAAGTGGGCGCCGTACTGGCGCCCCCGAGACAATTGCGAAACTCGCCCAGGCATTGAACGTGCCTGTGGAGTGGCTTTCATAGGACATGGCGCACACTGCCCAACATCCGTTGAGCGTTCCTCATGGCTCTCTCGGACGGTCCGATTATAGGGCTATGGCGTAGACATAGTGCTCATATTCATCGGTCGTGGCCCGCCAGCACCCCCGTCCTCTAGAGCCCTAATCATCACGGACGTCCTATGTGATGGGTGCCGCGATCGGCATAGATGCGGCCTCGCCCACCGACAGCGCCGCCAGCGGGCCTGCCCCGCCGATTGCCAAGCTTCTCGCGCTGCAGAATATGCCCGGCACGGTGTGGCTTGCGCACCAGGCTGACTGGATTGCCGCGTCAAACAAAGGCTTAAGGCCCGTTCGCCCCCATAACCCGACTCGGTTACTGTCGAACGGGCCTTAAGTGGGAGCGGGCTCGACGACTACCCCTTGCCCAGCCCCGGCGAGCGTTTCCCTATCGCCGACTCGCATCTGCCACCACGGGAGACGCCGCGCCCGGCCAACGAGGTCCGGTACCTGCGAAAGGCACGGGCGTCAGAGCCAGGGTGGGCGTCCGAAAACCTCAGCTTGCCGGCCAGTTCAGTTCGATTCGATAAACTCGACCGAATTCGATTTCGTGTTTGCTGTGCAGCTCCCAAGCGTCAGATTGTTGGTTTCGCCGGTTGTTCCAGCATTACTTTCGCAATCAGGGGCGGTTTTCAGCCCGTCCTTCAATGCAATTTTCACGGTAATCGACGACCCGCTATTGAATTTCGCCTCCGATCCGTCGCCGTCGCCGATAACGTTGAACTCACTGGCATTCCATGACTTTGCCAGATAAACCACACTATCCTCGCCGGTCACGCTGTAGGCATTGCTCGACGTGGTCAATATAAACGTATCGACACCGTTCTTGACCGCCTTGCCAGTGATCTTCAAGGTCTTCAGCTGGGTGATAACCTGCAGCGGCACGGTGGTGGCATTACTGTTTGCATAGCAATCGCCGCTGTAAGACATCCACGTCACGCCGGTCCCCTTGGGGCAGCGCGACCCGTAATTTATAAGCCAATATTGCATAAATCCGTAGCCTGTCCCCGCTTTGCCACCGCTGGAATAGACGAATTGTTGCCAACCCAGGCATTGAGATGGGTTCTTGGCGCCGTCGCACGCCGCGGTCGTGTAGAACTGGGAGTTCAACTGCAGCGAATAATCGTTTGCGCCATCGAGGCCTGTTTCGCTCTTCACACCTTTGACGGTCGGAAACGTGCCGATCGATTGTGACAGCAATCCGCCCACAGCCGCCGCCGCGTAGTCGTTGCCGTCTCCAACCGTGAACCCCGCTGGCCCGCTCCGCGGCACGAACCGGCGCGCCGGCGCAGCCACGCATGCAACCTTGCGCCAGACCTGGCTGGGATATGAGGCATTGAAGCACCCCTTCGCGGGCAATGGTTTTTCTGCCATGGAGGCGCTCCAGGATTCCCGCGCCCGCGCGTCTGCCGTCGATCCGGCACCGTGCGCCGCAGTCGTGCCGAACAGGCTCAGTGCTAATGGCAAGCAGGCAGCCGCGACCAGACCAAATCGCCGGCTGATTCCGGCAGATGTCTCACGAATAGAATTCATCCTGAAATGCGCCCTTCAAAGTGCCGGCTAAGAAACGGCTTGCCTATGAACTGGAGAACCAGTCACGCCGCTGATAAAGCGCAGAATTTGCGATCTCAACCCTTCTGTCAACCAGGTCGACCGACGATAAGGCGCAATTGCCACGGGGGACGGCGAACGGGCGGCGGCGCATCGCGATTGTCGGCGCGGGCCAATCGCTGGGACCATGTGTGCGCAGGCTCGTGGGAGCCGGCTGAGCGTCGTATGCCTGCCGAGCGATCGACGCGCAGTACAGCAATCCCGGCTCATCAGTGCACCAGCAATGCGCAGATCCCGGTCTCCGCCAGCAAATGCCGGGTAAAGCCGCCAAGCACCCATTCCCGAAAACGGCTATGCCCATAGGCGCCGGCAACCACCAAATCGGCGCCCTGGGTTTTCGCAAATATGGCAAATGCCTGCGTGTCACCGCCATTGGCACCAGAAACCGTCGCTGTCGCATCGGCACCGTGCCGCTTCAGCCAAAGCACCACATCCTCCACTCGCCTATGCGCCGCCTCCATGTCATCGGCTTCCGCCATCTCGATCACCGAAATACGTCCTGCTATTTTCAGCAAAGGCAACGCAGCGGCCACGGCCCGCCTTGCTTCACGCGTATCCTTCCAAGCGACCACGACATGCTCAAGCATCAGCGCACTCACACCATGCGGGATGGAAAGCACCGGCCTGCCGCTCTCCATCACCAAGTCACCCGTATCCACCCCGCGCGCAGCACCCCGCGAAGCGCCCGTCAGGATAAGATCGGCGCAGCGCGCCTCACGCGCCACATAATCCGCCGGCCCATCGAACGCCACACAGGATCGCCAATCGCCACCGCCAAGCCGCGCCTGAACCACGCGGCGAAATGCCGCCTCTGCGTCCTTCAGATCGTCCTGCGCGGCCCGCTGTGCCACGTCCACCAGCTCGCCGGAAACATACCCATCATTGTAGATGCTTTGCATCAGCTGGCAGGCGGCAATCCCCACCACACCGGCGTCAAACCGTTCGGCCAGGTCACCGGCAATCTTCAGCAGGCCGCTATTGTCATGTCCGAGGTCTAGATTCACCATCAGCGTTCTCAGTGTCATCTCTGGTCTCCCCAATATGTCGATCGCAGCTTTTCGTCTCACGCGAACGCAGAAACCTTCCGCGCTGAGGGTGCAGCCGCAAAGCCGGCGAAATCGATCACCACCCGAGATGGCACATCGCCATGCGCCAGCCGGTCGAAGATGCTGTTGATTGCTGACAAAGGCTGCAATTCGATATCGGCCTTCACCTTGCCCGCCGCGGCAAACGCCAGGCATTCCGCCATATCGCTGCGCGTGCCGACAAAAGAGCCACGAACAGTGATGCAATTCGCCACCACATCGAAAAGTGGGATCGGAAATTCGCCAGGCGGCAGGCCCACCAGCACGCAGGTACCGCGCTTGCGTGTCATTCCAACCGCCTGCTTGAACGCACCGAGCGAGGTTGCCGTCACCAGAACGCCATGCGCGCCGCCGCCGGTCGCTGCCTTCATGGTGGCCACGGCATCCGCATCCTTGGCGTTGACCACCAGATCAGCCCCCAACCGCTTGGCATGCGCCAGCTTGCCGTCATCGATATCGATCGCACAGATCTGCAATCCCATCGCCTTGCCGTATTGAACCGCCAGATGGCCCAGGCCGCCAATGCCTGAAACAGCCAGCCATTCGCCAGCCCTTACCGCCGTCTCCTTGATGCCCTTGTAGCTGGTAATGCCGGCACAGATGATCGGCGCGGCTTCATGCGCTTCCAGCCCCGCGGGGATATGCGCCACATAGTTGGGATCGGCGAGTATATATTCGGCAAAGCCGCCATTCTTTGTGTAGCCGCCATATTCGGCCTCCGCGCACACCGTCTCCCACGCCGATAGACAATATTCACAATGGCCACAGGCCGAATACAGCCAGGGCACACCCACCCGATCGCCTTCCTTCACGGCACTGACGCCAGACCCGAGTGCGACCACCCGCCCAATGCCCTCATGCCCAGGAATAAACGGCAAGGTTGGTTTCGCCGGCCACTCGCCGCGCGCGGCATGAAGATCGGTGTGGCATACGCCGCAGGCTTCGGTCTTCACCAGAATCTGCCCAGGGCCAGGCACCGGAACAACCCAATCGCGCAGCACCAGCTTTGCCCCAAAGCTTTCCACCACGGCCGCCTGCATCTTGTGAGCCATTACATTATCCTTTGTTGCGCCATCGTTAACTGACAAGCAACGACGTCGGCGCATGCAGGGCAATTTCGGGCTGATAGCCACATGCCGCATAGCGTCGGAAACTACGCAGGCATAATCGTCGCCCGGATAAAATCCCGGTCCGGCGCCGCCACTCCACACTGAGTAGTTTCCGATGCTGCCGCCACGGCACAGCGGCGGCCATAGTGCGGATCAAGGCCGGATGCGGCCACCCTTCGCCGAAGAGGCATCCATAGCATGCTGATAAATTCGCTCTCCCTTATGATCCTGCCCGCGGTGTTGGCCTTCGTCGTCCTTGTCGTCCTGATCGGCGGCACGGTAAAAATCCTGCGGGAATATGAGCGCGCGGTGGTTTTCACCCTCGGCCGTTTCCAGCGTGTGCGCGGGCCTGGGCTGGTCCTTCTGGTGCCGTTCATCCAGGAAATGGTGCGCGTCGATCTGCGCATCCAGGTGATCGAAATTCCCACCCAGGACGTGATTTCGCGCGACAACGTCTCGATGAAAGTCGATGCGGTGCTGTATTTCAACGTGGTCAATCCGGAACACGCCATCATCCAGGTGCAGGATTACCTGCCCGCCACCAACATGCTGGCGCAGACAACCTTGCGCGCCGTGCTCGGCCAGCACGAGCTGGACGAGATGCTCTCCGAGCGCAAGAAGCTCAGCACCGATGTGCAAAGCATTCTGGATTCCCAAACCGAAACCTGGGGCATCAAGGTCAGTAATGTCGAGATACGCACCGTTGAACTCACCGACAACATGGTGCGTGCCATCGCCAAGCAGGCAGAAGCCGAGCGCGACCGGCGCGCCAAGATCATTCACGCCGAAGCCGAATTCCAGGCCTCGCAAACCCTTGTCGATGCGGCCAAAATCCTCGGCAGCGTGCCAGCGGCCATGCAGCTTCGCTATCTGCAAACACTCACCGAAATCGGCGGCGAGCAGAATTCCACCATCGTTTTCCCGATGCCGATCGATATCCTCAAGCCGTTCCTGGATATCATGGAAAAGGCCGATAAAGGCCTGGCCGCCAACGGCGCCATGCATCCAAAACGCGTCACCGCCGCGCCGCTGGTGTCGTGAGCAACCTGTAGCAAGCCCGCGCTCACCCATCACCGCTCCGATCAGAGTGCCTCATGCCGCTTTGCGGACAGGCGGCCCAGGCGCAGCCCGCCCGACCAAGCTGATCCAGATCAATGTCCCGATGACATCTGGCCCGCCATCATCTCCACCCAGCCGCCGGATCGCATGATCCTTACGCGCGCAAGGAGCCTCTTATGCCAGACGCCCTGCCACCAGACCCCGCACTCTTATCTTCGGACCTTTCCGTGCCGGGCGAAGCCGCAGCACCGCATGTCACCACCGCCGCCGATCTCGACCGCTTGCTGCATAATTGGCAAGCCCGTTTCACCGGCGGCCGCTCACCCAGCACGCTCGGCCTCGCTTTCCTCGATTGGGCCGCCCATGCTGCAAATGCGCCGTTCCAGACCGCGAAGCTGGCCCGCACGGCCGCCACGCAGTGGCAGCGCCTGGCCCAGGTGGCCATGGGCCGAGAACCCGCCATTGCACCGCCGGCCGATGATCGCCGCTTTGCCAATCCGGCCTGGCAGCAGCGCCCCTATAACCTGCTCGTTCAGGCCGTGTTGCTCGGCGAGGAATTCTGGGGCGGCCTGGTGCGCAACACCCCAGGCGTCGCCGCCCCCAACCAGCGCATGGTGGCGTTCACCGTGCGCCAATGGCTCGATCTCGTCTCGCCCTCCAACGTGCCCTGGCTGAACCCCGAGGTGATTGAAGCAACCCGCGCAAGCGGCGGCGAAAACCTGCGCGCCGGCTTCAAGAACCTGGTGCGCGACATCACCGTCTCCGGTCACGGTGGCGCCACCAATACCGCCTTTGTCGTCGGCAAGAACGTCGCCGCAACGCCTGGGAAAATCGTCTACCGCAACGCGCTGATGGAGCTGATCCAGTACACCCCCGCAACGCCCAAGGTCGCCGCCCAGCCGGTTCTGATCGTGCCCGCCTGGATCATGAAATATTACATTCTCGATCTCTCTCCCGGCAACTCGATGATCGGCTGGCTGGTGGCGCAGGGCCACACCGTCTTCGCCATGTCCTGGCGCAATCCGGGCGCCGATATGCGCGATACCTCAATGGATGATTACCGCACCCATGGCGTGATGGCCGCCATCGACACCATTGCCAAAATCTGTGCCGGGCAAAAAATCCATGCCACCGGCTATTGCCTGGGCGGCACGCTGCTCAGCATTGCCGCCGCCGCCATGGCGCGCGATGGTGATCAGCGCCTGGCCAGCCTCTCCTTGTTTGCGGCGCAGACCGATTTTACCGAAGCCGGCGAATTGCAGCTTTTCATCACCGAAGACCAGCTCAGCTTTCTTACCGACATCGTCAAAACGCAAGGATACCTCAGTGCCGCGCAAATGGGCGGTGCCTTCCAGATGCTGCAATCCAATGATCTGGTCTGGTCCCATATCATCCGCACCTATCTGCTCGGCGAGCACGACACGCCGAACGATCTGATGGCCTGGGACGCAGATGGCACCAGACTGCCGGCGCGCATGCATATCGAGTATCTCCGCCGGCTGTTCCTCGATAATGACCTCGCGGAGGGCCGGTTCCTGGTCGATGGCGAACCGCTCGCCTTGGGCGATGTCAAATTGCCGATCTTCGCCGTCGGCACCGAACGCGATCATATCGCCCCCTGGCATTCCGTCTACAAGCTGCATCTGCAATCGGAGAACGAACTCACCTTCGTTCTCACCTCAGGCGGCCATAATGCCGGCATCGTCAGCGAACCCGGCCATCCAAGGCGGCATTTCCGCATCCGCACCCGCTCCCAAGGCGGCCGCACCCTCGGGACCAAGGAATGGGAAAATCAGACCCCGCAGCAGGATGGCTCCTGGTGGGTGGAATGGAACGCCTGGCTGAACCGGCGCTCAGGCGTGCCGATCCCGCCACCGCCGATGGGTCTGCCGGGCGCTGCACCACGCGGCGATGCCCCCGGCACCTATGTTCTGGAAGCCTGAAACCATGCCGCAAGGAATTTCCCAGTCCACGCAAGGGGGCCTCATCGAAAATCGCACATTCGATGAGCTGGAAATCGGCCAATCGGCGAGCCTCTCGCACAAAGTCACCCAGCGCGACATCGATCTGTTCGCCGTGGTCACCGGCGACGTGAATCCCGCCCATGTCGATCCCGCCTACGCGGAAACCGACATGTTCCACCACATCATCATTCACGGCATGTGGGGCGCCGGGCTGATTTCCGCCGTGCTTGGCACCAAACTGCCAGGGCCAGGTACGATCTATCTTGGCCAGGACCTGCGCTTTCGCCGCCCCGTCAGCATCGACGACACCATCACCGCCACACTCACGGTGGTGGAAAAGAAGCCGGCAAAAGCCGATGTCACCCTGTCCTGCGTCTGCACCAATCAACACGGCGAGCAGGTGATTACCGGCACTGCCTTCACCCGGGCGCCGACGGAGAAAATCCGCCGCCCTCGTATCAACCTGCCTTATGTCCGGGTCGGCCGCCATGATGGCACAGCTGCCATTCTCAGCCGCGCTGCCGGCGGTACGCCGATATCCACCGCCATCGTCTTCCCGGTCGATGCCGCCTCGCTCACCGCTGCAACCGAGGCCGAATCATCAGGACTGATCGTTCCGATCCTGATCGGCCCAGCCGCGCGCATTCAGCAGATCGCCAAGGATCTCGCAATCGACATCTCCGCCTTCACGCTGGTGGAAGCGGCAACACCCGCCAAAGCCGCATCAACGGCCGTTTCCCTCGCCCGCGACGGCAAAGTGGGCTTGCTGATGAAGGGCGATCTGCACACGGATGAACTGATGCACGCCGTCATTGCAACCGAAACCGGCCTGCGCACCACGCGGCACATCAGCCATGTCTACATGCTGGACGTGCCGGATTATCCGCGCCCCCTCCTGCTCACCGACGTCGCCATCAATGTCCGGCCAAGCCTGGAAGAAAAAGCCGACATCATTCGCAACGCCATCGACTTCGCGCATATCATGGGCATCGAAAAGCCGCGCGTGGCCATCCTCTCCGCGGTCGAAACCGTCACCGCGCGCCTGCCCTCCACACTCGATGCCGCCGCCCTGTGCAAGATGGCCGATCGTGGCCAGATCGCCGGCGGCGTACTGGATGGGCCGCTCGGTTTCGATAACGCCGTCAACGCGGCGGCAGCTGCCGAAAAAGGCATCGTCTCCGCCGTCGCCGGGCAAGCCGATATCCTGGTGGTGCCGGATCTCGAATCCGGCAACATGCTGGCCAAGCAACTCACTTTCCTGGCCGGCGCGGAAGCGGCGGGCATTGTGCTCGGCGCCCGCGTGCCGGTGGTACTCACCAGCCGCGCCGATAGCGCACGCACCCGCCTGGCCTCTTGCGCGCTGGGCGTCATCATCGCCCGCGCCGGCAGCGCACACTGACCATGGCAGGCTCCATCCTCACCCTGAACGCCGGCTCCTCCAGCCTGAAATTCGCCCTGTTCGAAAACACCGGCACCCTGAAGCCAACCGCCCATGGCGAGATAGAAAGCCTGGACTCGGCTCCGCATTTCGTCGCGCAGGATCAAGCCGGCAGCGTGCTCGCCGAACAGGCCTGGCAAAACGGGCAAGCCCACCCCTTCGCCACCGCGCTGAACACCCTGCTGCATTTTGCCGATACCCATCTCAGCACTGGCGGCCTGGCGGCGGTCGGCCATCGCATCGTCCATGGCGGCGCCGCGCATATCGCCCCCGCCCGCATCACCCCCGCCTTGCTGGAGCAGTTACAGGCGCTCACGCCGCTCGATCCACTGCACATGCCGCATAATCTGGCGCCGATCCACGCGGTTCTCGCATCCCGGCCCAACCTCGCCCAGATCGCCTGCTTCGACACCGCCTTTCACCATACCCTGCCGCCTGTCGCCCGGCGCTTCGCCCTGCCCCGCGCGCTGGAACAGCAGGGCGTGCGGCGCTACGGCTTTCATGGCCTGTCCTACGAGTATATCGCCAGCCGCCTGAAGCAGGTTTCGCCGCTGCTCGCCAAAGGCCGTGTCATCGTCGCCCATCTCGGCGCCGGGGCCAGCCTCTGTGCGCTGCAGGGCGGCATCAGCATCGCCACCACCACCGGCTTCAGCGCACTGGACGGGCTGGTGATGGCCACGCGCTGCGGCAGCCTGGACCCCGGCATCATCCTCTATCTCGGCCAGCAGGGCAAAAGCTTTGCCGAGATCGAGGACCTGCTCTATCGCCACTCCGGCCTGCTCGGCGTCTCCGGCATCAGTGCCGATATGCGCGTTCTGCTTGGCAGCGACCATCCCCACGCGCGCGAAGCGATCGAGTTGTTCACCTACCGCATCGCCTGCGAAGCAGGCGGCCTGATCAGCGCGCTGGGCGGGCTGGACGGGCTGGTATTCACCGCCGGCATCGGCGAACACGCGCCCGCCATTCGCGCCGCCATCGCCGCCCGCCTGTCCTGGCTCTGCCTGCGCCTCGATCCGGCCGCAAACCAGGCAGGACCTGGCCGCATCAGCACCGAAGACAGCGCAATCGCGGTTTTCGTCATCCCCACCAACGAGGAAGCCATGATCGCACAGCACACTCACGCCATGATCAGCGCGGCGGACCAGGCATGAACAGCCTGCAAGGCAAACGCGGCCTGATCCTAGGCATCGCCAACGAATCCAGCATCGCCGCCGGCTGCGCCCGCGCCTTTTCGGCCGCCGGCGCCAGCATCGCTGCCACCTATCTCAACGAAAAAGCGCTGCCTTATGTCCGCGCCGTGACTGATCCACTCGGCTGCGACATGCTCTATCCCTGCGATCTGCGCATCCCCGGCCAGCTCGATACGGTGTTCAACACCATCCGGCAAAAATGGGGCCGGCTGGATTTCCTGCTGCACGCCATCGCCTTCGCCCCGGTGGAAGATCTGCATGGCCGCGTGGTCGATTGCAGCGCCGCCGGCTTCTCATTGGCAATGGAGGTTTCCTGCCATTCCTTCCTGCGCATGGCGCATCTGGCCGAACCGCTGATGCCGGATGGCGGCTGCCTGCTCACTGTCACGTTCTATGGCTCGGAGCGGGTGGTGGCGCATTACAATCTGATGGGCCCGGTGAAAGCCGCACTGGAAAGTGCCGTGCGCTACACCGCCGCCGAGCTGGGCCCAAAGGGCATTCGCGCCCATGCCATTTCGCCCGGCCCCATCCGCACCCGCGCCGCCAGCGGCATCGACCGTTTCGATGATTTGCTCGCCGCCGCCGCCGCCGCGGCACCAGAGCGCCATCTCGTCGATATCGAGGATGTCGGTGCCCTGGCGGCCTTTCTGGTCAGCGACGGCGCCCGCCGGATCACCGGCACCATCATCCCCGTCGATGGCGGCCAGCACGTTCTTGCCTAAACATCAACGCCCCCGCAGCGCCTTGCGCCTTTCCCAAGCCTGGCACCGCAATCTGCCAGGGAAAGACCCAAGCAAACCCTCACTCCGCCGCGTTCGCCATCGCACCGGAATGCACATCCATTCGCAGCGGGCTGGCGTTGCCGAGAATGTCCTTCGCCCGCGCCATATCGGCGGCATTGCCATGCGCCATCACCAGGAAGCTATCGGCTTTCAGGTCGGCCTCATAATGCACAACGCTGTTTTTCGGAATGCCGATACTGTACAGTGCCGCACCCAGCGCACTTAGCCCACCCACAGTAATGGCGCCTTCGATGCCGGAAATGATCGTTGCCGCCAGATATCCCAGAACCACCACATGGCCAACGATCGGGATGGTCAGGAACATGCCGCCGAAGAACAGCCCCCAGAACCCGCCCCAGAACGCGCCGCGAGAGCCCCAGAACTTCACCCTGTCGCCGATATTGTAGAAACCGGTTACCTTCTCGTCGGTATGATAGCCCTTGCCGACCACACTCAGGCTCTTCATATCGAAGCCCGCACTGGTCAGTGACTTGATGGCGGTTTCCGCGTCTTGATGATCGGCGAACACGCCGATGACTGAGTCGGTCATTTCAGAGTCCTCTTGAATTTCTAAGCAAGCAATGCGGCACGTGCCGGTCACACAACAACGATGTCGTTCTCTACCGAAACCGCACCAGGCGCGGCCCATGCGGTTTCCGCCGCCACCTGCCGGTCATGCCAGGAGCGAACAAACCCGGTCAGGCGAATGCGGCCATCGGCCGCCGCGACATGCACCGTTTTCGAATCGAAGAAATAGGAACGATGCAACGCATGCTGGATGTCGTCGCCAAGGCTGAAGGTGTTCACCATCGGCTTGATGGTAATCTCGTTGGTCAGCCCGACCACGCCCATCAAATGCCGGATATCCTGCGCCGCGGCCTCCTTCTGATAGTGCCAGCCCACCTGTCCGGTCAGGGTGATCCAGCCTTTTTCAGCATTCACCTTCACCGCATCCTTCGGCACCGACACATCCCAGGACAGGCGATCGATCGCCGCCATGGCGATATCGTCGTCCTCACGCTCCATGTCGAACGCCAGTTTTACCGTCAGTTCATCGGCAACCGCCTTCACCCCCTTCATCCGCGATACCGCATCTTGCGCCGCGTGTTTTTGCGCAAAACTGTCCACGTGTCCCGACAAGGTCACCACGCCAGACCGTGCGCCAACACCGATATGCGCGGCCACCACGCTTGGCTGCCAGGCGAGTTCGGCCAAAACGGCTAATTGCAGATCACTATCTTCAGACATCGGACGCTCCATTGTTACCATGCAAAGCTGCTTTCCCCGCAGCTTCGGCAAAGTTCAGGATGGTCGCGCCCAGCTTGCCATGTCAGGAGCGGAATCTACTCACGCAGCTACGAAGCGCGCTGAAAGTCCTGGGTCATCGCCAGCCTTATCGCTGCTTCAAGCGCCTCTTCGCTAAACGGCTTCAGCAGCATCGGCGCGCCATGCAAGTCAGCTAATACCCGCGCGCCGCTCATGAACACATGCGGGATCCTGCCACGGCGCTCGATGGCCGCCATCGCGGCCACGCCGCTGCCGGAGGCAAGGCCCGCATCCACGATTATCAAATCCGGTATCAGCCGCAGGGCAGCATCGATCGCGCCCCGCTCTGTCATTTCGATACCACATACATCCAGCCCCATCTCGCCGAGCATTTCGGCAAGCAGCATGCCGATAACGGCGTCATCGTCCACCACCAGAACACGTATCATTGTCACGAGAAGATCATCCGATAGGCGCCAGATCCCTCGTTCATCGATTGCGGTGCCCCAATCTGTCTGCGCGGATGCCGCGTTTTCGCTTAGCTTTCCAGCCTATCACGCCGATTTTGTGCGCCCCAGGGTCGGAAACTACGCATAAGCGCCGAAAAATCTCAGTTGGCGCCATGGGTATCCCTTACATTCGCCAGTGCGGTCCCT
>Ga0116227_10013457_pt1 | contig 12850 bp, 14 predicted proteins | sample S1TSphgellanicum_FD_89693 | JGI IMG/M metagenome (GOLD analysis project Ga0116227, IMG submission 89693) | Host-associated microbial communities from peat moss isolated from Minnesota, USA - S1T2_Fb - Sphagnum magellanicum MG | ecosystem: Host-associated > Plants > Peat moss > Unclassified... | reverse complement strand
GCGCTGGTGCGGAAGGTGAAGGGGGCGATGATCTATCCGGCGGTGATCATGACGGTCGCCTTCGGGGCGATCACGATCCTGCTGGTCTTCGTGATTCCGGTCTTCCAGACGATGTTCTCGTCGGTCGGACTGGCGCTGCCGCTGCCGACGCGAATCGTGATCGGGTTGTCGAACTTCCTGCGGGGCTACTGGTACCTGATCACCGGCGCCGCGGTCGGCGGCTGGTTCATGATCAAGAAGTACTATGCGACGCCGGCCGGGAAGCTGAACATCGACAAGGCGATGCTGCAGGTGCCGGTGCTGGGCGACGTGCTGCGGAAGTCGGCGGTGTCGCGGTTTACGCGGACGCTGGGGACGCTGATCAGCTCGGGGGTAAGCATCCTCGACGGGCTGGAGATCACGGCGAAGACGGCGGGGAACCGGGTGATCCAGGACGCGATCATGGCGTCGCGGGCGAGCATCGCCGGCGGCGACACGATTGCGGCGCCACTGCAGAAGTCGAACGTCTTCCCGCCGATGGTGATCTCGATGATCTCGGTCGGCGAGTCGACCGGTGGTCTGGACGAGATGCTGTCCAAGATCGCGGATTTCTACGACGAGGAAGTCGACACGGCGGTCAGCGGCCTGATCTCGCTGCTCGAGCCGGTGATGATCGTCTTCCTCGGCGTCGTCGTCGGCGGCATGGTGGTCGCCATGTACCTGCCGATCTTCGACATGATCAACGCGGTGCAGTAGGCGCCGCGCGCGGCACTACCGCTCGCGCTGGACACACGGGGCGTCGACCACACGGTCGGCGCCCCGTGGTGCGTTTGGCGCGCGGTGAAAGGCGCTGGAGTCGCTCGTTGCCGCTGGCTGTCGGCGCCTGGCGGCGATGTTGCCGCAGTCAGCCCCGGCGGGCTGGGGGAGAATCTGGCGTCTTAACAATTCTGCGAACGCGCGGGTTTTGCGACACCGCGCCGGCAGATCGGCGAACGAGTTGTTGCCCAAATGGGGCGGTCAACTCCCGCTGCCACCCTGACGCGACGTGCCCTTGAAAACACCGCGTTAGCACAATTGCCCACTCGGGGGAGCGCCAACCGTGAGCATCGTCCGTGACAGTCGCGCAGCAGGACCGGCGTGAGGTCGCCTGTGGTCTGAGTGTAATTCGGATGCACGACGATTTCCCAATCCCCATCAGGCGACGTCAGCCCGGCGGTGGACATCCATTGGATTGCACCAGAGGCGCTCGCGGACCTGGGGCACTGCGCTGGCCCGGCGCGAGCGCTCAACATGCATCGGCAGAGCATCGCGGCGCCAATCACGCGGCGCCTCACTCTCCCGCCGTTCAGGAGTCGGACGTGAAAGCCAACCACACCGCTCGCGTCAACGCGTGGCGCGACCGCCGGCGGACGTTCCCTCGCACCTGGATCACGGCAATGTCGCAAAGTTGTAGAACATAAACGCCGCCACGCAGAGGAGGATCAGGCCGACGCCGATGTAGGGTCGAGCCTCCGGTTTCCGTCCTGCCCTGCGCTCCCGCCAGTAGCGAACCGCGAAGTAGCACACGAAAACAAGAAACATCAGCCCCGCAGCGCCGTAGCCTCCCTTGTCGAGCGGAGTGAAGATACCCTGCCATGTAACGATGGCGCTTGCGACGACCGATGTCAGCGCCGTCGGGAGCGGCATTGGCGCGTCGTACATCAGCAGAACCTCATGCTTCGTCCTCTGCGGCCGCGATTGCGGATCGTGAGCAGCCGCCGCCAGGGAGCTGACCGTCGACTAGCCGGTTCAGTTGAGACCAAGCCAACGTCAACTCGGGATGAAAGATCACAACTAGGCACGGGGATGCACGACGAGTTCCAAGTTTCGATCCGGCGACGGAGTCGGGATTTGTCTGCTCGACTGTATAAACGCATGTGACGTGTGTTCACTCGCGCATTGCGCCCGCTCGGCGGCAGTAGGCACATCGACAGCCCAAGCACCAGAGCGCGAACGAGCCCATTCACGGAAACGCGGTAGGACCACTGCGGCGCGAGAGTCTACGGGATGGGTTTGGAACGGTACTCGATCGTCTCGACCGGCGCCGCCAAGGTGTCGCGCACCGCGTCTAACTCTACGACGCGGTCTGACCGATGCTCTGCTCCACTTCGGCCCGAGCCTCCGAGTACCGAGCCATCGCGTCATGCGCCTGCTCGAGCGCATCGAGGGCGCGGATCAGGAGCTTGCGCTGATGTCCGCGCCTACCTGGCCGACCCCCAAGCCGCGGAGTCGTCTCCGGGAGGCCCCGACGTCGTAGGGCTCGTGCCCACCGGTGTACAATTTCAACCGGTGAAAGTGTGCAACGTCACCCGGTGTTGACACCGGGCGTTGCAGGACCTGATTCCAGGGTACACCTCGAAGCCAAGGCTCGCTCAGAAGCGCACGGCGCAACCGACCGCGCTCGATCCCCTTCCTGTCGCCGCGTCGGCTAAACGGGCGCAGAGATCGAAGGCCGAGGTCGATTGAGGAGTGCTCGGCGTAGGGCAACGGACGGAAGCACGACGGCCGTCAGTTGGGCGGAACTCAGAGCTTGCGCGAGGCCCGTAGCCATGTCGCCAACTCGGAGTCGGATACTGCGTCAATGTCGCTCGGCAGATGATCGAGCGGATAGAAGCGCGACTCCGGACCGTCAAACCGCACGCCGCGCGTCACGGGCTTGATGGCGTCGCCAATCGCGAGGCGTCGTGCCGGCCCGTTGCCCTTGAGGGTCACCTGCCAGAACACTCCATTGTGCTTCCACGAGCGGAAAGGCTCGCCCTCCGACCCCCCGACCATCGTAGAGACCCCCGATTTTGTTGTAGTTCGCCGTCATCGCTCTTCGGCATGCGCCCGCCGAGCCGGATCATTGTATGGATGCGCCTTTCGTGCGCCTACGCAACCATGTCCGGTGGCGTCGTGTGCTCCGCGTGCTCGGTAGGTGTCAGTGACGCACGCGATGCCGTTTCTCTACGCGGGGGTGCGAGCCCCTGACCCGCAGCGCTGGGGTGCCTAAGAGAGGCGGACCCTTACCCCGGCGGGACGCAGCCGTCGGGGACAGCCGGGCGCCGCAGACGACGGACGGCGCGCGCCGGACGCACGATACGACATCGACTCACCGGCGCCGTAGTGAATGGAAGACAGATATCGCGCAAAGCCGAAATCCAATTGTCGGGCTAGGCACTCGATCCCAATATCCGTTTCGCGCCCTGAGCGCAGCGGCCCCACCAGGCCCCAGCGAGGCTGACTGACTGGCGCCATGGTGAATGCAATCCGACGGGCAAGAAAAGCTGAAATCCTGCTGGCAAACCAGACACGGGGCGTCGACCAGACGGTCGGCGCCCCGTGGTGCGTTGGGGACCAGCACCGGCGCTACTGCTTCACTCGAAGTTGCCTCCTGACTGCGCTAGCCCGCAGACTGCGCGCGAGGGCGCCGACGATGCTATACAGCACCATGGCCACGAGCCAGAAGCCACCAACGATGGCGAGCACCGCCGCGCCATAGTAATGATCGGTGCCCTTCAGGACGGCGAACAATGCCAGGACCACGACGAAGCCGATGCCAGCCACTGGCGCGCCCCTGACCGGCGTGCCGCTGGCCGCTGGTACAAAGGGGCGAGCCGCACTGAGTGCCTCGCACGCCGCTTTCACGGATTCTCGGCTGAGCACGACGCTGACGCCAAGTCCAGCGACCGCAGCGGCAATGGCAGCGATGCGAAGGACCGGATCGACCGCCACGACGTTGGTCGCCAGTAGCGCCACGCACAACACCGCGACTGCGATCGCCAGACGCAGGCTCCAGACGCGCGCCCACTCGCGTCCATCCAGCAGTTCGCTGCCGAGATTGGCGAGAACACCACCCGCGCCGACGACGAGCGTCAGCAACAGCACGACCATCGCCGAATCAAGCAGCGGATCCCGGCTAACTGGAACACTGCGGGCGAAGAGGTTGGCGCCGATCTTCCACAGGGCGAATCCGCAGAGGGTCAGACCGGCGAGGAGAACGGCGGAGGCGACGGTGCGCACGAGAGTCGCGCCGGGTCGCCTCTGCCCGAGCCCGGCGACGGGAGCGTGCTGGCTCACACTCTGATTGGTGATGCGAGACTCCACGTTCGTATTCATGTCGAGGTCCTGTGCCGAGGATGGTCGCGCGTACACTGCGTGTGATCAGTTGCGTTTCGCGGCGCCGTCAGCTTCACCGTTGGTCTATCATGCGTTTCCGCCGCTGGTTCCGCTGACGTACCCGCACCACGGATCCCCGTTCCAGGCGTGCGGACGAGCCCGGTGCCGTCGGGACCACGGTTCGTCGCGTCTCCTGCTCCACCGTGCCTACCGTACGTTTCACTGTCGAATCGCGCAATGCATCGCGATCGTTGCGGCAGGGATGGCGACCTGAGCCAATGTGTGCAAGACGACCGTGGTGCAGATGGCCGGGCTGCTGGTCGTCCGCCTCCAGGTCGGCGCGAAGTTGTTCGTGTTTGGATGGGCCGTCACACCAGGATCTTGTGTGACCACACGCGTCCGGTCGCGGTGCAGTGACGACGCGCCGACAGGGATGCTGAGCGGCGAGTCGTGACGTCGACGCGCATCCCGTTTCGGATCGCCGCCCCGCTTGTGGCGTTGTGTATGGGACTCACGATTCTCGTCACGACGCTCGTGGACTCGTGCGAGCCGCGCACGCCTGACCTCGTCCACGTGCGCTGGACCGCGATCACGGCCGAGTCGACGACGTGGATGCCGCTCGAACGGGGACTGTCCTACGATCCTTTCGCGATCAACATGAGTGGTATCGACCACAGCTTCCTCCTCCGCGTGCCGGTGCGGGATTCGGCGCATCCGGATGAGCGATACGCGGTGGAAAACCGCCGCGTCGATTGCGGGCGCTCGATCACATCGCTTCGGGGCATCTGGTTTACCGATTCTGCCGGTCGCATCCTCCGGCGCGTGTCATATCAGCGAGCGCTGCATCCGGCGCCGTTCGAGGCCGATATCCGCGCCGACCTGCTGTATTGCCCGATCATCGACTCGCTCAACCGGGCGAATCACGGCTATCCGCCGTAGTCTCCTCCTGCGCGTGCCGGCGGAGACGCGCTCCTACGCGGTCTTCACCGGTCCGGCGACCGTGTACAGGCTGACGACGACGCCGGATGGCAGGGCGTCGGTGCTGACCAGCGCGAGGGCGCGTGCCGGGGTGCCGTCGGCAAAGAAGCGCTTCCCGGTGCCGACCAGGACCGGATAGACGATCAGCCGGACTTCATCCACCAGCCCATGCGCGAGCAGCGTCGATGTGAGCGTTGAGCTCCCCCAGAGGATCAGGTCCGGGCCGTCCCCTGACTTGATGCGGGCAACACCCGCGACGAGGTCCGGTCCGACGCCCTCGAACGGTCCCCACGCGAGCGTTTCCGGGTGGTGGGTGACCACATACTTGCGTGCCGCGTTGAGACCGTCTGCCATCGGGCTGCTCGGCGCCGTCGGCCAGAATCCCGACCACATGTCGTACGTGCGACGGCCAAGCAGCAGATCGTACCGCTCGCCCTGCGCTGCCACGAGCCGATCGCGGCCCGCGGGACTCCGGTAGGGCGCGGTCCAGTCGGTGTAGGGGAACCCGTCCTCGCCCGAGGTCTGGATCACGCCGTCCAGCGAGATGTGTGCGAAGATCCTGAGCTTTCTCATGTGCGTCTCCGTGGCATGGTCGATCGGGGCTGACCCCCTGGCCGCCCTTCACCCAGACAACGAATTGCGAGACCGGATTTCGACAGGTCTTCTGGCCCAGGGTTCGATGTCACTCGGACGGGAACGGACGTGGATGCCCGGTTACCGGCCTTCGCAGCCGACGAGGCGAAACCCTCAGATGCTGCTGCACGTATCGAGAGCGCGGCAGCGGGGCCGTATGCTACCAATGGAGCGACGGGTCGGCAAGATGATGACACGCCCGCTCGTCGACACGCCCGCTCGTCGGCGGACGCGCGGGGGCGCGCCACGAGCATGGTGCTGCGCACCGGAGGCAAGGATATCCCCTTGAACCAAATTGATTGAGTCACGGAGGGTGAAGTGCGCCGACCGATGACGTCGATAGTCACGCAACTCAGTGTCGCTCTCTGCATGTCGCTGATCGGCCGACACCTGACGGCGCAGACGGTCGCACCGGTCACGACGCAGGGTGCGGCGTGGAGTCCGGAGCCCTGGATCGAGGATCTGCACCAGATGCAGCGGACGCTGACAACGTCGTATGCCAATCTGCAATGGCTGATCGACGTCCGTCAGGTGAACCTGGCCAGCCTTGTCGACGACGCCGAGGCACGCCTTCGGTCCGCGGGCAGCGACGTGGAGGCTCGCGCGGTCCTTGATCGACTGTTGCGGAAGATCGACGATGGGCATGTCGAACTCGAGTGGCCGAAGCCGAGCGCACCGGCGCGCGCTCTCAGTGCCGGCGCCGTGAGCGACACGGAGTTCTGTCGCGCCATCGGCTTCGTCGTGAGGCCCGGGGCTGTCAGCGTCACCGCGGGGCTCAAGGGCTATCTCGCGCTGGATTCGAACCAGACGATACCGGCTGGTCTGGTGACCATCGCCGGGCGCCGGATCGGTGTTCTGCGTATCGGCGTCTTCATGCCGGAGTTCAGCCCCGCGCTCTGCGTGGAGGCGGTGCGGACGCTCGGGCTGCCGCTCACGTCGTCTTGTGCAGATGCATGTCGAGACACGATCGAAACGCTTGCCTACGCCAGACTGACCGCGCTGCTGGAGGACCGTATCCGCCGGCTCACGGCGTCGGGCGCGTCCATCCTCATGGTCGACATCACCAACAATGGCGGCGGGTCGGAGTGGGCCGAAGCCGTGGCTCGCATGATGAGCAGCAGGGCGCTGGTCTCCGAGCGCGTGGGCTTCGTGCGTGGGTCACACTGGGCCAGACACTGGGAGACCGTCGTTGACACGCTGCGACAGTATGCCGCGACGGCCTCACGCGAGGACACGCGGCTGCTCGAGCGGTGGGCCGCACAGGCCGATGCGGCACGACGTCAGGCCGAGGCGCATTGCCCGGCGTCCGGTGGCTGCGAGTGGCTGGGGCGAGCGGGGTATGCGACGGGGCTCGTGGGGAGCGCGACCGATTCGACGTTCAGGGGCAAGCCGTGGGGGCCCACGGTGTTCAGCCCCGCCGAGTTCTCGTATCGCGACGGTCTGTGGACCGGTCCCCTCCTGGTGCTGGTCGATCAGGGGACGTTCTCTGCCGCCGAGGAGTTCGCCGCGGTGTTGCAGGACAACCACGCGGCATTCATCGTCGGTGCCCGGACGGGTGGCGCCGGCTGCGGTCATACCGATGGCGGGACACCGACCGTGCTCACGCACAGCGGAGCGACGCTCGAGGTTCCGGATTGCGCCCGCTTCCGCCTCGACGGGTCAAATGAGGTGAATGGCGTGATTCCGGACTACCTGCTTCCGTGGCGCGCGGACGACGGCGCGCGCTTCAGGGCGCAACTGCTGCAGCGAGCAATGCCGGAGATCCTTCGTCAGATGCAACGTCGTCGGGTCCGCGCGATCGACCACTGATGCGATGCGCCAGTCGACGGCCGGGCTGTCACCCCGGCCGCCGTTGGCGTCATGCGTTGAGCGGACCGGCTTACGGCATCGTGAACGAGACGACCGCCGACGGCGTCGTGCTGACGTTGGGGTAGACGGTCATGCCGCTGACCGGGTCGGTGTAGCTGTTCTCGTAGTAGCTGTCGCCGTACACGATCGCGTAGACGGTGCTGCCGGCGGCGAACGTGTTGCGGAGCGCCTGCAGGTCGACGTCGGTGATGACGGTGCGGATCGTCGCGCTGCCCGTGTGGTAGCCGATCGCGCCCGTGGACGGCCCGGTGATCGCGTAGCTGCCGACGGCGCTGCTCACGGTATTGGCGGCGGCGTAGAAGACCCGGTAGTAGCGCTGCACGGCGGGCGGCGGTGCGGTAATCGTGCCGGTCAGGACCAGGGTGTCGCCGCTGGCCGACGGGGTGATCGCCGCGTTCGTCACGACGCTGGTCGCCTGCTTCGACAGATTCGTCAGTCCGGCGTCCTGCGTGCCGCCGCCGACGAAGGCGATCTGCGGGCGCTGATACGTCCCGAATCCCGGCCCGGCGTACGTGAGCGAGTAGATGCCGGTCTTGAGGCCGCCGAGCGCGAAGTTGCCCGCGGCGTCGGTCGCGCTGGAGATGGCCAGCGGCGACGTCGAGACGACGACGCCGGAGTCCGATGCCAGCGGGGCGCCATACTCATCGTGCAGGGCGACCGTGCCCACCCACGTGCCCGTCAGAGAAGGGCCGGCAGGCCCGGTGGAGCTGCAGGCGATCACCGCGCAGAGTGGGGTGGCGACAACGGCGATCGTTCTGACGAGACGAACGGGTGCGAGGGACATGTTCGTGGGGGCTGAGGGTGACCGACAGCGGACGTCGGACGACGCTCACCCCCGCCGATTGTTAACGCACGGTCGATCCACGCAGACCCGCGACGGACTGGCCAGTATAGTTCGGGAACCCACGACCCGGCTTCCCGTACGAGACCCATCCTGGCCCGATTTCCATGACGCTCGTCCGGACGCTGGCTCGGCTCCTGCCCGCTCGCGTGCGCCAGTACGGGCGAGCGCTGCTCGATCGGGAGTTCGGGCAACGCCTGCCGGCGCTGGCGGATCAGCGGGCGTCCGCGCTCACGGTCTCCCTCGATCTCGTGCTGGCGCACTATCGCCTCACGCACCCGCACGTCCGCTATCTCCAGATCGGCGCATTCGACGGGGTCACCGGGGATCCGATGCGGCCGCTCATCGAGCGCCACGGACTCACCGGCATCCTCGTCGAGCCGCAGCGCGATGCGTTCCAGCGGCTCCGGGCGAACTACGCCGCGATTCCCGGGTCGACGTTCACCTTCGTCAACGCGGCGATCGCCGATCACGATGGCGAGGCGACGCTCTATCGGATCGCCGCATCGGCGACGGGACCCGAGTGGCTGCCGCAGCTGGCGAGCTTCGACCGGAGCGTCCTCATGGGTCACGCCCATCTCGTGCCGGGGATCGAATCGCTGATCGAGACCGAGACGGTGCGCTGCATCACCGTGGCGACGCTCTTCCGGGAGGCGGCGATCGAGTCGGTCGACTTGCTGCAGATCGACGCCGAGGGCTACGACGCCGAATTGCTCCGGCTCTTCGACGTGCCGTCGCGCCGACCGGCGATCGTCCGGTTCGAGCACAAGCACCTGACCGCCGATGCGCACAACGACGCGGTCGCGATGCTCGTGCGCGAGGGCTATCGCGTCGCCGTGGGCGACGGCGACACGCTCGCCTATCGCTCCGACGACGCCGTGCCTGCGCGCGATGCGGTCGGTCGGACCTGATGCGCCCCAACGCCGTTCCGGCGTTCTTCGCCGTCATGCTCGGCGTCTTCTTCGTCGCGGTCGGCGCGATCAACTTCGCTCGCGTCAGCACCGCGGAACAGCGCACCGACTACAGGCTGGCGCGCATTCGGGCAGGCGCGGTGCAGCCGGACACGCTCACCGTGATGGGGAAGTACGTCAATCCCGGCCGGTATGGCTTGCCCCACCTCGTGTTGCGTGCGCCTGGTCACCCGAAGGTCGACGTGTCGTCAACGCGCGACGTGTTCAACGCCGTGAGCCCCGGCGAGACGATGCCCGGCTACTACTTCCCCGACGGATACTTCATTCCGCGGAACTACCGGGACGAGCCACGCGCCAACAAGTGGGTCTTTCTGGGATTCGCGCTCGTGATGGGGTGCGGCACGTTTGCATTCGCGGTCGCGGTGTTCAGGTTTCGCGGGCCGCGACGCTGACGCGCGAGAGCCCGGTGTCGACATCAGACGCGTCAGGGCGCGGTCTTGACTGTCGTATCTAAATAACTAGATTAGTAGACATGACAACGATTGCCGGGCGGGCCACGCAACGGGAGCGACGCGCCGAGGGGACGCTTGCTCGCCACGCCGAGCAGCTCGCGGCGCTCGGGCACGTGGCGCGACTCGCGCTTCTGCGCGCGGTCGTGCAGGCGGGCCCCGAGGGCCTGACGACGACGGAGCTGCAGGAGGCAGTCGGCATTCCGTGGACGACCCTCAATCACCACCTCGATCGACTGGTCGAGGCGGGGCTCGTGCGTGAGCGGCGAGACGGGAAGTCGCTCTACCACACGGCCGTCTATGCCGAGCTGCGGGGGGTCACCGACTTCCTCTGGGAGGATTGCTGCAAGCGCGGCAAGGGGCCTGCCACGTGCTGCTGACGACATCGGCGTCGCGGATGCGCGGCCGGTGCGACGGATCAACGACCCGCTGGAGGGACGCATGATGGACGCGACCACGACGAACGCGAACGCCGATACGACGGCCGATACGACGGCCTGCAATCCGCCCGACTGCTGTACCCCCGCGTGCCGCGACAATCCCGGGTGCTGCGCGCCCCAGTCGGCGCCGACGGCGACCGAGCTGCCGGCGACCGACGCGGTGCGGGAGACGGTGAAGGCGCGGTACGGGCAGGCCGTGCAGGCGGTGATCCAGGGCGCGACGTCGTCCTGCTGCGGCGCCTCCACGGCGCCGGGGATCGGGGGGACCGATCCGATCACGCGGAACCTGTACAGCACGGACCAGACGGACGGCCTGCCGGGGGATGCGGTGCTCGCCTCGTTCGGGTGCGGCAACCCGACCGCGCTCGCCGAGCTCCGTGCCGGGGAGATCGTGCTCGACCTGGGCGCCGGCGGGGGCATCGATGTGCTGCTCTCCGCGAAGCGCGTCGGCCCGACCGGCAAGGCGTATGGCCTCGACATGACCGACGAGATGCTCGATCTCGCCAGGCGGAACGCGGTGGCCGCGGGCGCGACGAACGTCGAGTTCCTCAAGGGGCATATCGAGGCGATCCCGCTCCCCGATGCGTCGGTCGATGTCATCATCTCGAACTGCGTGATCAACCTGTCGACCGACAAGGATCAGGTGCTGCGCGAGGCGTGTCGCGTGCTGCGACCGGGCGGCCGGTTCGCCGTCTCGGACATCGTGATCCGTCGGGCGCTGACGGAGCCGGTCAAGCGGTCGATGGCGCTCTGGACCGGGTGCATTTCCGGGGCGCTGGAGGAGCACGAGTACCGCGCGAAGCTCGAGGCGGCCGGCTTCTCGGGCGTCGAGATCGAGCCGACGCGCATCTACTCCCGTGATGACACGGCCGAGATGGCGAACGCCGCGGCGTCCGATCAGGATGTCGAGGCGACGCTCCACGCGCTCGACGGAGCGGTGATGAGTGCGTTCATCCGGGCGCAGAAGCCGGCGTGACTGGTGCCTCGCTGGGCCGTCGCGCGGTCGCCGAGGGGCTGGGCACGGCGCTGCTGCTCGCGATGGTGGTCGGCTCGGGGATCATGGGCGAGAGTCTGGCTGGCGGGAACGTCGCGGTCGCGCTGCTCGCCAACACGCTGGCGACGGCGGCCGGGCTCTTCGCGCTCATCCTGACGTTTGGACCGGTCTCCGGGGCGCACTTCAATCCAGCCGTCACGCTTGCTGACGCGAGTCAGGGCGGGATCCCGTGGCGGGAGGCGCCCGTCTATATCCTGGCACAGGTGCTGGGCGCGTTCGTCGGTGTCGGCCTCGCGCACGTGATGTTCGGGAAGCCCGCGTTCTTCGCGTCGCACCACGAGCGCTCGGGCGGCCCGCAGCTCGTGAGCGAGTTCGTGGCGACGTTCGGGCTGCTCGCCGTGATCTGGGGGTGCGCCCGACGGCGCTCGGACGCGGTGCCGTTCGCCGTCGGCGCGTATATCGCGTCGGCCTACTGGTTCACGTCGTCCACGTCGTTCGCCAACCCTGCCGTCACGCTGGCGCGGGCGGCCAGTGACACGTTCGCCGGGATTCGGCCGGCCGACGTGCCGGGGTTCATCGTCGCCCAGCTGCTGGGCGCGGCGGCCGCGACGCTGACGTTTCGGTGGCTCGTGCCGTCGCTGCCTGCCGTGGCGGGCCGCGTCATGGACCGCGGGACCGACCGCGCCGTGCCGTCGTGAAGACGGTGCTGTTCGCCTGCGTGCACAACGCGGGGCGCTCGCAGATGGCGGCGGCGTGGTTCAATCGCCTCGCCGATCCCGCGGCCGCGCGGGCCGTCTCCGCGGGCACCGAGCCGGGAGCGCGCGTGCATCCCGAGGTGGTCGTCGCCATGCAGGAGGTCGGGCTCGATCTCTCGACCGGCATGCCGCGGTTGCTGACCGACGACCTGGCGGCGAGCACGAATCTCCTGATCACGATGGGCTGCGGCGACGCGTGCCCGGTCGTCCCTGGTGTCGAGCGTGACGACTGGCCGCTCGACGATCCCAAAGGCCAGCCGATCGAGCGGGTGCGCGAGATCCGCGACGAGATCGAGCGACGGGTGAGGGGACTGTTGGCTGCCCGGCGCTGGAGCACCTGATCGCGCGGGCGCCGAGCCGTCCGCCGACGCGGCGTCGCCCTCGTGTTACTGATACACGAAGTAGCGGTGCGGTTGTTCGGTGCTACGGGACTGCGAGCATCTTGACGAACTGCGCCAACCTCTCCGCCTCTTCGCTCGTGAGGTCACCGGGAATGTTGCTCAGCGTCACCACTGTGCCGGGCCGGATTGGGAACGCGGACTGATAGCCTCGGCCGGTCGCGTCGAATCCCGGAATGGGCTCAGGCAGCTGCGGCGGAAGCGATTCGAGGTCCTCAGGCGCGTTGGGCGTTCGGCCCTTGGACAGTCGTGGCGCCCTCGTCCTGGCCGAAAAATTGGCCGGGTTCGACCGCCACTCGCGGTAGAGCGCGATAGCCCGTCTCACCCGCACGCCATACGCCTTGAGTGTAGACGGATTGAAGTCCTTGGCGCGCTTGTTGTTGAATCGTTTGATTGCTGCGTCGAG
>Ga0116227_10013456_pt1 | contig 12855 bp, 13 predicted proteins | sample S1TSphgellanicum_FD_89693 | JGI IMG/M metagenome (GOLD analysis project Ga0116227, IMG submission 89693) | Host-associated microbial communities from peat moss isolated from Minnesota, USA - S1T2_Fb - Sphagnum magellanicum MG | ecosystem: Host-associated > Plants > Peat moss > Unclassified... | reverse complement strand
TTATATATTATTTTAATAAAATTATTTAGTATATTGATATGGCAAATGCTGTACAAAAACCCTATAAGGTACAACGGATACCCATTTCCGGGCCTGCAAATAAATATAAATTATCGCCAATACCAGTTATAAGAAAAAATGATAAATTTTATTTGCTTAAAATTCAGCAATTAGAATTTTTAAATTAACTTTGAGAGTAAAGTAATCCTCTCTCTTTCATATGAGAAAAGCTGATTTAATTAACAACATTGCTGAAAAAACCGGCATCCCCAAAGTTGATGTTTTAGTCACACTTGAGGCCATGTTTAAAGAGGTGAAAGAAGCTCTTGCTAACGGAGAACACATTTATATCCGTGGGTTTGGGAGTTTTATCACAAAAAAACGGGCCGCCAAGATTGGGCGTAACATCAAGAAGAACGTAGCTGTGGAGATCCCCGAGCACTTTATTCCGGCATTTAAACCTTCGAAAGAATTTGTTGCTGAGGTAAAGAAGCTTAAAAGTTCTTAATTTTGCAGCCTAATAATTTAGGCGATGCAAAAATCACAAGTTCTTCTGGTGGGTGCTGCGGTAGCACTATTGGTGATATTATTCGCCTTTGGCCGTACTGTGCCCCGGTCGGAAAAGAAACCTATGTCATCTGGCGCCCCTATGAAGGGTGGACAGGATGTAGAACCTATTGCCTTCTCTGAATTGCTGGAAACAGCTAAGGGCAAAATTCCTGCTGAAAAACTTTTACAGGTAAATACTATTGAGACAAATGTTGTCCGCGGGGATGTGAAGACCCAACAGATAGCCGCGTATCATCAATTGTACAACACCTGGGACAGCCTAAACCAGCTGCCCGTAGCCGCTTATTATCTTGGAGAAGCCGCTAAGTTGGAAAATTCCGAAAAAAGCCTCACCTTTGCAGCCAATTTATTTTTGGCCCACTTGCAGCATGCAGAAGATCCGCGTGTAGCAAAATGGGAAGCCCAGCAAGCAATTACCTTGTTTGATCAGGCAATACAATTGAATCCGGCAAACGACACACTGAAAATATCACAGGCCATGGTGTACATGAACACCGGTGAACCTATGACAGGCGTGGCCAAGCTGAGAGAAGTAGTGGCTGCACATCCTGATAATATTGACGCACAGGTTACTTTAGCGAACCTTGCCATCACATCAGGTCAGTACGATAAAGCTATCGAAAGACTGGAAGGAGTTGCGAAGAGTCATCCCGATAATGCGAAAGTGTTATTTGTGCTGGCAGAATCGTACAGAAGTAAGGGAGATAAGAAGAAAGCGATTGAACTGTTTGAGAAAAGCAAACAACTCATGACCGATCCGGAGTTGAAGAAGGAAGTAGATAGTTACATTAAAAGTATTCAATAATATTATTTTTCAATCATTTAAAAACGTATCAGCGTATGCCTTGCGGTAAGAAAAGAAAAAGACATAAAATTGCCACTCACAAGCGTAAAAAAAGACTGAGAAAGAACCGGCATAAAAGTAAGAAGAAATAATTACTCCAGTTTCCCGCCATTTATACTACTAAGGTATTCTCCCGGCGCGGTGGTCGGATAAAAATTTTCATATATCCTGCATGATTCTAGCATTTACTTCTTAAATTGCTATAGTCATGCAGGTTGTTTCCATAGATCCCGCAATTGAATTCTCCGGACATTACCTGCAGTGATCGCTGAACCCTTAAGCAATCCATTCGTCACGAACGTGAAGAAATACGCTAACTTTATGGTGAGCTATTGTTTTGGTATGCAGTAAGCTGTTCTTAAATAGCCGTGTGCATAGCATAAAGGTGAAGTTTTAAAGGTTAAAATTTTGGACGCTTGAATAAGGAACTTATTATAAATGCGGCTCCCACAGGGGTGGAAATTGCGTTACTGGAAGATAAGAAGCTAGTGGAATTACATCACGAAAGTGGCAATCCTAACTTCTCAGTAGGTGATTTGTACCTGGGTAAGGTGAAAAAGCTGATACCCGGCTTAAATGCTGCATTTGTCGACGTAGGCTTTGAAAAAGATGCCTTTTTACATTACACGGATCTCAGCCCCTATATCCGCTCTATTCTTAAATTTACGGCAACCGCCATCAGCGATAAAACGCCCGATGGATTTGATTTCACGAAATTTAAAAATGAACCGGAAATAGTCAAGACCGGTAAAATTACGGATGTACTGGGAGGCAAACCCAATATCCTCGTACAAATTCTGAAAGAACCCATTTCTTCTAAAGGCCCACGCCTTAGCTGCGAAATCTCTTTACCCGGAAGGTTTATAGTGTTAACACCCTTTAATGATATTGTTGCGGTTTCTAAAAAAATCCACTCCTCCGAAGAAAGAAAAAGATTGCAGAAAATCGTGGAAGCTATCAAAACGCCCAACTTTGGCGTTATTGTACGCACCGCCGCAGAAGGAAAGAAAACAGCGGAATTACACGAAGATCTTACTACACTCGTTCAAACCTGGAAGAATATCCAGGCAAATCTTAGTGGTGGCGTAGCCCCGCAAAAGATCCTGAGCGAGCAAACCAAAACTGCCAGCATCCTCCGTGATCTGCTCAATGAGAGCTTTAACCGTATTGTAGTAAACGATAAAAATATCTATACAGACACCAAAACGTATATCCAGAAGATTGCGCCGGAAAAGTCTGATATCGTTAACTATTACAATAACGGTTCCCCCATCTTCGATAACTTCGGAATTACCCGACAGGTGAAAGCCTCTTTTGGTAAAACCGTGAACCTCGACAGTGGCGTGTATCTCATCATTGAAGCCACAGAAGCTTTACACGTGGTAGACGTAAACAGCGGCTACAAAAGCTCCAGTAACAACCAGGAACAGAATGCACTCGCCTCCAACCTGGAAGCAGCTGGAGAAATTGCCCGGCAACTAAGACTGCGCGATCTGGGTGGTATCATTATCATTGACTTCATTGATATGAAACTGCCGGAAAACAAGAAAGCCATCTTTGAAGCAATGGAGAAATTCATGGCGCAAGACCGGGCGAAACATACCATCCTGCCTATCTCGAAATTTGGACTCATGCAGATTACCCGCCAAAGGGTAAAACCTGAGATCACCATTTCTGTAGCAGAAGATTGTCCTACCTGCAGAGGAACCGGCAAAATCGGCGCCTCCATGCTGATCCTCGAAGACATCGAGAAAAACCTGCAATACCTGCTGAATCATCAGCACAAAGGACTCACCATCCGCGTTCACCCCATCTTGTATGCTTACCTCACTAAAGGATTCCTGGCATCAAAACAATGGAAATGGTACTTCCACTATAAAAAATGGATCAAACTCAAAGCAGACTCCAATTACCATCTTACAGAATATCGCTTCTTTGACGCGAACGATGAAGAAATAAAACTCTAGCCCTGCGCTAAATCAACTTATAAAGAAAAAGCCGCTGAAATATCTCAGCGGCTTTTTCTTTTATGAGATCATCCTGCCACCCGCGCAAAGGATGAAAGCAAATTTGTAACGGCTTCCTGTTGGACCAGGCGTAATTCATGCCGGCCGCCCAAGCCTAGTATTTATAGTCTTCCCGCGCGGGACAGAAACTGTCGATCAGCTTACAATCCTCCAGCGCCCGGCCGCCATGCGGCGTATCCGGTGGTATCACCAGCGTATCGTGTTGTTGCAGCGTATATTTCCGCCCATCTACCACCATCTCAAACACACCCTCCGCCACATAAGTGATCTGCTCATGCGGATGCTGGTGGGTGGGCGACTCCGATCCTGCCGTAATTTCCCAGAATGCCAGCGTACTCCTGGCGCCATGCACAAACCGGCCGTAATGCCCGGCAATCGTATTTTTTACTGGAATGCTCTCTAAAGGTGCAGGTTTGTTCATATGTACATTGTTTTATTATTAAATATAACAGATCAATCAGATTTTAACAACGACCTGAAGCTATAAGTATATATATTTCATACATTTACTGCATAATACCCTTTATTCCCCCAACAGTTTGATTGTCATGTTTGTTTTAAGTAAATAATTAACATCCATTACGCTTATGACTATACGTTTTTACTCCGCCTTGGCTTTATTAACACTGATTATTTTTGCTGCCTGTCAGCAGCAAAGTGGTTCCCGGAAAAGAACAAAAGCAAGAGATACGACTCACTATACCAAAGAAGCGTATATTGATCAGACCATCGACAGCAATTATGTGAACAAATTCCTGCAGGCACATACCTCCTATGATGCGTATGATGAGTACATCCTGAACTTTTACCGTAAACGCGACTTCCACTACGCCTGGATCAATAAGGACGGCCTTACAGAACAGGCCAGCAACTTCATTAATATGATGAAGAATGATGCCGCCTACGGGATTAAGGATAGCAGTCTCATGAACCCCGCACTGCAACAACTCACGGATACGCTGCTGGTCAGCGACGTAGGACTGAAACCAGGCGATACCTCTATTCCGCGGATTGAAATGCTGCTCACCGCGCAATTCTTTGCCTATGGCAATAAGGTATGGGGTGGATTGACCGCCGATTCTGCGAAAGACCTGGAATGGTACATTCCCCGCAAGAAAATAGATATGGCCAGCCTGCTGGATTCTATGGTGAATAAAAAAGGCAACGCTTTTGAAGATGACGAACCGGTAAACAGACAATATATCCTGCTCCGTCAACAGCTGAAAAAGCTGGCGCAGATTGAAGCAGCGGGCAACTGGGACTCTATCCGGACCACCCAGAAAAGCTTTAAGAAAGGCGATTCCTCCGCAGTGATTGCGGAGGTGAAATACCGCCTGGAAGCGTTTGGCGATCTGCCCGGAAAAGATAGCAGCCAGCGTTTCAATGTTGCGCTGGATACCGCCGTGCGCATTTTCCAGGGACGTATGGGCATCAAAGAAGACGGCATCATCAACAAGAGCGTGCTGGACGCGCTGAATACGCCCATTCAGGACCGTATCCAGAAGATCCTGCTGAACATGGAGCGTTTGCGCTGGGTGCCTATAGAGCCTACGACGGACTATATCCTGGTGAATATCCCGCAGTTTAAAATGCATGTGTACGATAAAGGAAAATTAGCCTGGAGCTGTAACGTGGTAGTGGGTAAACCGGGCGCCAGCACGGTGATCTTTACCAAAGACCTGCGCTATATTGTATTCAGTCCTTATTGGAACGTGCCTCCGGGTATTCTGAAATCAGAGGTACTACCAGGATTGAAACGCGGCGCGGGCTCCTATCTTGCCCGTCAGAATATGGAAATTGTAGGCGCCAGCGGGAAAGTGATTCCGCCCGGTTCCATCAATTTCAGTAAGTACAGCAGTAATTTCCCTTATGTAGTGAGGCAGAAGCCCGGTGGCAAAAACTCATTGGGTAAAGTGAAGTTTCTGTTCCCCAACGAGTATAACATCTATTTGCATGATACGCCTGCACGCTATTTGTTTGGAGAAAACAAACGTTCCTTCAGCCATGGCTGTATCAGGATCTCAGAGCCCAAGCACCTGGCAGAATGGTTGCTGCGTGATGATTCTACGTGGACAGAGAAGAAAATTGATGAGGCTATGAATGCCGGCAAGGAAAAATATGTAACCGTAAAAGACAAGGTGCCTGTGTTCATTGTGTATTTCACGGCGTTTGTTGACAGCGATGGACGGTTGAATTTCCGTGACGACGTGTATGGCCATGATCAGAAGCTGGCAACTTCCCTGTTTGGTAAATAGAGGGATTGGAGCGCCTTTCGGCGCTCCAATCCGTTAAATCACTGCAATTACAGAAATCTCCACATCTACTCCTTTAGGCAATCCGGAAACCTGCACTGTTTCGCGGGCAGGGAAGTCGCTGCTGAAATAGCTGCCATAAACTTCATTTACCTGCGGGAAAGTTTTCATATCTGTTAAAAAGATGGTTGTCTTTACTACGTTTTCAAACCCGATACCTGCTGCAGTGAGAACGGCCTGGTTATTTTTCATGACCTGGTGTGTTTCGTCCACGATACCGGATTTGATCAATTCGCCGGAAACGGGGTCCAGTGCGATTTGTCCGGATACGTAGAGGGTATTACCTGCTTTCACGGACTGGTTATATGGCCCGATAGGAGCGGGTGCATTATTGGTGTTAATGATTTGCTTTTCCATGAAAACGAAAGTAAATAATAATTGAGAACGTACAAATGTCTGCCGGGGCAGATGTGCTATAATTAATGATTCTTTATTAGGTTTGCCGAAATTTAACGCATGAATATCCTGGTAATAGCAGATGCGCAGCGCTTTGATGAATTGCAGGAGAAGGGGATGGCAGCGCATCACGACGTACAGTGGAAAACAAGCCTGGAAGAGGTATTGTCGCTGAAACCATTTGATCTGGTACTGGATCTCATTTTTGACGACCGGCCGGAGCATGCCCTGGTGTATGCAAAAAATCCGGGTGTACCGGTGTTGGCGGGAATGGTGAAAACATCGCTGACAGACATCATCGGGCAGTATGCTTTTGAACAGGGGTTCAATATTATGGGTTGTAATTTTCTGCCGGGTATGGTAAACATGCCGGTGTTGGAAGTATCGGTACTGGATGAAGGACAACAGGAAACGCTGGACACGGTGATGTATAAACTTGGCTGGGAGTACCTGCTGGTGGGCGATGCTGTGGGATTAGTCACACCACGGGTGGTGTGTATGATCATCAATGAAGCTTATCTTACAGCACAGGAAGGCACTGCTTTGCCGGAAGATATTGATATTGCGATGCGGTTGGGCACTAATTATCCTTATGGTCCGTTTGAATGGAGTGAGCGTATTGGGATCAAGCATGTGTATGAAGTATTAAAGGCAGTACACGATGCTACAGGCGATGACCGCTACGAAGTAGCCGCCTCTTTACAAACCGCCTACGAAGCGATTTAATTATTTACATGGAACTTATACTGAATATAGATACGGCAACGACTACCGGCTCGGTGAGCCTTTCCCGCGATGGGCAGGTGTTGCAGACATTGGTGAATGAAAAGCAGCAGGATCATGCGGCCACGATGATTCTTTTTGTGCAGCAGATATTGAAGGAGCAGGGTATTACGCCTGCGGAGCTGGATGCAGTAGCCGTAAGTGCCGGACCGGGTTCTTATACCGGACTACGTGTAGGCGTGGCTACCGCAAAAGGATTGTGTTATGCCTGGAATAAGCCGCTGCTGGCCATTTCCACGTTGAAGATGATGGCGCAGGGGTTAGTGGCTGGTGTAAAAGACAGTACGGCGTTGTATTGTCCTATGCTGGATGCACGCCGGCAGGAAGTGTTTATGGGCTTGTATGATGCCGCCTTAAACGAGGTAATGCCGCCACAGGCCATGATTTTGGAGCCTGGTTCTCTTGATGCCCAACTGGCCACACATAAAATTTACTTTTTCGGGGATGGCTGCCCCAAATGGCAGCTGATGGTATCTTCACACAAAAATGCTATTTTTGCTGAATATGTGATAAGTGCTGCCCATATGGCGCCACTTTCCACGGATGCCTTTGATAAAAAACAGTTTGTCGACTTAGCTTATTTCAGTCCATTCTACCTCAAGCCCTTTTATTCTCCTCAAAAGCCCTGACATATATCCGAGTTTTGTCATAGAATAGTCAAATTACATCTAATTTGCAAGTATCCGGGGCATATATATGATAAATTAAGGTATGGAAATTTTTTTTATTGTGATAGATATTATATTTTTGTATAAATCGATTACCGCAATTGTTGTCTAACTGTTTGCGAGTACTGTCCGTTGATCCCTTTCATTTCATCATTTTTTTAAAACTATTATGCGATGGAAAAAACATTATTAACTACCTCTTCTAATACTCTTATTATTTCTAGAGGTACCAATGAAAAAGACCAGATCAAATTGGATTACATTGCCGTAAAGAAGGCTGCTATGGTTTTACGTGCTATCAACCATAAGCTGCGCCAGCAGATGATTAAGCTGTTGGAAGATCACAAGAAAATGACTGTGACAGAGATTTATGTGAAATTGCGTCTGGAACAATCGGTAGCATCGCAACATCTCGCCATATTAAGGCGTGCTGGCATTGTAATTACAGAAAGAGATGGTAAGTTTATTCACTACACCATCAACAAGCAACGTATTGCTGAAGTGGCGAAGTTTGTGGAAGAACTTGTTGGTTAAAAGCATTGATCCGTATCACTACGGAAAGTATTATATAAAAAAGTAGCCATACGGCTACTTTTTTATTTTGGTATAGATTTTATCCATAAGTGCGCAGCCTCAGAAGTTGTAAATTTGTAAAAATCAAAAACCATGTTCGTAAAGCAATTGTACACCAGCTGTTTGTCGGAAGCGGCATACTTCATAGAATCTGACGGGATCGCGGTAGTGATTGACCCGTTACGTGATATCGAAGTATACCTGGAGCTGGCAAAAGAACGCAACGCCACCATTAAATACATTTTTGAAACACATTTTCACGCCGACTTTGTTTCCGGTCACGTAGAACTGGAAGCCGTTACCGGCGCCAAGATCGTTTACGGTCCGGATGCCCATACCAATTTTGAATCTTATATCGCAAAAGACAATGAAGTGTTCAAAATCGGCGCAGTTTCTCTGAAAGTATTGCATACCCCTGGTCATACTGTAGAATCTTCCTGCTACCTGCTGTTGGATGAGAAAGAACAACCATATGCTGTTTTTACGGGAGATACTTTATTTGTGGGAGATGTTGGTCGCCCCGATCTGTTCAGCGGAGACCTGACAAAAGAAGAACTCGCCGGATACCTGTTCGATTCGTTGAATAATCGCATTAAAACTTTACCTGATTCGGTGATTGTTTACCCGGCACACGGCCCCGGCTCTGCCTGTGGTAAAAACCTGGGTCCAAATACCTTCAGCACTATCGGTGAAGAAAAAGCAACGAACTACGCACTGCTCGCAACAGATAAGGATAAATTCATAGAAGAAGTAACCAGCGGCTTAACAACACCACCTTCTTATTTTCCGATTAACGCTAAAATAAACAAGGAAGGATACGACGCACTGAAAGCAGTGATGGAGAAAGCCATGCAACCACTTACCCCCGCTGAATTCAAAGCAAAAGGTAAAGCAGGTGCATTGATCCTGGATACCCGTCCGGCAGTTGAATTTGGAGACGGATTCGTACCAGGCGCCATCAGCATCGGCCTCGAAGGACGCTTTGCAGAATGGGCCGGCAGCCTGTTGCCATTTGATCAGGATATTATCCTGGTAACACCCATCGGCAAAGAAGAAGAAACTGTCGTGAGAATGGCGCGTGTTGGCTTCGACAACGTAGTGGGTTATCTCAATGGCGGCTACCCTGCATGGGAAGCATCCGGAGAAAGCATCGACATGATCATCACTGTTGAAGCAGATGAGCTGGCCATGGATATTCCACACGATCCCAATCTGGTGATCATCGATGTGCGTAAACAGATGGAATATGCAGACGGGCACATTAAAAACGCGCTCAACATCACACTGGGCGATATGATGGATCCCGGAAAATTAGCAGATCTGGAAGATAATCATAACCTGTATGTACATTGTCAGGGTGGTTACCGTAGCATTATTGCCTGCTCTATCATGAAAAGAGAAGGCATCCACAACCTGCGTAACGTAGACGGTGGTTTTGCTAAAATGAAGGACCAGAAAGGCTTAACCGTGGTACAGGAAAAAACAGTACTGAACTAAATAAAAGGTTTTTTATAAACGGGAGTGATGAAAAGAGGAACCTTCCTCTTCTTATCACTCCCGTTTTTCATGATACATCTTTTGGTCATTCCCCGCGTATTTGTTAACTTCTTCTTACAAAATTGTTCGGGCATGACTACCAAAACCCTGGCAATCGCCGTTCTGATCTTTACAGGCACCCTGTTATTTGCCTGCAGACCTTCCGATGCGGAGTTAAAAAAAGAAGTCAATGAGAAATTAAGTCTCATTCCCGGCATCACCGCGGAGGTGAAAAATGGCGTGGTAATTCTTACCGGTGAAGTGGGAGATGAAGTGGCTAAATCTGCCGCAGAAGATGCCTTGAGAGGTATGAAAGGAGTGAAGGCCATACAGGATAGCATTACGGTAAAAACGGCCGTAGTAGCCGCGCCTGTGCCTGCGCCACCTGATCCAAATGAACTCCTGAAAAAATCACTTGATTCTACGTATGCCGCCAACGGATTTAATAATGTTACCGTTACTATTTCAGATGGAGAAATTACATTAGATGGCACTGCGAAGCGGAAAGAGTTGCGTAAAATTATGCAGCTTGCACAGCGGGCCAGTACAAAGAAAGTGACGAATAATATCCAGGTGAAATGAGCGGGGAATGCACCACCGGAGGTTATAACGAGGTACCCATCTCCCGAAAAACTATTTACTATTCCCTTTATATTCATGTTTCCACCGCCGGTGGCTCCACACCCATACTTCAGGTTGTTCGTAGATATTTTTCTCCAGGTATTTTACAAAGGCTTCGGTAATAGCGCCGTCTGGCTCCTGTTGCGGGTTCTCAAATGCCAGTTTGAGTGATGCGTGATAATAACCTCTTTTTACTTTGCGGATATCCACAAATACCACGGGGATATTGCTTCTCTTCGCACCCATTTCAGGGCCTTTATAAAACGGCGTCATTTTATTGAGAAACGGGTACCAGTAGCAACTGCGCGGGTTTCCGGGATTCTGATCCGCTACTAAAGCAATCAGGTATTGTTTGTTGGCCCATGCCCGCATACTGTTGCCCATATCGTTGGCAGGGATGAGGATGGTACCGAATTTTTCCCGGAAGTGACGGAACATACGATCAGCGGGCCTGCTGGTCAGCGGCATGTATACCACCAGGAACGGAAACTGAACGCCCTGCATACAAAACAGGTTGGCCCATTCCCAGTTGAAATTATGACCCAGGTGAAGCTGGCAGCTTTTGCCTTGTGCATAGAGTTCATGGAGTACCGTGAGATCACACTGGAAGCGCTTTTGCAACTGTGCTTTACTCATGGTGAGCAGCTTGATGGTTTCCACCATCATATCAGTGAGATTGTGATAATATTTTTTAGCGAGAATGGTCAGTTCTTCCTTCGACTTATCGGGAAAGGCCTGGGCGAGGTTCTCCATCACTACTTTCCTGCGGTATCCGATTACGTAGTACACCAGTACGTATAATGCGTCGCTGATAAAGTACAGGACCGGAAATGGCAATATGGAAAGGCTATAGCAAAAAGCAAGCAGCAGATAATACATATTCCTGATTGTTGTAAATCCAACGCAAAGGTAATGAAAGACAGCCGTTTAGCTTACAACACAATGTTTTGTACCAGCTCGCTCTTAAACGGATAATCAGTATTGAAATGAAGTCCCCTGCTTTCTTTGCGGAAGGCGGCGCCTTTTACGATCAGGTATCCTGCCGTACTGAGGATACGCAGTTCGCATAATTGTGGCGATACCATGGTTTGTTCGTAGAGGTCTTCTGTTTCTTCGTGGAGGATATCCAGTCGGCGGAGTGCGCGTTGTAAACGTACATCGGTTCTTACGATACCTACATAATCGCTCATGATCTGTTTCAGCTCTTTCAGGCTTTGTGTAATCAGGATCATTTCTTTTGGAAGACTGGTGCCGGTTGCATCCCAGTCGGGTACATTTTCTTTGAACTCCAGCAGGTCTATTTTGCTGGTGGCGTCCATAAAGCAGCGGTGTGCAAATACCATGGCTTCCAGCAGGGAGTTGGAGGCAAGACGGTTGGCACCGTGCAAGCCGGTACTGGCGCATTCGCCGCAGGCATACAGGTTGCGGATAGAGGTAAGTCCCCATTCATTGGTTTTTATACCTCCGCAGCTGTAATGTGCTGCCGGTGCAACGGGAATCATTTGTTGTGCAACATCGATCCCAATGGCTTTGCAGGTTTCATAGATGTTGGGGAAGTGATGAATAAACTTCTCCAGGTCCATGTGGCGACAATCCAGGTACACATGTTCTGTACCGGTGATCTTCATTTCGCTATCGATGGCCCGGGCGACAATATCGCGGGGAGCCAGCGACAGGCGCGGATCGTATTTATGCATAAAATCCTCGCCGTTGATATTCCGGAGAATACCGCCATCGCCTCTTACCGCCTCTGTGATGAGGAAGGAAGGGCTCACACCGGGCTGGTACAAGGCGGTGGGATGAAACTGGATAAATTCCATGTTTTCAATACGGCCTTTTGCGCGGTACACCATGGCCACGCCATCGCCGGTAGCGATATTGGGGTTGGTGGTACTGCGGTATACCTGTCCGTTGCCGCCGGTAGCCAGCAGGGCTACTTTGGAGAGGATCTTTTCTATTTTATTGGTAGACAGATTGAGTACGTATACCCCGTAACATTCGATGTCCAGTGTAGATTTGGTGACCAGGTAACCCAGGTGATGCTGGGTAATCAGATCTACTACAAAGCAGTGGGTGATCAGTTCAATATTGGGTCGGCGATGAATGGCCTCCAGGAGGGCGCGTTCTATCTCTTTGCCGGTAATATCCTTGTGGTGAATAACCCTGAAAACGGAGTGTCCGCCTTCACGGCCCAGAGAGAAATCTCCATCTTCGTTTTTGTCGAAGTTGGCGCCCCATTCAATGATTTCGTTGACCCTTTCCGGGCCTTCGGTGACTACAATTTTTACTATCTGCTCGTTACAGAGTCCGTCGCCGGCAATGAGGGTATCTTCGATATGTTTTTCGAAGCTATCGTTCTCCAGGTCATTTACCACGGCTACACCACCCTGGGCGTATTTGGTATTGGTTTCATCTTCCCGGCTTTTCGTGATGATGGTGATCTTTTTATCCGGGCATTGTTGTGATACCTTGAGCGCATAAGTGAGCCCTGCAATTCCTGAACCGATGACAAGAAAGTCTGTTTG
>Ga0116227_10013455_pt1 | contig 12856 bp, 9 predicted proteins | sample S1TSphgellanicum_FD_89693 | JGI IMG/M metagenome (GOLD analysis project Ga0116227, IMG submission 89693) | Host-associated microbial communities from peat moss isolated from Minnesota, USA - S1T2_Fb - Sphagnum magellanicum MG | ecosystem: Host-associated > Plants > Peat moss > Unclassified... | reverse complement strand
TGAAAGCATGAGGTTTGAGGTAAGTTCATTGTTAACCATTTTTTGATGACCTTTTATTTTAACCTTTAAACAACCAATTGAAGTTCCAAGACAATCACAAAAAATGGTGTTATAAGACCTTTAACATCATGAATTGAATTTGAGCATTGGGCCATCCACCAATCTATCATTAATTTTCTAAAATTGAAATTCTGGCCTTGATTGAAATAGTGAACAATCTTGATTTAAAATTAACTACCATTACAATTGGACCAAACACAATGCATGAAATGTTTGATTTTATGTTAAAAGAAAGATCAAAATTTAGGGTAACCGTTATGCCAATTTTTAGTTATCAAACCTCATATGAAGCTAATTGTTGGATTGCAACACAAATGTCATTTTAATCATTTTAACCATAATTATCAATTTGCCCAACAATTAAAATCTAGAAACAAATTTACCCTTTTCATCCTATTGATAAACATGCAAATGCACTTAAAACAAACATAAAAAAATTGAACTTTACTTGTGATACATTGTATCATAATCTTTTTTTAAATTTCTTTCATCATGGGTGTAAACCTGAACTCAAATTGATTGCCATGTGCACAATATGGAGTTGAACTTGGGTTGGCTACTATGTGCACATTGTGAACTTGAACTTGAGTTGGTTGCCATGTACACAAAACATAGATTATCTAAATGACTATTCACAATGACAAACAAATGTTTTCTATGTTGTTCAACGCACTAACTTTGAAGGAGGAAAAAAATGCAATATCTTGCATTCAAGTTGCACTTTTAAAAAATTTTAATTACGTATTTGGTTAATACCTTTGAAATGATGGATGATCTTACATACTTAGCAATGAAATCTTCTTAAGAAAATCAACAATGAATATGAAAATGTTCCATTAACAACATCACTCACCTTCACATGTTTATCGTTGTTTGATTTTCAAGAATAACTTGAGTATTGGAACTACTTGAAATTGTTGTTTAAAAAAATGGCATAAAAAGAGAAGGGAGAGGGAAAGAGAAGGGGTGCTCAAGAGTTGTTTTCTTGATCCTCTTCTCTACAAAACAACAGCTCCTCTTTTTTTCCCTTGTTCCTTGACTTTCCAGCAAATAAAAAATTATATAAACACTCACCAACATATAATGCAATAGTTCACAATAAAACACGTAGTTTGCAAACAAAATCTTTCACCCAAATCCTAAAAATTGAAAAAAATTGTAACAACATAATCAGTTTGCAAAGAAAAAAAAAGAAACCAAGAAATGCAAACCATAGCCACCCTTAAACCCTAAACAATGCATCATGGTCATGATGACATAGGGCACTTGTGTTCCATGATTTTGCCATAGCTACCTGAATGACAAAAAAATCTAGTCATGATGCGCGTGCCATCAAAGCCTGATGATCATTTTATGCTGGGGTGTTTCATGATGCAATGTACAAGCACTTGGAGAGCTGCAATTGGGGGCAGGAAATAAGCAAGCAAAATCACTGTTCAAAACCTTGAGAGCATTTCATTTCACATGTAAGGAGAATTTTTAAAAACGCACGTTTCCCATTATTATAAAAAAGAAAAGAAAAGAAGAGTTATGTCACCTTCAACTCCGGATTCAAGGCCGACTAACTGTACTGTAGCTCACACAACTGTGCAGTTGGTCAGAGACTTCTAGATTGCAGAGTTATGAGATGACTGTGAGCACAGCTAGATGGTACAAAACGTCATTCATGGAAAGCACCCACAATTGTACCTTGCCCCCCCCCCCATCTTTGTGAAGGGAAACTAACTGCTTATGGATTACAGATTTGAGAATATTCTGTTTCAAAATGGAATCTTCAGAATTAATTAATTAATAAATATTGAATACTGGGCATACGACAAAAGTAATTTGTTGAACTATTGAATTATTGGATAAAACTAATTTATTGAAATATTGAATTATTGGACATACTCTAACGGAAAGAGGCCATGGAAATTGGAAACAACAAAGACAAATATCAGTCTCTGAGGGTGTGTTTTTATTTTCCTCTTTCAGTGTTTGTGTGACCTACCAAGTATGGCAGCGAGCACTGCTTGTGTTTCCTTGCCTTGTGTCTCCTCCGTCGTCGTTGTCGTCGTCTCGGGCGCTTCTCTCGCGTCCTCGTCCTCTTCCTCGCACTTCTCTACTGCGTTCCCTCGATTGTCTCCTGTTGTTTCTGGGAGTTTGAGAGCATCGGTTTCTCCTTTTGTTGTAGGAGGAGTTTTGTCTGGCTCTTCCTCCTTATGGGGGGGCGTTTTGGACGACTCCGTTTTGTCGTCGTCGTCGTCTTCTTCTTCTTCTAGGGTTAGAACTTCTTCTTCTTTTTCTTCTTCTTCTTTTTTGCTGTGCAGAGGATTGACGGTGCAGACTATGGGAGTGGAGATGCCAGGAACAAGAATGGCGGAAGAATTGCCCAAGAAGATGCAGGAGATTGTGAAGATGTTTCAAGCTGTTCCTGATCCTAGGGCTAAGTACGAACAGCTGTTGTACTATGCGAAGAAGTTGAAGCCCCTAGGGAAGGAGTATCTCACTCCTGAAAATAAGGTTCAGGGTTGCGTCTCGCAGGTGTGGGTGAGACCCTCGATTGGACAGGACGACAAGCGCTTCTACTTTGAAGCGGAATCCGACTCCTTGTTGACTAAGGGTTTGGCGGCTCTTCTCGTTGAAGGATTGTCGGGTTCCACGGCTCAAGAGATTTTGGCAGTAACTCCTGACTTCATGCAAGGACTCGGTTTGAATCAAAGCTTGACGCCTTCACGTAGTAATGGATTTCTGAACATGCTCAAGTTGATGCAGAAGAAGACTTTGCAGCTGTACATGGAGTCGGAACAAGCAGCTTCAGCTTCATCAATATCCAATTCTCGAGAACTCGAAACCCCAGCTGTGAGGGAAACTGAAGCGGATGCTGCTCAAGACATCCTAGAATCTCCCGTGGCAGAAAATTTGTCCTCCGAGGGTTCTCATGTCTCCTCCACCAGACCTATCATCACCAAAAAGGCCGTGATCGAGGAAAAGCTAGAAGAGGCCTTGACCCCAACGGAGCTGGAGGTGGAGGATGTCTCATACCAGCATGCAGGTCACTCTGGAGTGGAGAGGGGAGCCACAGAGACACATTTCAATGTGAAGGTGGTCTCTGAGAGCTTTGAAGGAAGAAGCTTATTGAAGCGGCATCGACTGGTATATGACCTGCTCAAGGATGAGCTTCAGACTGGCGGTGTTCATGCTCTCTCCCTTATCACCAAAACCCCACGAGAGGTCACAGCCACAGGCAAGAGCTGAGATATATAATCTATCATTTCTTTGTACCCTCCACAACCCTAAAAATTCATCTCAAATAGTCAGTTGAAAGAATTTGTGCTTCGCATTCAGTAGCACAATCATCTGGCAGGCTTTTCTCTGCAACAGTTGCAACTCTTTCTACATAAGCTGTTGTTTTCGAAGATTTTAGGGCTGGTGACCTATGACCTCCAGAGGCAGCTTTGGATATCTCTCAGAACATGATCAGTTGCACTCTGAAGTCATTGTTTAGATGACTGATTTGCATTGTCAAGGGCTGGGTCATTGATGGACTTAGCTCTGATTGGGGTTCCTCCTCACTAGAATGTATGCCCTTGTTGGCCATAATTTTACAAATGCTTGTAATCTTAAGTGAGGCATGAATGCAAATGTGTCCTGGAAGTGACATATGGAAACATTATATCTGTTCTTGTGTGTACTTAGTATAGTGTAGGGCTTGTTTAATAAGTGCACTGATACTTGTATTCGTACAGCTAGAGATACATGTTGAGAAATGCAGAGCAAAGAAATCATTGGCATGATGACTATCTTTGAAAGTTTTGACAATTGACATCACAAAAGTTGTTCAGATGATCAACAGTGATGAGGATCCACTTTTGGGAAAATATGTGATTGGTGAGGAATGTTGAAGACCAAACTTCTTGTGTGATGGAATGATAGGAAAACACACACTGTTTGTCCAGTGAATATTGTAGTCAACAAAATGCCCAGAACTAAGTTAAGTAGTAGTGATGCATACAGAAGTGATATACTTACTACTTGTGAATGATGTCTATCTGAAATAAATAATTTCAGATTCTGGCTTTCCCCCAGTTCATTGAAGCGAATGGAAACATATTATGTTCCCAGTTTCCAAATTTCTAGTTTGTTGGGTTTATGTTCTTCTGTGCTGGTTTGGGGAGATTGGTGGACCTAGTCTGACAAGGGATAGAAACCACAAAATAAGAAACCACAATTCTGTTCACTACTTCTGGTCTTTGGATAATGTTTCTGCTTTGATTTGTAGATCAGTAGTTTCACCAGTTCATACTATAATTATGTTCACTACTTCTGGTCTTTAGATAATGTTTCTGCTTTGATTTGTAGATCAGTAGTTTCACCAATTCATACTATAATTTCCTTTGTTGGCATTTGTCACTTGTTGGTCAATTAATCCTGCTTGCAAACTGCAATTTATTTGTGTTGATTGATATTGTTTGCAATCTGTTGTGTCTTTGTTTGGTACATGTTTGATAAACCCTTTGTTCCCAAGTGGCTGTGTTGTATCACAGCTCTTAGGGACTGCAGATTCTTCCAGAAAGATCCACAAACCTTGAAGATTGCAAGAAGCATGTGGAATGTAGAGGATTCAGTGTGTGGTCAGCATAGTTTCTCATTATCTCTGCAGTGTGGTATTCTACCAGGTTTGTTGTGTCAGATTTGTTTCTGGTGTATTAATATAGTTAAAAGATCAATTGGAAAAACCCATCATTTTTTTCTGTCTAGGCTCTCAGGGGTTCAATAGATGGCCAAGATTCTATTACAGGAATCTGTGTGTGTTATATGCCCAGTCACAAACGGGTCAAAAATCAAAATCTAACCATCAGTAACTACCTTCATTTTCATGACACAAGATCTGCCAGAAGATTTTGCCCCAAGCGTTAAAAAAAACTAATATAACCATGGAGAGATGACTTGGTGATATAATCGTTGCAGATACTTCACATTGGACAACAAATCAAATAACAAGGAAAGGGGGCTCAAAATGGAGAACCCAAACCTCAAACACAGAGAAAAGACTTATTACTTTGTTTGAGCAGCATTGTGATATAATCAAATATGTTCAGTGACCTTTCAAGGCAAGCTTGAAACAGTTCCCTAAACCCATCAACTGAGAGACAACCCCTGGAAAATTATCTGCTTTTATCAGTTTCTCACACCAATAAGCCAGAGGTAAAGAATAATAATAGTAGGTGAATAGTCTCTTGTCAATCCTTTTCAGATGAGCAACCTAATTGCACAATTGTACCCTAAACAATTGTGCCCTAAACCCATCTCTGGACCAGAGCCAATGTGCTTCCAACTCTTGCATGACAAGTTATTGAACTAAACTGTTGCAAGAAGAGTCTGGCCTGTTATTATTGGACCAAGCTGCAACTATCACTGTGCTGCCCTTATTCCTCAAATAAATCTAGAATGGTAAGACTAACACACTTGCTGAACCAAACATGAAGACCCTATATGATACAGGAGACAATCCATCACCTACAACAAATCATTCCTTAAATTGTTCACAGTCAAAGCCTGATTCTCTTTGTTCACACATACTTCAAAATGCTGCCGTTTCAAGACATTCCCTGGTAAAAGGGACTAAGATAGCAGCTCAATCTTCTTACCCCATCGCTCAGTATCAACCCATTATTTACAAACATTTGATCAACCAAAAATTTCCACCTGCATGGGATCCTTAGGACAGGGCCCCCGGATCAACACCATGCTCTCCCAGTCTGTGTTAGGGGAAGTTAATGACAAAGCCCTACAAGTTGCACAAACCTTCAACTGGAGGGCAGTCATTCAGGAAACCCTGCAAGTTACTGATGCCTGTGGCTGAGAACCTCCTCCAAGCCCTCGGCCTTGATGCAGACACCCGCTGGGGAGGGGGTTCCATTTTGAAACACACTGTTAATACAGTAAGATTGTCACAAGAATAACGCCTCAAAGCTTCGGCAACCAGCTCCCTGGAGCAACGCTCTGGGTCATTGTGCAGTTGCAATTCCTTTCGTGCAAAATCAACTGCATTTTGGCTGGTAAAAACATCCCATAACCCATCACATCCAATGACCAGGAATTCATCTTCCTCAGTCAGGACGGCATGCTGCATCTCTGGCTCTGCACTCAAAGGACCTTCTCCACTCTGGTCCTTCAGGCCTGCCATATGCCAGTCACCAATGGCCCGAGCAACAGATAGCTGGCCATTCAGATAGCCATCATCGACATAACCTCCCACCTTCTCAATTCGAAGCTTTTCAATTAAGCATCCTGGTTTGTGATCTCTTGACATGTCTACTGCATTTCCCTTTCGGCACAATACTGCCCGACAGTCACCAGCATTTGCTACAAGCAAGTTCCTGCACAATTGCAGACAACAGTTAGCCCACAACCTTATGTAAGCTACCCACAACCTCGCTGCACCCACCAGTAGGGGTAAAAACCAAACCACATAACCCAGATGAGTCCCCCCCCTCCCCTTCAAGTAATCTAACAGTGATGATAAAATGTGGACAGTCCTCCATCATTCCACATTCTTCTTTCCTACAAACTTACTGAGATGCAGTGAACCTGATCTTGAGAATAATCACCATGACTAAGCAGGAAAAAAAATGGTAGCACAAACCTTCCAGAAAGGAGTGCAGTGAGTGCAGTAGTTCCTGATGAAAGATCATGGTCCACAGAGCATGCTTTAGCAAATGCATCATCCAAGCGCAAAAATGCACTTTTCATGGCATCTTCAATAGCTGTTGGAAAAGCAACATCATCAAGTATATACTGCAGTACATGTTCCTTCACATAAAATGCTGCATCCTTGCCACCATGACCATCAAAAACCTGTCATAAAATCAGGACATCACATGGTGAGCAGATGCATCCCAAAATACAAGTAACTACCTGCAATCCAGTTGACTGGGAACAATCCAGCATGCTAGATACAGGTTGGTATCTAGACAACAAAAGCAGAACAAATACAAGAACTGCCAAAGTGCAACAACAGGACTATAGAGAAAGAGAACACCACAATAAGCCAGGAAACTAGTAATAAATGCCTCCATGGGCACACCCAATCTTACAACAAGGAAAGTGCCCATCCAACATGTTCAACATAAGTCGTAATAGCTTTAATGCTGATTATGATGAAGAGTATACTCAGCTACTGAAAACAGCAGCAACCATCACTACCCAAAAAAGTTTATCACCAGGATTAACTGGACAGTGAAGAAGAACCAGCGGGAAAATGTCACTCACCCCATAAAAAGCACCAGGAGCTTCACCACCATCTTCAGAGCCCAGATGTGTTTGCAAGTTGTCAATGCAAACATGTGCATCCTCCATGGCAGTACGCCGACCTGTGTCTGACCACACTCCAGACCGGTAGACAGGTCGGAACTCAAAGTTAACACCTTCCTTGCCATTGACAGTGGCAGTGTCTTGTCCTTCCAATACAACCTGGAAAAAAAATTCCATAGAAAAGATTTTTGACATAAGTACGACGGCCTTGCACTAAAAAGGCTCTTATACAGAAGGCCCTGTTTTTCACCACGAGCACAGAAGAGCAAGAGTGAACAAAATGAAAACATACCGAGTCAGAATCAGGAGCCGCCCCAGAAAATAGAGCACGGGTTACACATCCCCTGATAGAAATTGCGGTAGAGGCAGACATGGATGCTGTCAGCGGCCGGGGGGGCCAGCAACAACTGTTGTCCCTATCAACCATGCTTTTCTCTGTCGCAGAGGAGCTTTTCTTATCCACCACACCACCATTCTTCTTCAGTTTGCCATCGTCCAAACAAAGGGGCTTGTAAGCTCCATCTAAAGCGCTTACAGGTTGCACAATTTCTGTACCCGCTGCCATGCTTGCAGCTTCTTATAAGCATGTAGTTGTACAGCCCTTACCTTTCCAAACCCTTGGTATTGGAAACTGGTCCAAACAACGTATCTTCCTTCCTTCCTACTCGTCTCAGTTTGTCTCACGCTTGATTGATCCCAAAGCAAAGCAACATGTTCCGTTGCAAACTTCGCCTCACAACTCTCTGCTGCGCTCTCTAAGCTCTGACTGTTGATCAGAAACTCCCTGCCTGGAAAAGATTACATACTACAAATCAGTCAAAGAAACAATCACTCAACTCCCCTCTGCAACTGCTCTATACTCGTGTGACACAAACACACAAAATCCTCCACTCCTCACAGTTAGTCCACTCCCCCACTCCCAGTACCCTACTGCCACCAAAAAAAAAACCTCTGGACCGCGTCCCGCAACCCTCCAAACAAGAACTGCTTCCTCTACGATACTGCCTCATGGCTGTGATTGTGTTGAGTAAGCCTATTTCCTCTATGATTGACATAGACTGCAAAAAAAATCCCCGCTGCTCTCTCCTCTCTCTCTCCTCTCCTCTCCACACATACATACATACGCACATACATGGACAGACAGACAGAGGCACGCACCTGGAAAACAAACAAAGATATGTCGACGGATTGAGGCCGGTTTTCTTTCGCTCACTTCGGATCTTCCTCGTGTGCCGTCCAACAAAGCAACGCAATAATCCGCTCAGCTCAATCTCCAAAAAACACGATCGCGATGATCTCGTAAGCTCTCTTTCTCTCTGTCTCTGTGTCTCGTGTGTGCGCACGCGCGATTGTAAAGAAAAGGCAATGCTCTAGAATGTACGCGAGTGCACTTCTTCTGAAATAGAAGAGAGAGAGAGAGAGACGAAACGGGGCCCATCTCCAGCGTCCGTTGGCAGCGAGTGGTCCCATCCGACGGACAGTGAGTGACCAGGGGAGGAGGGGTAGTAGCCTAACCCTAATTATAACAATGATAACTCCTGCTAAAATTGTGTTTTTTTTTTTTTTCCTTTTTGTTTTGGCAAAATGACTAAAAATGTGTGTGTGTGTGTGTGTGTGTTTTGGGTTTTTTAGTCGCCATATTTTAACCAATTTTTTGATTAAATAGCCAGATTTCTCTAATGAGTTCTAAGATGTAGCCAAAAATCTGAAGGATTCTTAAAGAAATTTATTTTCATTTTAAAAATGATTTAGAGAATCAAAAAAAGAAGAAGTATTTTTCTGTTTTTTCAGTGGCCAGATTTTGACAAAAAAATTTGTGTGATAAATCGCCAGATTTCTCTATTGTGTTCTAGAATTTTAGCCAAAAATGTGAAGTATCCTTTTTTTTAATTTCTTTAATTTCTGGTCTGTAGCCAAATTTGGCTAAACTTCTTGTCAATGATTGTCAGTAATTTATTTAATTTAAAAAAAACCCTGACAATGAGGGGGGGGAAAAAAAAAATGGGGGAGCAAGCCAGCTAGCTAGCCACACGGCAATGCCAAGTTGACGCTTCAACAGGCGTAACCGTCCAATGGCTTACATATACGGTCAGGATGTAGACACGTCGATATGTTTGCCGGGAATATGAGGATTCGCATGTACCTACCTGTGCACGTCACTCAGGCTGTTTAAGTGCAAGTTTCCCTTTGACCACGTGGCTGCATCTGGTGCTTAGAAAACCCAATCAATGGCAAATAATTCATCCAGAAGTTAGTCGGTACGTACCTCCCCCCACCCCAAAAGAAAGGTCCTTTTTAGCTTGCAGCGAACCAATGAGAGCCACGTGTAATAAGCAGGCATTTCTTTCCCCCTCTAGGCTGTATAGATTACCTACCTAATAACCGTGTTTTTTCGTGTGGAAAAATTTCGCCATTTTTCGACCAAAGAAATTGGGTAAATTTTGGATTAAAATAAATAAATTCCAGTGTATAAATTCAACTAAATTTCGTTTTTTTTTGGGGGTATAATTTCAACAAATTTTCGATTAAAAAATTTTTCAATTAAAAAAAAGAAAAAACACTACTACCCAATAATTCAATTGAGAAATATAATTTTCTTCCTTGCAGTTTCCCTGTGAATTTGTTTGATTGAATATTATTGATTGGCAAGAATCGGTAGAGTTTTTGTGATGTATTTGGAGGGTGCCTTAATTTTAGGGTCACAAATGTAACAGAAGATGGCACCTTTATGCCGAAGGTTCGTCATTTTGACTAAATAAACCTTATGTGTAAACTACCTTCTCTCCTTCTCAAAAAAAAAAAGAAGAAAAAAACATCACGGGGTTTTTTTTTTTCTTTTTTAACTTTATGGTTTTGAAAGTTCGGCCAAAAAAAATTCAAAATTTTAGCAGTTTTTTAAAATTTTACACCCAAAAAATTCAATAAAAAATTTGTAGTTCAAACTCACCCAAAATTTCTTTTTGCAGAGACAGAATAATTGAATTGAATCTAATTTAATTTAAAAAATTTCAATACTGTTTTTCATTGCCACCCAGTGTAGAACATAGGGTTTTTTTGCAAAAAAAACGGTGAAAACAATCGCCATATTTTGAAAACAAAGAAATTGCCATATTTAGATAATAATGAGTTCCTGGAGGTCACCACAAAACTTTCTTACTTTGTTGGCTGACCGACCTCTAGCCAAATTTGGCTCATTCCTCTTGTGAATGAATGATTGCCAGTCCACCTACTTGGAAAATTTGGGAAGGAAAATAATAAATAAATAAATAAATAAATAAATAAATAAACTGGTAAAGACTAAAGGGCGGCTGTTCTGGGAATTTGGGTCACATGCTTGACTCCCACCTCCTGGCACAACCAGGCCCTCATTCCCAAAGCAGCCCCTTTCTGGGTCCTTACCCTACACTTTCACAGGAAACTTCATCCTCTTCTTTTTTTGTGTACCTTGATTTTCTTTCTTTCTTTCTTTCTTTCTTTCTTTGGTGGTTGCAACTTGCTTGCATGGGCTTCTTCTTGAGATGTTTCATCCTCTCTCTTTCTTTCTTTCTTAATTTCTTTCTGAGTTCAGTTGCAGCAGCTCTTTCTTTGGATGCTTCATCCTCTCTTTGTCTTTGGATTCTCTCTTTTTCTTTTGGCTGTTGATTGAATGATCTTTCTTCTTCCAATGTTTCATTCTCTTTCTCATTCATCCCATTCTAGGGGTTTTTTTTTTTTTTCTTTCAGTGTGGCCCTTGTTACTTGCTTTGCAAGCAACACACTCAAAACTAGCCTCAACACATTATTTCAGCCACAAGTCGTAAATGTTTGCTAGCCTTGGGCGGTTATTAGAAGTCGTAAATGTTTGCTAGCCTTGGGCGGTTATTAGAAGTCGCAGGTGCTTGCTAGTCTTGGGCGGTTATTAGAAGTCGCAGGTGCTTGCTAGTCGTGGGCGGTTATTAGAAGTCGTAAGAGTTTTGCTAGTCTTGGGCGATTACTAGAAACCGCAACAGACCCAGTGGTTATCGGGTTGGCGGTTCTTAGGTTCATAGTAATCATGCTTCTTCAACATCACGCATTCGGAGCATGGGTACATAACCAGCGGTTCTCAAGATTTCTGGAAATTTATCAGCCATAACAAAACTGGCAGTTCTTTAAGGGTTTTCAAATAACCTAACCCACGACTGGCTGTTGTTCTTTGCCTGTGATTTTTAGGTGTCAGCGATTCGCTGTGTCTGAAATAATTAAAAGACCCAAAAAAATGATGATTCTATATAAATTCAAATAACTGCACAAACACTGCTTTTTTTTAAAACTGGGAGAAAATTTCTAATGTACTCGTGTGTTTTTTTAGAGCGAATTTTCGCTCTTTTTTACAAGAAAATATGGGAAAATTTGGATATATGTTTTTTTCTAGTGTAATTTTGACCATTTTGGCTATTTTTGGGGAAAATTTTGCCAAAAAAAAATTAACACCACAATAATTTTATTTAAAAAAAAAAAAAAACCATTGATGAAAAGAGAATACTTTTTATTGCCTCATCCTAGGCCACTTATTTTGGGAATGCCTTACCCGACACTTTTGAAATTTTGACTTCCGGTCGGTTGTCCGTGCTTGGATTTTACTCGGATTGGTTGCTAGGTCAATTGCAATGGAGAAAAAGGGTTTTTTAAACGCGGCTTTATAAAGACTTAAGGTTTTGCCCACCAAATTGACCAAGCAACCAACCCGAGTCGGATTCTTCCGTCCAGCAGGGACAACTTTTGCTCAGTTGGCTCACTAGTTGAGCTGACTAGGACCTCAACTAGTCAGCAAAGAAGGAATTGTGTCCATGCTTAGTCACCACAATGGCCTCCGAGTTGTCAAGTTGTATGTTGCATATTGTTCCAACTCAGCTTTTTTTTGGGGGGCCCCCTTTGCCACGTGTGTGGTCGGTCCATTGGGCTTCGTGTGATCAGGTTCAAGTCAAGGACTCACTCTCACTCACTAAATGACTTGGGTCCCCATGAGAGTGCTTTACTAGTCTTTCAATTCTTAGCCTTTTAAATACTAAATTAGGGTTTTAAATAGCCTTTTAAATTAACGTTTTAAAATCAGCATTTTAAATTAGGGTTTTAAATTAGCCTTTTAAATAGCTAAAAAATAATAAAATCAATTAGAAAATTGTTAGGGCACCTACTGGCCAAATATGAACCAGCACCCACTGGAGCACCATGCAGGATGTGCACCTGCACCAGTGATTGGGTTTAGGGTTTAGGGTTAGCATTCCAAGAAGATTTAGCTTTTAGGGCTAGCCTCCCCAAGAGGGATTTTAGCTGTAGATGGCAACAGGTTTTTAGAACCTGTCTAAATAAGTAAAAACACTAGTTTAAAAAATGTCACCAAATTAAAATCAGAGTCCTAATGTGACAATTTTTATTTTATTTTTCGAAAACATTTTTCTTTTGAAATTTTTTCCTTTTTTCAGAAAAACAATAATATCTTAACAAAATATCTTTTTTTTTTTTTTTTTTTCACATTTTA
>Ga0116227_10013453_pt1 | contig 12856 bp, 6 predicted proteins | sample S1TSphgellanicum_FD_89693 | JGI IMG/M metagenome (GOLD analysis project Ga0116227, IMG submission 89693) | Host-associated microbial communities from peat moss isolated from Minnesota, USA - S1T2_Fb - Sphagnum magellanicum MG | ecosystem: Host-associated > Plants > Peat moss > Unclassified... | reverse complement strand
TTCCCTAACGGAAGTACAAATAGTTTCAGAGCAAATGGTATATTAACTATTGATAGTGGATCTTCTTTATATCAAAATTTTAGTGGAGGATCAGTCGGATTAATAGTTGGTGGTAATTTTATTCTTAATGGAACCCTTGGTTTAGGATCAAATGAAGGAGGAGATATTACAGTTGGAGGAAACTGGACACAAGCAGCAACTGCAACCTTTCAACCTAATGGTAGAAAAGTAATTTTCAACGGAACTATTGCACAAACTATCCAGAAAGTTGGAGGAGGGGCAATAGATTTTGATAAAATCGAAATTAATAAAACCAATGCTACAAATGTTGCTATCAGTAACTCTGTAGGTAATCTAACTGATGTTAATATTAATGGAACTTCATCTAATGTACTTTCTTTAGTAGGAGCTGGAACGGGATCTATTACTTTACAAAATAGAACACTTACATTTAATAACAACGGAGGTCTTATCTATGTGGATGCTGCAAAAACTATTACAGCGACCGCAGGTGCAGTAATAAATGTAAATGGTAGTAAGACTGTTATTAATAATTCAGGAATAGGAACATTGTCTTTTCCTTCTCAGGTTATTATTAACTTAAATCAGAATGGAGTTTTAGATTTTGGTAAATCAACAGATTATATATCAACAGTTAGTGGAACTTTAAATATTAATCATTCAAGTGCTTTTGTTAATACAAATCCACCAATCTATGCAACAGGATCTAAATTGGTTTACAAATCTGGTGGAATCTATGCCAGAAAAATAGAGTGGAGTGCAACAACGGGAGCTGGCTATCCATACGATGTTCAGGTTACGAACAATGCAATTTTGGATTATCCTAATACCGGTTCAGCGGCTTTCAATACAAGTTTGGGAATTGCAAATGACTTAACTATTGATAATGGATCTTCTCTATACATGAGTTATGGAGATAATGGTAACAAATCCGGAGGACTTACAATCGGAAGAAACCTAGTGAATAGTGGTAATTTTTCTTTAGGAAATGCTCTTGGCGGTGATCTTAATATTGGCGGTAATTGGACAAACTCAGGAACATTTATTCCAAATGACAGAGCTGTTACTTTTAACGGAAATAATAATGATCAATATATTTATAGTGCTACAGCTTTCGACTATTTGACGGTTAACAAAACCAGTACAGGTAGTTTATATTTGAATGCGAATACCACTGTAAACAAAAATTTGACTTTAACAAGTAGGAGTATTGTTTTAGGAGCATATAATTTAACGTTACCAAATAAATTGTCTGTAATAGCTTCAAATTCAAATTCTTATATTAATGCAACGGGAGTAGGTAGATTAGTTCGTCAGAATCTTGACGGTACACAAGACTGGGTATTTCCAATGGGAGTAGCCGCTTCCGGACGATATGCACCAATAACATTTAAAAACCTATCAGGAACAACAGATTTATCTGTAAATGTTAACACGTCAATTACGCCTACTGTTTCTGATGCAACTAGAGTTTTAAATACAAAATGGTTTGTAACTACAACCAATAATGTTACAGCAAATATCTATACAGAATGGCAAGGTATTGCGGCTGAAACCAACAGTATGACAATACCGGCAACTGGAAGTTTGGGAACTACGGTAGGAGGTGCTGCTTATTCATTTTATAATGTCAATCTTGTTGCAAATAACACAACTGCTACAGGAGTTAGTCTTTCTAATGCAGGTGTAAACGGAGTTGTAATTGGTAATGATAACTCAATTTCAATAGCAAACGACGAATGTTCTGGTGCAATAAATATAGCTGTAGATGCAACAGCGGTTTCAGGTTCTAATAAAGGAGCAACTTTAAGCCCTGGTTTTGCTGCTTCTCCATGTTCAGCTGGTAGCAATAGTAGGGATGTGTGGTATAAATTTACTACTTCTGATGAAGGACTCTATAAGATAACTGTTTTCAAATCAACAGGTACTGGTGCAATGTCTGATCCTGTATTAGATTTAAGATCTGGAACTTGTGCAGCGTCTGTAAATATTGGATGTTCTGATGGATCTGGAGATGAAGTTGTAACGTTATCTTTAAATGCTAATACAACTTATTATTACAGAGTTTTTAATTACGGAAGTGCTACTGGCGATGGATTCTTTACAACATCAGTTTCAACAGTTCCTTCTATTATTGTTACACCTGTGACTTTAGCTTTTGGAGATGTTACTTATAATACCACTTCTGATAAGACATTTACAGTTAAAGCAAATTTCTTAAATCCTGCAAGTGATAATATTTTGATTGCCTCATTATCAGGTTATGAATACTCTTTAAATGGTATAACTTACTCAGCTTCGCTTATTTTACCTTATACAAATAAAACTTTAGGAGAGACAACTGTTCATGTGAGATTCCTCCCAACATTAGCTTGTACAGATTATAATGGAAACATTGCAATCTCAGGAGGTGGAGCAACTACTGTTAATGTAGTGATAACAGGTAAAGGGGCTATTCAGACACCAGTTGCAAATACTGCTATAGATATCACGACCAATTCTTTTGTTGCAAATTGGAATTTAATTGCAGGAGTAGATTACGAAGTAGAAGTTGGAACACAGCCGGATATTTTCAAAACAAATATTAATGAAGATTTTACTGGCTTTACTACAAATAATGGAAGTGTGGATAGGGGTTCTTCTTTAGATTCTTATCTTGATGCTGCAGGTTGGACAGGAGCTCAGGTATATGAAATGATAGGTTATTCTAAGTTGGGATCAGCATCTAATAAAGGTATTATTACAACACCTTCACTAGATTTATCAGCCAATGGAGGTAATGCAACAGTAAAAGTAGACTTGGGATTATTTGGGACTGATACTAATAAGACTGTCCAAGTTATGTTCGCACCAAATGGTTCTACTTTCACTCAGGTTGGAAGTGTAATTACGCTTACATCAACAATAACAACCTATACTGTCAATATAACAGGAGGAACGGCGAATTCAAAAATTAGAGTTCAAGCTGTAGGAACGGGTAATAATAGATTTTACCTAGATAACTTTATAGTAGGTCAGGATTCTAGGATTCCAGGATATAACCCGTTGTCAGTTTCGAATACTTCGCAGCTGATTTCCGGACTTTCTCAGGAAACTCAATATTACTACAGGGTAAGGGCTAAAAACGGTTCTTGTTATTCTGCTTACTCATCTATTATTCCTGTAATGACAAATAATACAATTATTTGGAATAATAATGCGTGGACAAATACAACAGGGCCAGATTCTACATTAGATGCTATTATTAGAACGCCTTATTATGTGAAAGCTAATGCAGATGAATTCGCTGTTAAAAATTTAACAATAGAAGCTACGGGTCTTTTAAAAATAAAATCAGGACACGGAATTACTATTAATGGGGATGTTATAACAGCGGATAATAAAATTATTATTGAGAGTGATGCAAGTCTTACACAAACCAAAATTGCTAATGCAAATAGTAATAACAAAGCAATTGCTAAGAGAAATGTAAAAATGAAAGCACTTGATTATACTTACTGGAGTTCTCCTTTAAAAGATCAGGTATTACTTAATACATCTAATGTAAATGCTACAAACAGTAGCGGCGGTTTCTCACCTGGAACACCAAATAACAGAACTTATGAATATAATGAAGTAACCGATAACTTTAAAGCTACAACCAATGCTACATTTGTTCCGGCTAAAGGTTACGCTATTAGAGGGAAAGCTAATTATGGAACTAATTTTACATTAGACTCATTAGCGTTCAGTGGAAATCTTCATAATGGAGACTATTCAATTCAAATTCAGAAATCTAAGAGTTCAGTAAGTGGAAGTAGTACTTACGAGCACGGATATAATTTGATTGGTAATCCATATCCTTCTAATATCAATTTTATCAGTTTTTATAATTTGAATCAAGGGAATGGCACAAAAAACAGTGATGTGATTTTTGGTAAAGCCTGGTTCTGGACCAATTTCTCTGCCAGTGCAACACAGGCTGGTTCATCTTATGCAGGTAACAATTATGCTACAATTACACTTGCCGGTGGTACAGCTCCAACAACTATAGATTCAGCGGAAGGTAACCCAACACCTAATGAGTTTATAAAAGTAGCACAAGGTTTCATCGTTCAGATGAGAGGAACTCCTCCAACAGGAACAACTCCTAATACTGGAATGGTTAAATTTGATAATTCAATCAGAACCAATAATAATACAGGACATTTTTATAACAATAATAAAAATACAAACGAAGAGATTAATCGTTATTGGCTAAAACTGACATCTCCTTATAATATTGCTAATACTATATTATTGGCACATATGGATGGTGCAAGTAATGAATATGATGCAGATTATGATGCAGAACTACTGGCGATAGGCGATGACTCATTCTATTCCAAAATTAATTCTCAGAAGTTGCAGATACAGGCAAGGAATAATCCTTTCTCTATTGATGATTTGATTGGCTTGGGAACTAAATATGCTATGACTGGTATCTATAAAATAAGCTTAGGTAAAAAAGAAGGAATTTTTGCTGGTAGTCAGAAAATTTATTTAAGAGATAAATTGACAGACACTTATACCGATCTTACTACTCAGGATTATTCATTTAGTGCAATTCAAGGAACAGATGAAAACAGATTTGAGATTTTATATAAAAACAAAGAAGTTTTGGCAAGTGATAATTTGAAGAAGTCTGACTTTATAGTATATAGAGATGGTAATAGTTTTGTAGTGAAATCTAACTCAAAATTAGGTAGAGTAGAACTTTATGATGCAAGTGGAAAATTAATCCAGTCAAAACATTCTTCTGAAAAGGAAATAAGAATGGATGTTAGTATACTTTCATCAGGTGTTTATATCATAAGCGCAGAAAATTCTGGTAATATGAGAACGAAAAAAATAATTAAATAAAGGATTGATAAAAGAATTGTTAATTTTATTTAATGTTAATAATTTATAGAATTTTATTTAATTTTTATATATTTACAACCTGAAAATTATGTTTAGTTTTAAACGAACGATGAGAAAGTACCTTACCTTATTATATATAACCGCTAGTGTTATGTCTTTTGCGCAGTTTCAAGATAATGCTTTTGAGCAGAATAAGCCAACTGTACAAAAACAATCGGATATCAATAGCTCAGCTGAAGCAAATGGTACATTTGACTCTGCCAGAGAAAGTCAATCATCGCTTGGCGTTCCTGGTCCTGGAGATCATGAAGAAGGTCCGGGTAACCCTGGGGAACCTGTTCCTATTGATGGACTTGTTCCATTGTTATTGATTGCTGGATTGTCTTTCATTGTATATTTTGAGAGAAAAAATAAAAAAATTAATATTTAAAATATATAAATCCGAAATTGATTAATTTCGGATTTATTTTTCAGATATGTATAGAAAAATTCTAAAGCCAGTATTTGATTTCTCTTTAGCGTTGATATTGATTATCATCCTTTCTCCCGTATTTCTTTTATTAATTATTCTACTGTATTTATTTAATCAGAAGAATGTTTTCTTTTTTCAAAAAAGACCAGGCAAGAACGCGAAAGTCTTTAAGATTATCAAATTCAAAACAATGACTGATCAGAAGGATGAATTTGGAAATCTTTTATCAGATGAATTTCGACTTACCAAGATGGGTAAGTTCGTGAGAAAAACATCTCTAGATGAACTCCCTCAGTTAATTAATGTATTGAAAGGTGATATGAGTTTTATTGGACCTAGACCTCTTTTAGTAAGTTATCTTCCATTATATGATAATGAACAAAAAAAAAGACATCTTATAAAACCGGGTATCACCGGTTGGGCTCAAATAAATGGAAGAAATGCGCTTACATGGCAACAAAAATTTGTTTATGATGTGTTTTACGTAAAAAATATCAGTCTCATTTTAGATTTAAAAATTTTTTTATTAACCATAAAAAAAGTCATAAAAAGTGAGGGTATTAACGGTGCAGGACAGGCAACAACAGAAAGTTTTAAGGGTAATGAGTGAAGGTATATATATATTAGGGGCTGGAGGTCACGCAAAAGTTGTTATCGAAATAGCAGAGTTATTAGGGTATAGCATTGCGGGAGTTTTTGACAAAAATGAACTTGTAAAAGATATTTTGAAATATCCGGTTTCCCATGACTTTGAAAATCTTTCAAAACAAAAAGATATTTTTTTTGCACTTGGTAACAATCGGAATAGAAAAAAAAACTCAGAAAATTTTGGACAGAATTGTTTTAATTTAATTCATCCATCTTCTGTTATTACAAAAAATATTGATTTAGGTCATGGAAATGTTGTTATGGCCGGTGTTGTGATCAATTCGTCTGTGAAGATAGGTAATTTTTGTATAATTAACACTTCTTCCAACATAGATCATGATTGTGAGATTGGGAATTATGTCCATGTTTCTCCCAATGTTGCTTTGGCGGGAAATGTGAAAGTACATGAAGGAGCGCAAATAGGAATTGGCGCTTGTGTTAAACAGAATGTCATTATTGGAAAATGGGCAGTTATTGGAGCGGGAGCAGTTGTTATACATGATGTTCCTGACTATGCTGTTGTCGTTGGTAATCCTGGTAGGGTAATAAAATATCTATAAATACTACATCTGGACTGTATACGAAAACTATAAAGAAAGGATAATTATTGAGAATATGATATTTCTAATAATTAAATAATAAACAAAATATTAGATTGAATTATAATATCTTTGTGAAACTAAAAATTAATAAATGAGTTCGAAAATTTGGCTGTCATCGCCTCATATGGGAGGAGGAGAAATGAGGTATATTCAGGAGGCTTTTGATAACAACTGGGTTGCACCTTTGGGTAAAAATGTGGATGAGTTTGAAATAGCCATTGAAGATTTTCTTGAAGAAAATAAATATGCGGCAGCACTTAGTTCTGGAACTGCGGCCTTACATTTAGCTTTGATTCAGCTAGGAATAGGTTTTGGGGATGAGGTAATTTGTCAATCTTTTACATTTTCTGCATCAGCAAACCCAATAAAATATCTTGGAGCTACACCAGTTTTTGTAGATTCTGATAAAACAAATTGGAATATGTGTCCGGTTTTTTTAGAAAAGGCAATTCAGGACAGGATTACCAATCATAAAAAACCGAAGGCTGTAATTGTAGTTCATCTTTATGGGATGCCTGCTCTGGTGGATGAGATTTTGGAGATTTGTAACAAATATGAAATACCCTTGGTGGAAGATAGTGCTGAATCCTTGGGATCCAGCTATAAAGGAAAAAAATGTGGAACATTTGGTGAATTTGCATTGCTTTCTTTTAATGGGAATAAAATTATTACAACCTCAGGTGGCGGTGCTCTGATGACCAATACAAAAGAACAAAAGAACAAAACTATTTTCCTCTCTACTCAGGCTAGAGATAACGCTCCACATTATCAGCATTCTGAAGTTGGATATAATTACAGATTGAGTAATATCTGCGCAGGAATCGGGAGAGGACAGATGGAAGTTCTAGAAGAAAGAGTGCTTCAAAGGAGAGTAAATCATGATTTTTACAAAGAATTATTTTCTGATATAGAAGCAGTGGAAGTTTTCTCTGAGGCAAGTTCAGATTTCTATTCTAACCACTGGCTTACAAGTATTACAATCAATAAAGATATTACTGCAAAGACAAATCTTGACCTGATGTCTGCATTTGCAGAAAAAAATATAGAAACGCGACCATTATGGAAGCCCATGCATCTTCAACCTATTTTTAAAGATTGCCCATATTACGGAGAAAATATAGCTGAAGAATTATTCAACCAAGGCTTATGCCTGCCCTCGGGTTCCAATCTTACAAATGATGATAAAAAACGAATTAATGATGTTGTAAGTAATTTTCAATTTTAAAATAGAGCCAATCAGAAATGGAGAAGGTTAAAAATCTTAAGAGATTTTCACTCAATGATAATGTATTGGATCTTGCAGATCTGAAATTTCTGCCAAGATGGGTTATCTTAATTATTGATATATTAATAGTATTCGCGTCACTTTTTACATCACATTTATTAATAATGGGTTTGGAAGTAAAACACTACAAAGTGTTTCCATTGTCCTATGTATTTATGTTTATAATGACTATGAATGTTTTGTATATGTATATATTCAAAACTTATTTAGGCGTTATTCGACACTCAACTTTTGTAGATCTTTTCAAAATTTTTTTAGCCAACCTATGTGGGGTTTTAACCATTATTATAATTAATTACAGTTACTATTTAAGTTCTAATGAGAAAGTAGTACTGATTCCGTTTTTAGGATTGTATTTTGCGATTTCATGTTTGTTTCTCTTTGTATTTAGGCTTTGTGTAAAAGGCTTTTTTAATATTATTAAAGAAAATAAAAGGAGTTCTACCAGAAAAACAATCTACATTTTAGGAGATGATGATATGTCTGTAGCTATTGCTCAGGTTATTCTTTCAAATCCTAATTTACCATTTGATATTAGAGGTTTTATATCTTATCATAATAAAAAAGTAAGTATCAAACTTTTAGATAAACAAATTATTACAAAAGCCAATTTCATCAATAATCTTAAAAATGGTATTAATGATGTAAGTGGTGTCTTAGTAATTAAAGAAGCATTACAAAAAGAAGAATTGGAGTTTTGGGTGAATGTTTTTCTTGAGCATAATCTAAAAATTTATAAAGCACCTTCTTTGCAGAAACTGCGTAGTAACGAGATCATCAATCAAATCAATACCATTCAAATTGAGGATCTGCTTAACAGGAGACAAATAAAGCTTGATAATCTTGAAATTCAAAAAAGACATTTTCAGAAAACGGTTTTAGTTACGGGAGGTGCTGGTTCTATTGGTCGCGAAATAGTAAGGCAAGTTGCCCTTCTGGAACCTATGCAAATTGTAATTTTGGACCAATCGGAAACACCACTTTATGATACGGAGTTGGAAATGAAAGAGGTTTTTCCTCAAATCAATTTCAAGTTTATTTTGGCAGATATTTCCAATATTAGCCGTTTGGAACCTTTGTTTAGTAAGTATAATTTTTCAATGGTTTATCATGCTGCTGCGTACAAACACGTTCCAATTGTGGAGGATAATCCTCACGAAGCTGTTTTGGTAAATATTATGGGAACCAAAAATTTGGCATTACTTTCCAATAAATATAACGTTAACAGATTTGTTATGGTTTCAACAGATAAAGCTGTAAACCCTACAAATGTTATGGGAGCGTCCAAAAGAGTTGCGGAATTGTTTGTTCAATCGTTACAGAATCTTGAAGGTAATACGACTAAATTTATTACGACTAGATTTGGTAATGTTCTGGGGTCAAACGGATCTGTAATTCCGCATTTTAGAAAACAGATAGAGAAAGGAGGCCCCGTCACTATTACACATCCTGATATTGTAAGATATTTTATGACCATTGCAGAAGCCTGCGAATTGGTTTTGAATGCTGGGACAATGGGCAAAGGTGGAGAGATTTATGTTTTCGATATGGGAGAACCAGTCAAAATTCTTGATCTTGCAAAAAGAATGATAAAATTATCAGGCTTTGAACCTGATATTGATATTAAAATTGTCTATACAGGATTGCGGCCTGGAGAAAAATTATACGAAGAACTTCTAAGTGATAACGCTCGTACACTTCCTACTTCTCATGAGAAGATTATGATCTCCAAAGATCCATCCATGCAATTTAAAGAAATTGACGAATTGACGGAACTTGTAATAGATTTTTCCAAAAAAGAAGAGAAGCAAGAGATTGTGAGAATATTAAAATCTATCGTAAAAGAATTTAAAAGCAATAATTCTATATATGAATCGTTAGATAAATAAGAATCCCTATATTTGCAAACCTTCAATTTAAGAAATCATTTATGAGAAGAGCTTTATCCATAGTTTTTATGGCTTCATTATTTTGTGTAATATTTTCATGTAAAGTAAAAGAGGATATCGATTACATGAAGAATATTGAACAGACTGCAATTAAAACATCTATTCAAACTTCAACTTTTACAATTCAACCTGGGGATCAGTTAATGATTTCTGTTACAGCAAAGGATAATGATGTTGTAAAGCCCTTTAATCAAAATTATTCTTCAAGCGATATTTCACAATTCTCACTTTCTAGTACTAATTTACCTGTTCAAGGGCAATCATCTTTTTCTGGACCATCTTATCTGGTTGATTCCAAAGGGAATATTCAGTATCCTATACTGGGAGATCTTAATACTAATGGAAAAACAATAGAACAGTTTCGAGATATTTTAAAGGAAAGACTTAAACAATATGTTAAAGATCCTGGTGTAAACGTAAGAAATACCAATTTTAAAGTTACTGTATTAGGTGAGGTTAATAAAACCGGAACTTATTTAATTCCAGACGGACAATCTATGACTATTTTGGGTATTCTAGGAATGGCTGGTGATCTTACCATTTATGGGCAGAGGAAAAATGTTTTGATGATCAGAAATGTAGATGGTGCTACAACTAAAGAATATATAGATCTTACTGATGCGGAATTTATAAATTCACCTTACTATTATGTAAAACAAAATGATGTTATCTATGTTACTCCAAATAATACTAGGAAGAATTCTTCAGCATATGGTCCTCAAGCTGGAATTTTTATATCTATAGCATCTGTTGTTGTAGGACTTTTGGCATTATTATTTAGGTAGTTTTCTTTTCAGTTCTTCTTGGTGATGGAAAAAACAACTAATAATTTTTCAGATTTTGATATAAACTTGCTTATTAAGCCATACAAGACAAAATGGTATTGGTTCTTTATTAGCATTATTATAGCTGTAATTTTTGGCGTTTTATATATTAAAACTTCAGTGCCTGTATATAATGTGAAGAGTGCAGTTCTTATAAAAGATGCTAAAAAATCGTTGTCTGGAGGTGTAGGAGATATGGGTATATTAGAAGGGCTTTCTGGATTTGGCGGCATGAGTACTAATAGTATTGAAAATGAATTGGAAATTTTTAAAACAAAAAAACTTGCCCGTGATGTTGTTTCAATTAATAATCTTCAGGTATCTGTTTATTCAAAGTCAGGCATTACAAGGAAAGAACTTTTTGGAGACACTTCGCCTATAAATATCTATGTAATTAATGAGAAAAAAAATAAGAACTATCCAAAAAGTTCCTTTTTGATTAGTTTTGAAAACGATCAAATTAATTTAAAATCTGAGGAATATAATTTTAATCAAATTACAAAATTTGGAAGATCCGTAAGTCTTCCTTTTGCCAATATTATTATTTCTAAAAATATTTTTTTTGATAAAGAAAAAGCAGAAAGAATTGGCGAGGAGCTAGAAATCAATTTTTCGACATTAGAATCTTCTGCATCTAATGTTCAAAAAATGGTTCAAATAGATCTTGCTGATAAAGATGCTACAGTGATTGGTCTTTCTATGGATTATCCACAGACAGACAAAGCCAAGGCTATCATAAAATCTCTAATAGATTCTTATAATAAAGATGCGATTTTAGATAAAAATTCTGAATCTCAGAAAACCAAGGAGTTTATAGATGATAGGATCGACAAAATATCTAGGGAATTAGGGAATGTAGAGTCAGAAAAAGAAAGATTTAAAACTGAACATAAGATTACAGATCTTATGACAGAGGCGAAAATTAATCTGGAAAGTTCTGCAGATGCTAAAAAGAAACAGTTAGAGCTAGACGCCCAATTGGAACTCAATAATGATTTGATATCGTATCTTAATTACCAAAGTAGTTATCAACTATTACCAGTCAATATCGGACTTGATAATAATGATTCTAATACCAGTATTGCTACATATAATAAAATGGTATTAGACAGGAATAGATTATTGGAAAATGCAACTCCTCAAAATCCTCTAGTATTAGAGATTAACCAACAGATTAATTCTATGAAAAAATCTGTTGCAGAATCATTACAAAAAAATAAAGTGGCTTTACAGTATGCACTGCATGAATATCAATCCGAGCAAAACAAAATTGGGTCTAAAATAATGAAAATTCCTTATCAGGAAAAACTTTTCAGAAGCCTGGAAAGGCAGCAACAGATAAAAGAAAATCTATATCTTTTATTACTTCAGAAGCGTGAGGAGACTGCGGTCTCTTTAGCTGTTGTTGCCCCAAAAGCACGTATTGTGGAGCCCGCTTTTGTTTCTGAAAAGCCTGTTTCTCCAAAAAAAATGATCGTTCTTTTAATGAGTTTAATATTGGGAACATTAATTCCTTTTGTTATCATTTACCTCAAAGAGCTTACTAATACAAAAATTGTTTCTAAAAATGATCTTAAGCTTTTATCAAAGATTCCGATTGTTGCAGAGATTCCTGCTGTTAAAAAAAATATTGCTCATGTAATAAAACAAAACGATTTTTCTCCATTGGCGGAATCATTTAGAATTTTGATTACTAATATTGGTTTTATGTTACCCAAGACTGATAAAAGTAAAGTGATTTTTGTAACCTCTTCTATAAAGGGAGAAGGTAAAACATTTGTATCTATGAATCTTGCATTGTCACTATCAAATTCTAATAACGAAAGAGTTGTGATCATCGGTGCAGATATTAGAAATCCACAATTACAGAGGTATAATGAAGGGAAAAATCCAGGTAAGGGATTGACAGAATTTTTATATAACAAAAGTACCGAAGTTGAAGAAATTCTATTCAAAAACCCTAACAATGAAAAATGTGATATTATATATTCAGGAACTATTCCCCCTAACCCGACTGAATTGTTAAAAAATGGAAGATTGGGGGTTTTGTTGGAGGAACTTGAATCAAGATATCAATATATTATTATAGACACTGCTCCATTACTATTGGTGACGGATACTTTCACATTTGTAAATTATGCAGATCTCCAACTGTATGTTACCAGATCTAATTT
>Ga0116227_10013452_pt1 | contig 12856 bp, 6 predicted proteins | sample S1TSphgellanicum_FD_89693 | JGI IMG/M metagenome (GOLD analysis project Ga0116227, IMG submission 89693) | Host-associated microbial communities from peat moss isolated from Minnesota, USA - S1T2_Fb - Sphagnum magellanicum MG | ecosystem: Host-associated > Plants > Peat moss > Unclassified... | reverse complement strand
TGTTTTTCTGGGCAATCTGATCATTGCAATTACCAATATATCTATTAAGTTTGTGTGCTAAAATGGCAACTGACATCCATTGCCATTATTATTATGGCAAATGCAAGCCTTGAAATTGCCAATTTCTAATAAAAGTGTGCTTAATGGCTGCTCGCTCTGGCATCCATTGACCTATAATATAAAATTATGGCAACGTAAAAAGCATTGAAAATTTCCAATATTCTAAATAAATTTTCAAAAATAAAAATACCCCAACCCAACTCTTTCAGTTGTTGAGAAAGAGATAGGATGAGTGTACATAAGTCCAAAAAACCCAAAATAAAAAATAAAAATAAAAATAAAAATTTACAACACTAATATATTTTATTTTTCATTGTGCCGTGTTTGTATTTCACTCTTTTTTCGCCCCATTGGAGTAAACAGACCATGACGAGATGGATGGACGGATGGATGACATGACAAATGGATGAAATGATGCTTCACGACGTTCTTTAGTATATGTAATTGTCGAAAGTGGAAAATGATAAAAGTGTGGTAGTTCATGGAGAAAGGTCAATAGGTGTTTATGAACGATGGTATTTTGTATTTGTGTTGTTTGTTTATTCGTTATTGATTATGTGTGACGGCTCAATTATGGTGATTTTTTTATTGTGATGGTATATTTGGCATTTAGAAGCTTTGCTAGTTGTTTTTCATTGTTCGGGTGCGTTGGTGGTTTTTATGTTGGTTATGTGTTGTCATTTGTGGGAAACAAGATTGTCAATGTTTGAAAATGAATGTTATCACAAATAAAGTTGCCAACAAATGACCAGTTGAGATCCATGATAGTGAGATTAGAACAATCCAGTCCTTAAAGACCCATAGATCATATTATGTTGGATAGATAGTAAATGTTTAAAAAAAGATACTTTACATTTGAGTTTCTACAATTTGTAAGAATATGTTAAGTAATTTATGCATCTAGGAATTTTAGAATTACATTTCTTTTTTGGTTACATGTTTGTTGTATGGGAAGCAAGATAAGTCAATTAGGCCAGTCAAATAGGCCAAAGTGCATGAAGAATCACATATGAGACACTTAAAAGGTTGGAAGACGTGAAGGTTGTGTGGGGGAAATAGAGAATAGATTTGTGAACCTCCAAGGATATGGCATATGTGTGTGTTTGTGTGTGTCGAATCTTGGGAATAAAGGGAATACATGGGTGTGTTTATGTGTGTTAAAATTGGGAATGAAAGAAAGATAGAATTCTACGGACTTTTATTTTGTTTCGTTTTTTATTGGGTTTCATTGTTGCAAGTAGGATGCATAGATGTGATAGATTTCGAGTTTGCTATTATAATTGATAGGTCTTGAAACTTTGGTATCAATAGTTTTTTTTTTGTTTTTTATTGCATGGGCATGTTTAACAATTGGGGACATATGTTGTCAATTCAAAGTTTGAAAGTCCTTTGCAAAATTGATTCCTTTTGATGCAATAGGTGTTTACTTTCAAATGTTTTAAATCAAATCTAAAACTTGCATTACTATCATTGCGGCAATTAGTTCTATGATTAAAATAATGATAACATTTTTTTTTAAAAACAAATCAAATATAATATTTGAAATATCATTTTTTCATTACATCCAAAGTCCATATATTGAAACCCATGTCCAAGGCACAAATAATTCTTGTGATTGAATCCCAAATCACACACCTACACATTGCATCTTTCTTTCCACAAACACGCCTTCTTCTACTTTTACAAATTCCACAACATCTCCATCTCCTTTTGTAGATACCCAACCATTATCATAATAGGTGGTGACTATTACAAGGTGAAATCCTATTTCTTCTCCTATTTTTTGTACCTTTGCTCTTATTTCTTAGACATTACAACATTTTTTCTTAGATCAATGAGAATGTAAGTATGCAAAATCAATTTTATCTTATATAAATAAAATTTTCATACCTACTACTACTACAATAGGACCCTAAATTAACCCTATTGTTCACCCATTACTTGAAAATTGGTCACATGCCACTAACAAATCCATTAATTTTTAGTGGATTGGAATTTTCCCATTGTGGTGGATTTGGACGATTCTCAAATGGATTTGCTTAATGATCTTGTCCCTATGGCAAACCCCCACTCGATAATCCACTCATCAAATAGTGGCAATCCATGCATTTAATTATTAGTTTTAATTTGTCATTTGCATGATTGCATAGTTCATTTTCACCGATGCAACTTGGTTTGTGGCCTTTGTCCACCTACATTGAATGTTTTGGAGTGGTTTCATGCATTTGAATGCTTAGTAAACGTCCCACCATATGGGTGATTTGTGGAATGGTTTGATGTAGCGCCATGTTATGTGGAAGTGCAATGCATTTGGTTTAAAATAAGAGTATGTGCATGTTTATTATTTAATAATGAATTACCTATTAACTAAAAGTGATAATTGGAGAAGGGGATACATAGAGAGAAATACATACCTTATTTATTGTCCAAGAAGCTTCATTTATGCATAACCATGCATATTATATAATAACATCATGTGCATTACAAAATTCAAGCATGCCAAAGTCACCTACACATGTTAAAAGAAAAATGCCTATTTGTGACTATAATTTGTGATTATAAATAAGTTGCAATGAACATCATTGACTATAAATCTATTAGTTGCATATATGAAATTGCATTCAATATGTAGTTGCAAATAATTACTCGTCATGATGTTAGCACATTCCACATGGATGATGTTCATAATTAATGCATACAATTTCATCCTTAAACCGACATATAACAATTACAATTAATAACCATTGTTTTGCAATTAATACATAATCCTATCACTAATTGTCACTTAACAACATAATAAAATTTAAGAAAACTTTAATTTATTTTTGAAATATTAATCCATACCACCCATTATAAATGCCATATATCTTGACACATTTTCTAATTGAATTTTGTCATATGGCATTATGAGGATGGTGAATTTTATTTTATTTTTGAAATATTGATTTGCACTATCAATTATGATTGTTCATTTAAAATGGTCCTACATTGTGATAATGGTTTAATCAAAAGTTGTCACATCACATATTAATTGAATTTTTAAAAAATAAATTATATATATAATTGTTCGATAGTTGTTACATAGGCTTAAGTAAGTAGCTTGGTAGGTCCTACTTATTTAGGTTAAATACATACCTACCTACCTACTTATTCACTTATGTAAGCAAGATATAAAGGTAGATAAATTAAAAAATAACCATGTAAATATATATTTTTAATTTATGTTTTGCTTTTAAGGTTAAAGTTCTTTCAGCTCATCCCAAATTGATACATTTATTTATATGTGAAAACATAAAAAAATACACCTTCTTATATAACTTTTAAAATAAAATTCAAAAACAAAAATATGGGTTAAATCTTTTAATTGCACCTTAATTAAAAATTGGTTTACAACTAACAAAATTATCTTCCCACATGTTTTTTGTTTGTTTTAATTTTGTAAATTATATAACTAAAGAGGTAATTATTTGATACTTTTATATGTGAATTAATTATTTGATGATTAATTACTTCAACTAAATATCCACATTAATTATTTTAGTTCATAAAATATAATAATAATTATTTAATAATTTAATAATTTTCTATTATTAAAAATTAAATGAAATTTTATAATTATTAAATAAATATTAATTGTTAATTAGTTAACTAGTTGAATTTTTAATTAATAATAAATTAAATTTTATTAATTAATTAATATTTATTATATCAAGCTATGATATAATATCTAGCTTGTCAATTTAAAGTTTTGAAATAATTTATTGAATAATCAATCATTATACATTGGTTAATATTAGTTAAATTTCAATTAACTAATTAAATCAAGTTAATTATTTCATAGTTTATACTAACTAATGAATTAGGTGATAGCAATTAATACTCATTTATTTTGAAGTTTATATCATATTAATAAGACCTCGCCACTAATATAATTTTATCATATTTTTAAATAGACATGGTATATTTTTAAACAAACCATATAATATCAAATATGAGATTTTTAATTTTAATATGCCTATAATATGAGCAAATATATGTTTAATGCACCTTGAATACAAACAAAATATTTTAATATACCATGAATACAAGTCAAATATGTTGAATTTGAACTAAATACATTTAAATATGTTAAAAATATGTTTAATATACATTGAATACAAGTTAAATATATATTTAATATAGTCCATAATATCATTATGTACATTAAATGTATAAACACACCATAGTAAATGACCAAGTTACAACTAATTTTGTGATTAAATGGACATAGGGGCCTATTCAGGGATGAGAAATACAAGAAGTTAGTGAATATGGAAAAATATGCAATTTAGTAATTGGACCATCATGATTACAAAAATGGTAGCAAATTTAAAAGAATGGTGACTAATTGTAAAAATGATAAAACATAATTATAGATGACAGATAATCACAAGTCGTAAATTGAATGGTTACATAATACAAGATTTGTAATAATGGCAAGATTATGCCAATAGCTACCTCCTATAGATGTACATGATAGTGGTCATGTTCCCAAACATGAAAATAGTTTGCATGCACTACAAAATAAATGCACACAAGTTCTAATTTTTACACATGCGACAATATATAATTGCAACTAAAAACTTTTGATTAATTAATTGACAAAAATGTGAAGTTTCATTTTTGTCACATGTTCATAATCACATGCACAACCAAAAAATCAATCAACATCAAAATTGAAAGAAATGTACTTAAGCTCTAATTTCTAAGCAAACATTAAGATTTGATTGGAAGTCATCATTTTAACAAAAAAATTGAAAGTTGAACTTTGTCACATATTCATAACATGCACAACCAAAAGATCCACCAATATCAAAATTGGGACAACTATTGCAAACACTTGACGAGTTTTGTATTTCTTTTAATTTGTACATGTAGTTTTAATGGTTGGATTTTTTGTTTCATCACCTATGCGATAGTTACAAAGGATATACTTAATGTAATTGTTGAACCCCTTATTGGGAACTATATTTACATTTTTCATTCTCTCATAAAAATTTTATGTTCAAGTTGTGGATCATTTCTTGCGCTTTTTATTTCTTCTTATTATTAATCTTAAGGTGTTTTATACAATTGTTGCAAGTTCTATTTGTGTTTATTAGTTGTTGGCACTTGGTTTATATTGTTGGTTTTCAATTTTTCAAGTTGCAAGTCAAATTCTAAAATTGTCATTTTTCAATTAGGCTACTATTATTTCACCCATTTCTTTTCTCACCTTATTGTTGTGGGGCTATCTCTTTTATTTGTTATTTTGAATTGCATGCAAACAATAGAATACTCAAGATGCAAAATGTCAGATTTTTTTGTTCCACATGGTTTGTGTATTGGCTTTTCATGAGTTGTACATAGTGCCATTTGTAGCATAATGTTATTTCTACATGGCCTACCACTCATAGAAAATTCAATTTTAAAACCATTATGGATCTATGATGTTCACATTGTTTGTGTGACGGTTGTCCATGAAATGATGGTGATGCCAGTTGATCCACTTTGTTTTTTTCTTGATGGCATGCATTTAAAAAAACTTTGATGGCATACCATGGATAGAAAATTTTGCGTTGACACTATTGTAAATTCTTCTATCCAAGTGTTTTTTGTGATGATCAAAGGTGTCATTTCGTGTTGTTGTATGTTATGTCATCTTCGGTGCCATTACTATGAAATTCAAGCTCAACATGGTTTAGATTTTGTTGTAAATTTGATAAATTGAGTTTGAAGACAAGGTAAGTATGAAAAATTCTTGAATATTTATAATGTTCATTTTTAAAGAGAATTACCATGTATAACTTGTTAGTTGTATTTGTAGTCCCCCTTTGACATTAAAAGCAATCTAACATTTTTTTCAATGTAGTTGTGAGTTCAATGAAAGAAAAATATTTAGTTGCAATGAAGATTTGGGTTGTTGCAAGTATGTAAGGTGTCATATAATTTATAAATATCCACCCATAAATTTTTTTGGATATTTAGTTGGGTGTAGCCATTTACGAGTTATTTGGCTAAGAACCACCTTATCTACCTAGGATGGGTTTCTATAAAAAATTTGGCATAGTAAATTACCTTCCAAAACTATCAAATCCACGTAACCATCCAATTTTTTAAGAATTCAAAAAATCAATTACCTAGATTGATAGTTATTAAATTCAAAAAATTCCAAAGAATGGAACCAATTTTTTTTAATATATATTCAAATATTCAAAACTAGTGGTTATTAAAAAAACAAAGAATTATTTAGCATTGGCTAAAATGGTAGAACCTATTATCTAAATTTGGTAATTCAAAAACAAATGTTCGAAACATGGCAACTTTTGGGTCTTTTTTTCCAAAAATGTTTTTTTTGTGACTCACATCCTTTTTTTTTTGTTGTCACTTGTTTAAAATTTCGTTGAAGTTTGTTGAAGGGTGTGTTGTGTGAAGTAGGTACATTCCTACTTCACACAAAAGGCCTAGATTTTTTGTAGGATAAGGCATTAAGGTGGTGGCATTCTTGAAATACAAGGCCTAGGACAATGTGGTAGTTGAGTTTAGCCTTTCAATTTGGGAATGTCCTTCACAAATGGGCTTTACTTTTTGTAAACTATGGGACAAAAGTCATCATGAACATAACCATATATATATATTGTAAGGCATAGTAAGAGGTTGGGGGACACCACTACAACAAAATGTGTCCTTGTACGTAAAGTGATTTCACTAGATTTTGAGTGAATTCACTAGTCCAACGAATAAGGACTAATGAACTTCACCCACATTTTGTAGTAATTCTTAGACCTATTCCTTAAAGGTGGGAAGGACTTTACATGTATAAATAAATATAAGTTCCTTTTCATTTTTTAATAAGGAAGTGTAAGATCCTTCTTCTTGAGGAGAGATATTTGTGGATGTTAAATGCTTTTCAAATAGGTAAAATAATTTTTCTAAGTGTTTCATCTATTAAATGATTAGTGTTTGATGGTCAATTATTATATGTATTAGGTGACTAATGTCCAATAAATAGTTATCACATGTAGTGGCACTTACGATAGTTTTGAAATCATGAACATGATGGCAACACTACTAAGTGTGCCATTACAAGTGATGATTAGCTATTAGATAACAAATTATCTTTTGTTGAAGTTATTTAAAATTTTCATGGTTGTTTTGATTTGCGTGTTTCTACTTTTTAGCATGTGTTTAAATATTTTCATGGTTTCATTTTTGTTTTGTTATCCCATTGATGTTTTCATTGGAGATTTTTGTTGCATTTATTATTTTAACAACTCACACTATCAATTGTGATGTCAATTCACATCACCAAAAATTGAAATTCATTCATTTAAATGCAACAATGTTGGACATGGATATTATTGTGAATAAATTTAATCTTGCAATCATTGTTTTGAAATGAAATGCAACAAGTTTACTTAAACAAGTTTTGTGTTGAAATGTCTTTTTGTGTTTCTTTCTTTTTCATTTCCCATTGGTGTTCCCAAGTTTTCTTTTCTAAACATTGAGTTCAATGTCATTGATCTTTTGTTTTTTGTGTTAAATCCTTGATTTTCTATTCCTATCATGCATTAATTTTTTAACAATTCAATGCAATAGAGTGTGAAAATATTGTTAATTATGCAACTAATCTAAACATTCATAATGAAAATTGATGCTGAAACAAATTCAATGTGTGAAGGACTTTTGTCAAGCTTGGTCCCTCTTTCAAGATTGAGGACCTTTTGCTAAAAGATTTAAGAAAAATGTTTGTTAAGGTTTTTTCTCAATCCTTCTAAAAGTTAATGATGGAGGCTACCCTATGGGCCATTTAATGAATATGTACAATAGTGTCAACAAGATGCAATGTCCTATGTAGATAGCTAGACTTTGAACAATGGGTTGCTAAAAAATGTCATTTTCAATATTATAATACCTTTGTAGCTTTAACACTAATTATAATATTTATAAAAATGTTGAAATTTATTTCTTGAAAAATGTTTCAAAAATAAATTATATATATATATATGAAATTTTATTCTTTCAAAATGGAATCTTCAAAATTAATTAATAAATTGACAAACATGTGTTGAAGTTGCCTTTGCATCATGGACTATTTTTTTGGAAAGTTAGAAGGTATGAATGACTTGTGTTAGGTATAAATTTTTTTTAAAAGGCAGAAGAATACCAATGATGGACATCTTCCCCATATAACACATCAGCCCCTAGAGCTAGTTATGTATAAAAGAAAGGACTAAGTATAAACCCTTTCATGATTTGAGATATGTGCCCAAGTCTAATAGGCCAAGGGAACATGTTGAAAATTACGAAAGGGCCTAAATTCAAATCCTTTTCCTACATAAAATAGAATTGGGATTTTTTCACTTTTAGAAATAGTGAAGGCTAATTAGTACCTTTCGCCGGTTAGAAGATTTTAATATAGCTTGGCTAATACCTTTTGTTGTAGACAATTTCACTTGTTGAACACAAGTTTTTTCAAGCAAGTAAAGGAGCTGAAAATACAAAGGAAAAAATCAAGGCAATGTTTTACGGACTTGGTAATGTGCATGCTCTCATCAATTATAAGACATAACTCATGTTATAGGAGAGTTAGTTATGGACTAAATAATGTGCATATTATCATTATTTATTGGATATAACTAAAGGTACAACGACATTGAGCTTACTGGTTGTGGGTGTGTTAATGGGTTATTAAGACTTTGTCATGCACTTTTTGGATGAAGCCTTATTTCAAGACGTGGAACATATCCATGATTTTGGACTTTCTTGCGAGATGCACAAGTTGTTTTGGGCATCTTGTCCTCATATGTCATTCAACGACTTTCTTATTTTACTCGGACAATTTTTCTTTCTTCTTCTTTCCTATCTTTTTTGATGAATTTTGACAAGAAAATTATGCAACTATGTGGGGACATTATGGGTCTAAGGTCATTTAGGGTCCCTTAGTGAAGTGTCAGGTTCAACTATCAAATTCTTTTAGTGGTATATGTCTTTTATCTATGGAGGATTGTGCCCCATTTGCTTCTCTAGGGAGTTAGGATTTGGTGGCTCCATATTTGTGCTCTCGGTTTTGTATTTTTAATAAACCCATTTTGGAAGAATTTGTTTCTCAAGTTGAAGGGGGCCCGCACCTACTTTAGTCATGCCTTTGTGTAGTTCAAAATAACCTTCCTCTCGTGGTTAAAGAGATGCACCATTCTTTTGAGAATTTGGTAGTTATCGATGCCCTAGGTCTATAGGCATTTTTGATAGACATTCATCACGATGCATCTTTTAGGTTTATCTTAAAAGTTGATTCTAGTTCCTCAATATCTAAAGTTTGCATTTGCTTTATTCGGGCAAAGGGACAAGGCTATGGTTGATTGCAAGGCCATCTATCTGTTCATTTTATATTACACATTCTACTTTCACCTAAACATTGCATTTTTGTTTCAGTTTGATTCAGCCCTTGACATCTAATCTTTTCATGTGTGAGTGTGGACATGGTTTAAACACATTTAACACATATTTGGCATGAATTTAACATGTTGTCTGTTCAGAGGTTAATAGAGAATCACACATGACGCCATTAAAAACGTCATGTATGCCTTCGTTTGAAAGAGTGAGCATGTTGTATGGAAAGAACAATGGTATGCCCTTATGTTAGGAATTTCATTATGAGCCAATTTCTACATGACTTGTGAGGACTAAGTTTTTGTTGCAGATGTGGTAGTTACTGTCCTAACATGGGAGACGGTGGCTACGAATGTCATTAGCCGACTAGTAGGTGCAACTACAAAACTTAGTGCCATTGCTAAGATTTGCAAGTATAGAGGGCTTCATGAGGGATAATTTGCAAGAACATGTGAATCACTGGACCAAAGTTGCCAAGATAGTAAATGAAACTACTAACCATCAGTAAGATATTCTCAAATCAAAAAATGATTTTTTTTGCAAATAACTACAATCTTTCAAAATCAATGACAATTAGGTAGATATGCTTATGACCAATGTTGCTTCTCTACAACCATATCCTTGTTCTTGTGCAAATGCCAAAACTTTGGCTGGATTGTATGATTAAATCCATTGCATGTGAAAGGTGATTTGCCATGTAGGTGAAGTTTAAATTAGAAAATTTATGACAAGAGGTGGAGAAGTTCAAACATAAAGGCATCAAGGTTTCGAAATAGTGGGAGATTTGTGGGATTTGTTGCAAAGAAGGAAACGAACAACAATAGGGGAAGGGTTATGGAATGGTTGGTTTTTTGTTAGCTGAATCAGAGGTGGGAGTTCTTACTGCATGGAATTTGATTTGAAAAATGAAATCTTTTGAGTTGGAATGTGGGGGCTGTAGACAGGAGAGATTCGAGATGAATGAGTTTTACGAGACCATTCAAGTTCCCAAGTTCCATGATTTCACTGCTATAGAGGAGGAAGCCATCATTGATCCCAAAGCTTGGTTCAATGGTACTAATCCTGGTACTTCTTTCAACTTGGGCTTGACAACCCATTTGCACATTTGTCCACTTGTCCATATTTTTTCCTCACGATGGAATCTTCTTCCAAGGAAACCCAATGTAGTTCAATGTGTGTTTGTGCAAGTGTGACCAAGAAGAAAGTGGTAACAATAAGCTACCATTGATGTTGTTTTTAGCAATTTGCAAAATTCCAAATCCATAAGGTACCAGATCTTTTCTGTCTGAAATGCAATCTTAGTAACTAGAAAAATGTTTTGTTGCAAAGAATTATGTGTTGATGTTGTTACAACACTAACATCTATTTGCTTCGGTTTTCCATTATTTTCCAATGCTTCACATTATACTATAGATAATGGTCTCCTCTTCAAATTGTTTGGACACTTGTCACCATTGGCCAACACGTACATGCATTTGAACATTGAGTGTGGATGTTCACATACCTCAAAAAATCTTTAAATATTATTTTGTTGCCTTTAGAATTACAAGATGATTTGTAAAGCTTAAGATGGCGATTTCAAAGCAATTTAAATCACTCAATTTGAACAAAAACATTTGAGAAAGTTATGCACTGATGAAGTAAGAGGGTTCAAAATGAAAAAAAAACGGGTTTTGTAATTTGAAAAATGTATGTTCATTACAACTTTTTTTGGCTACTCCTTTGGCCTTGCATTTCAAAGATGATTTTTAGAGCTTGAGAAGGCACTCCTACAATATTTTAAATCACTAAAAATGGAGAAGAATTTAGAAAGATTTGCCAAAGTGATCCATGATAGGCTAATGATCCATGATGTGCGGCTCGACCCTAGGCCTAGTTAAAAGCCAATGAGAATAAGACATTCTTAATACATGATGATCTAGCCCTTCTTATTGGTGAAACTTCGCCAAAAAGAGAAATTAAAAATATAAAACTCGAAAATGAAGTTATTTTGGAAGTTTCTCATAACCAAAAATAAGGAAAAAGAAAAAAGAGTAAAAAAAATTGCCAGATTCTTATATTTGGATTTTCAGTGTGTAGCCATAAATATACTAGTCATTGTATTATTGTGAAATGGGCCTTCTCCTCCCACCAAGGGGGTGCCCATGGGCCCTCTGTGTGTTATGGGAGCTCTCGTCCAAATTAGGGTTTTCTTTTAACACCAAATTAGGGTTTTCTTTTCACACCAAATTAGGGTTTTCTTTTCACACCAAATTAGGGTTTTCTTTTCACACCAAATTAGGGTTTTCTTTCACACCAAATTAGGGTTTACTATCCACAGCTTTTCTACTGTTCCTGTTGGAAAGAGGGGCGAGCGTTTGTGTGCTTCCCTTGCTGTTCGCTGGGGACTAAACCCTAATTGTGCCCCTTGGAAGCAATGAATGCAATAACAGTCGCTTGGCGATTTCCTGGTCTCGTGTTGTGTTTATGTTGTGTTGGGGGTGAAGAAGATGATGAGCAGTAAGAGCGTATTGTGTCAGTGAACTGATCAGAGAGAAGTGGCGCAGGAGAGTTGCTCAGCTGTCGATGAAAACCCTAAGCAGATTCCTGGCGCTTGTTGTTTTGTCTGCTTCAGAATGGAGGAGATAATTGCTGAAGAAAATGTCCGTGCTTCTCCTCTACCGAAGCAATTGAGCTCCCGCGGAATCTCCTCGATCCAATTGGTAGATGATTCGTTAGGGTCTGCATCACACAGCGTAGAACAACTCATCAGTTTGGAAGAGTGGATTCGACAGCGAGGAGGAGAAAATGATGTGAAATGCGGGCGATGCGGGGCACCGTTTCTGAGAGGGGAGGAAGCTTCTATATGTGTCGCGTGTGGAAACGAGCCAACTCCAAAACCCAATCCTACCAAGTTCAATTATAAGCTTTCCATCGCATTCTCGCGATTTCTGGAAACTATTCATCGACCCATCGAGGTTTGTATCCTCTTTCAGACCCTATTCTTAAGGTTTAGGGTTTAGGGTTTTATGGTTTTTCTTCCCGAGGGAGGATCAAGTAAAAGACCACTCACAGATTACGGGAAGATTTACATTTTTTTGAATTGAAAACCTTGCAAAACTTGCCAGATTGATTGATGGTTCATTAATAGCTAGCTTCCTGCTCCAGTAAACATTCTATAGTTTGGACATGAACCTTGTCTCCTATGGATTACAAAGGAGAAGTCAAAAGTTTGCATCTTGAGGTTTCCAAGCAAAGAATTCCTTGAACTGCCTAGACAGTCAATTGTTATGTATTGATGAATGCTGAATGCTGAGCCGCCCATCATCCATGTGCTCCAATTGAGTTATACAATTGGAGCACATGCCATGCCATGCTATCTCTGGTCTTCTGTTGCCATGCCTGG
>Ga0116227_10013451_pt1 | contig 12857 bp, 9 predicted proteins | sample S1TSphgellanicum_FD_89693 | JGI IMG/M metagenome (GOLD analysis project Ga0116227, IMG submission 89693) | Host-associated microbial communities from peat moss isolated from Minnesota, USA - S1T2_Fb - Sphagnum magellanicum MG | ecosystem: Host-associated > Plants > Peat moss > Unclassified... | reverse complement strand
GCACCCGAAGGTTAATAAACCTAAAGAGGTGAAATTTTCATTTGTAAGATAAAATTTGTGTTATGGAAATTTAAGTAAAAATAATTAAACGGCTGATGCTTTTAAAAAAAATGCTAATAAAAAGGTTTTTTTTTTTTTTTTTTTCCCCATTTTTGGTTGTGAGTGCTATCGGTGAGAATGGTTATGAATTTTAATGGTTATAAATGGATGTTTATGCATAAGTTTTGATGGTTATAAGTGTATGTTTTAATGTAGTTTTATCATTTACATTTAAATTGGAATTTTAATGGTTATGATTGTATATGCTTATACATGTATAAACATACATTTATGAATTTTTAGGTAATGTTTTCAAGTGCCACCTAATAACTAAATAATTGTGGTGATGTTTTCCAACACCATCACCAAACCTTGGTTGGTTAATGAACACCTTTGAAGCAAAGCTCCCTGAGTGTCCATTGTTGTCCTACAATGGGCTCAACATGAGGTTCCCAAGTGATAGCATCTAGCTATTTGATGATGATACTTGTTTTGACTACTAGAGCTATAACCAATCAAATTTGTGATGATAACTAGGGTTAAATTGCCATTGGTCCTTGGGTCTTTGGGCTTTAAATATTTAAATATTTAAAAATATTTTATTGCTCTTTCTTAATTATTAAATTTTTGTGGACCTAAATTTTGGGTGGAGTACCTCAAAGTATTAGATTGGTAGTCATAAATCACAAGGAAGTTATTGGCAAAATCAACTTTATGGTATGAAATTTCCTAATTTCTTAATTTCTACAATAACTCTAATATCTCTATTTTCTTTCTTTAACATGTTACATTCTTAGTTTAGGTAGTGAACACTAGCATGAAAATGTCAACTATGACCAATGGAATTTAATTATGACAAAACTATATAAATCATAACATATCAATTGCATCAGGTAATGTATGTTGATAAAAATGAATCTATGTATGTGTCATATACAATAACCTATAAACAACTTAAACATTCTAAAAAAATAATTACATGGAATAAATTATACACAAATTGTCATACAAGTGATGGTCATAGATCCAATTCTAAATCCAACTTTCACATATGAGTCCAATACACTATATCTTCATGAATTCAAGCTAGTGGTATAATTATAACCCAAGCCTTGCAAGCTTTGGAAATAGTGATGAAATAAAGTATAGTACTCTCTTTTCATTTTAACAACAACTGGATTGTTTGTTAGATGTCTATTCTTAATGGCTCGCTTAAGAAGCTAATCAAGTTTCATTTCAAAGGTTCCTAATCACTCCATATATATGCAACAAATGTTCAAACCACTTCAAAACAAATTTGAAACTTTTCGTACCTCTCAAGTCAAAGAGGAATTCTACAAATTCATGTATGTATGATGCACCTATTGGTTTGATAGTTGTATCAACTTGCATATGTTTTAACTTAATGATCATTAGCTAACTCAAAATAGTTGACATGTGTGATAATCAAAATATAGCCCATGAATGGATGCTCTTGAAATCAAAGAGATTATAGCTACACCAAAGATTGTGAAGCTCAAGTTGATGTTGGGTTTCTATTTCAAGTTCTTACTATTCACATTTACAGAAAGACTAAAAGTGGCAAATGGTGATTGGGGTGACTATTGAAAAACAACAACAAACAGATGGGTTGCCAAGATTCTTGAAATTGTGTATATGTGAGTTACAACTACACCATTCACTATGGAGCTCAACCAAATGTTAGGTTTGAAATCATGATTTTGAATGACATGAAAGTTACTATTGTTCTTGAAACAATATATAATGATTGTCAAACATTTAGCATAAAGTTATTAGTGGGTTGGACTTTTGATTAGGTCTTTACACATTTGATTAGATCATATAGTTGTTAAATTGATTTCTTTCAATGGCCATCATCCACCATTCGCTCACAACCAACAATAAATATTATGTTATAGGTGTACACCCAACATGTGAGGTATCTTTGCAAAGATGATTTGCTAGTGTGCCATTTGGATGATTAACATCACATGATAATCACAAGTGTGGTCATGTAACAAATGTGAATCATGTGCATCTAAAGGTGAATTCACACCTAATGTTAATGAAAATTTGTTAAACTTCCTTAACACTAATATAGCCATTAAAAGTCACACTAACTTAGTCGTTATAATTAACATGTTAGCAAATGATGGTCCTTTGTTGATGTTGCATTTTCACATATGAACAATGTTACTTACCTTTGCCTTTCTAGAAACCCTAACATCATGATGGCTTCACATAAAAAAGGTACATAGCACCATCATTGCATTCTTTTTGGTGAAAGTTTGGCATTTGTCATCATGTCTTTGACAAAAGTTTTTGCCATCTTGAAGCTATCTCTTAGCATCCTTCGTCAATTGCACAACTCTACCACTATCTCTTATAAATGTTGAGCTCAACACATTGGTTAAACCAAGAATTGGTAGTCACCATAATGTTTTGTGTGGAATTGGTGATTTTATCTCTTGCTTTGAAATAATCAAATTACTTTTCCATCATTTCCAAGTTGGTGGAATTTATATGATTTATTGATTATATTAATATCTTGTTCCTTTTCTCTGTAGCTTATCTCATGTTCTTGTGAGCTGAGGAATAGTTTTGTTTCATTCTAGTACTTTCAACATATTGCCTTCCTAAATTTTGAACAACTTTGTTTAATGAATTTGGTGTTTGGGGATCTTTGGGCCTTGTTTCCAAAACTTAGTGTTGGAGGTTTTTGCTTAACTAAATTGGGTGTTGGAGGATTTAATATAGGAGTGGACATTGGGGTTTGTGAAACAATAGGAGTTGTTATGTTTATAGGATTGGGTGTTTGAGTGTTCTACATAGTGGCAACTATTGGGCTTTATGGGATTGTTGGCATTTGAACAAGTACAAAGATTGTTTGCAAGATTATGGGTACCTAGTTTTGATGGGCCATAGGCAAATGGATGTGTCTAGGGCTTTGCTCAACCCTTGGCAATTGATTGGGTTCAAGACTTGATACTCGAATGGGCAATGCAATCATAGAATCAAATAAGAAAATTGTACCTAAACTCATGGTTTTTGTTTGAACATTCACAATGTTGTAAATCTAGTCATATGTTTTGGTGTGTTTAGTCATTGAACCATCGATCAAATTTATTGCATGTTTTGGAGTGTGTCCACTTCATAAATGTCATCTCCATCATCTAACAAATCTCAAACATGTGACATCTTGAAGATAAATCTACACCCCATGAACCTCCTAATCAATTCATATGTTTCACAGCCAAAGTGGCAAGGGAAATGAAATGATGTCTTCTCTTGAGGACTCAAGACCCAATAGTTTCATTGTGTCTAGTACCTAACATGTAATCCTTTTAAAATTGCATGAAACAAATTCCCATTTGTCTTCACAAGTTGGATCATTGTATAGGTGTTCATAACAACCTGCATTCATCACCACTTCTGATATTCTCTTCCATTTTTTCATAGATGTTTCAAATTTGTCTATAGGATACACTTGGTCCAACCCTGCCCCCCTTTTATCTTGTAAATATATGCTAACTAACATGAAATTAAATGGCCATTTTTTGGCCTTGTTACCTAACATTGAAAAGGTCTAAAATCTAAGATTTAATCAAGATTGAATATTAGCTACCCTTAATGCTAACATCAACTAACACCACTTCCCATTTAGGATGCCACATCATCGGCAATGTTAGCTAACATTTTATATGTGAATGCACCTAAAATTCAAGAGAACTTAACATTGACTTAGCATCGATTTAACATCAGGTGTGAATCCACCTTAATAAGTAGTTCATAATTAACAAACCATGCATCCAAATAACTAAATGTCAAGGCATCATCCTATTGAACATCCATGCCAAAAGCATATTCAAAGGCTTAGTTGAACTAGGACAAAAGTATGCATGTTAGTCGAGTTTGTTCACTCATCCCCACCCAATTTCGTACTTGTTGATCGTTGTTTCTTGTACTAGAATGGGTTCAAGAATGATGGTCTCATCTTGTGTTCATCAAAGAATAAGAATTGGCTAATGGCAATTTAGAACATATATTACAAACCTTCACATTGTTGAGCTTGGGGATTTTCTATTTAGAGACCCACCATCATGGAGCTTCAGCACATAATGGCATCAGTTATGAAGCTATTGAATTTTATGTGCCTTTTAATGATGATAATGAAGAGTTGCACACATGGGAGAAATAGAAAAAGGATTTGTTGGGATTCTTGGGTGTCACAACACAATACAAGTATTGTTTGCTAAAAATTACCAAGCCAAATCCACATTTTCCATTTCATGACCCAAGTCTTTGCTTTGTTGAACCCTTGCCTTGCAATCGTCGCTTTTGCGTATGTGGCATACAAGCATTCTTGAATGCGGTTTGATGGTACGTATGATTACACCTGTCTGTCAATGCAAGAGAGGGGCTCACATGCCAACACCTTGTTTCTATTGTATAATGCCTTAAAGTTGGTGTAAGAACCACAAACATCACTGCTAGATACCCAATGAGTGATCTTCAATTGGATACATGGTAGCAAACTTAAAACTACACTTAGAAAAAACAGATTTTTTGCAAATTTTCTCCCAAAAAAAATCGCCAGGGTGCAAAAATTCACCAGAAAAGCATCAAAGGTGGTGAGAATTGCTTCCATTTCAGAGAACTGATCTGCAAACTGCACTCAGGATTCAAAACTGAAAATGGGAGTGAGGGATACCTCTTCACCTGCAGGTGGAGAGTGCACACTGACTGTTGTCGTCCTGTCCCTCCCAGGTGATGTATAGCTGCTGTAGGAAAAGTTCTGAAGAGTTCCACTTCACAGATTAGAGCTTACGCCAATATAAAGTGCTGAGTACTCATGATCTTGTCCCTCCCTAAAAGCATTAAAGCTTAGTTGCAAAAATCCCCACTTCTCACAGCTCAGAAATAAAGCAAAAGGGCTGAGATAGTAGTCAGAAGCTGGCGCACTCAATTATCTTCACTGCTACCCAAGTGTACAAGCAGCATCTTTCTAGGTGCACTACGATTCCCACTTCACCTTAGACCTAAAATCAGACTTACACTCATCATCTTGCTGCTTCCCTAGTGTGCAAGCATAAACTAACTTGCTAGGATCCCATGTTCATGTAGCTTAGACTTGAAGCCAAAAGTGCTAAGAAAAGTTGTCATAAAACACACGACAATGTGTCTGTCAAACATTAGTCTACCTTGTATTTTCTGCTGCTCTACCATCAGAGCTTCACAAATTGAGGGCGGCAGACAAAAGTTTTGCTGCTCACCCACACACCTGAAAACAACTTTGAAATATCTGAATTGAATAGAAACATGCATCTTTTTCAAGTGAAAAATTGAACAATTGATGCTGTTGACAGTGATAATTAAACCCCTGGTAAACACCAAGTAAAAGGGGGGTATGAGATGTGCTCGATGGCCATCCCTGCAAATTGCTAGAGGGCATTATAGTGTCCCTATCAACCTCCTCAAGCTGGTTCACAGTTCATCCCACAATGGGGATATGGGTGTGAAACTCAGGCTGGAATGACAAAGACAAAGCACCAGAAGTGCACAAAATGACAACACTGATAAAAGCACCGAGTGTTGCTTTCATGCTGCCAATACATGTGAGCAATGTAAACATGTCAGTCACAAAAGGGAGGAAGCAAAGTGCGACAAGAGGGAGGAGAAAATAGAGAGAAACTGGCACACAAACAACTCCTACTCCCGACTTGAGGATGACCTCAAGGTAGAGTAGCTACTGCAGTAAAGAAGCTTTCTTGCCCATGACCTTTTGGCGGGCACCTTTTTGGACCTTGGAAATTGTCGTTGTGAATGCCTGCATGAAGGTTTTGAGGTTGAAGGCACATCTGCAGTGTGCACTTCTGTTGTTGAGGTATGGGGTGTGCTGCTGACAGAAGTGGGTTGCAACACTGGGACTCGTGAAGGTAAAGGCCAAGCAAGGCTTTCAAGGGTTGTTGAATCATCGGATCTGACCTCAGACCTGGAGTCAGACCTTGGAAATCCACTGCAAGTTACTGTGGGGGAGATGGAGCCAGAATTCTCACCACCATTGGATCCAAAACCTCCTGGACAATTTAGAGATGAAAACCCAGGACAAGTCAGCCTTGTTGCAGTAGACGGTAGAGGAGAGATGCCACAGCCACCTTTGTGCTCACCCTTTTGGAGGAGAGCTCTTGCAGAATTTGACTCAGATGCTTCCATGGTGCAAGCGGTGCAAAGAGTTAGAGATGGCATATTTGTTTTGGCCAGTTCCTTCAGAGACATAGTGGTTGAAAGCTTGACAAAGGAAACTATGCCATGTCTGCAGAGAGGACAAGGAATAGACCCTGGAGGACTTGATGCCATTGCAGGGATTGTGTTTGTGGAGCAGAGATAGAGAGCACATCTGGTGCACAGCTCATGCCCACAACCTGCCTCATCACCACAAAGGTGCATGCCAGTGTGATTAGTTCAATTTTGCAACCACAGATTTGGAAACATCAAATTGATCTCTCATCCTAAGAGATGCATAAAATGGATGTCTGCAAAGACATGATTTGAAGTCCTTTGAGAAATGCACAAAGCTGCAGAAAACAAATCCCATCTCATCATACAACTAAAGTTCCCATACACTCTCATGCCCCATGCAGATATTGTACAGTGGGTATTAGGGTTTGCAGTTTTAGGGTGGGAGATCTTGTAAGGTTGACAGGAAAATGAGGTGACCACAAACCTTCCGCAGCAACCGTACATTGTCGCTCTAAGCAAACAGCACATGGATCAGAATCAACAGGCATCATGTCAAGTCTCCACCCACATTCCCTGCCATGCCACCAGAGATGAGCACAGGTTTCTCTACTACAACAATTGCACTCAAGAACCAGATTTGTACAACAAAGTAAACACCCAATCATTACTAGAGTCCCATGAGTGCAAGTAATCTAATAAACCTGCATTTTTTCTAAAACTTAACCCTTTCAGTAAATTTTTTGGAAAACATGTATCTGTTTGAGGAAGCCTAAGTGGTCTAGCTATGCTGCTTTCAACTTTAAGAGGGCTGAACAGGAGAGTTTGTTAACCTTGCAATTTTCATGATACTGGAAAGGGGCAGTGCCAAGTAGCGAGAAGCAGGGAAAGGTGAAATGGTCAATGAGCAATCGGGGGCTAAAAGAGGCTCTAGCCAGTGGCGGCGCCATAGACGTGCAACCTGCAAGGCTGTCCACCTGATATCATGACAACATCACCACCATCCATTGGCACAAGCATTAGTTTCAAGAATAAATTCAGATGCCCATCTACCTCAGGACTATGACTCTCATCAAACTACATTACCAATGCTTAAAGAGATATTCCATAAATGGCAAAACAAAGTCAGCCGAAATAGCAGGAAATATACCCATTGCAATTATGAGCACTTCGACTTGCTCCCCTTGCAATCAAAGCCTGATGAAACACAGACAATCCAGCTGATAGCTTAAGATAATGAAGTGGGCAGGAAACATGTATTTCAGCAGATTTGTTCACTCCAAAAACTCCAATTAAGGAAGAAACAGGCTCACGCATTGCTCATTAGTGTTATTGATCTTAGCACCAAGTTTTCTTCATGAGAACATCAGGACCAACAGAAGAAGCATATGCCCCAGCAGCACATAGTAACAGTATCAACCATTGGATCAAGTAGTATTTGAGTAACATTTGGAATGGCACCTGACAGCAGGGAATACTACCCCCACAGGCTGCATAATGGAGTGGAGAGCTACCTGCCCCTGCAAAATGCTCCCACAACATAATCCTGTTAATTAATCATAGAATGAGGAACTTAGAGCAACTCCACTGGTGCTCAGTATATGACCCTGCAATTAAGATTGGATGAAGATAAGTCAAAACATGCTGGTCTGGCACAGCATTTTTCCACAGTTTGTTGAGGATGGTAAAACAGCAAAGCCTAACATCCGCCAGAGAAGATTGTAACAAATATGATCTGACTGCTGCTCCCTGTTTCTAATTGGCCAATCATAATGATTGGTCCAGGCAGTTTGCTATTACTAGTCTCTCACCTCTTTGTAGTCCCAGTTTTAGTTTTATGGGTGAGGTTGGAAAACAGTAAATAAGTTAACTTGTATGTGAAAAACATTTTTGTAGGGTCACATACTGAACACCACTGGAGATGCTCTTACTGCATCAATGATACATAGCCTCTCAATGCTGCTGTCCCTTGCATTTCTTTTGTGTACAAGAAGAGAACATGGAACCAGACAAGGTTACTACAACAAGTTTTGACACTAATGCACCTCAGTTCACATACACTTCCACCACAATGAAAAACACAAAAAAATTATGATTGATCTTCCAACAGTTCTCCAATCTCTGACACAAAACCCATTTCAGCATCATCAAGAGAACCCAAGTAGTACCTATCAAGTCAATAGTAGTGCCATCTTGAACAGTGACTGCAGAGACATTGGGCTAAGTCCAGCAGCAACTGCACACACTCAGTGTGACTGTTGAGTGCAGCCATATGAAGAGCTGTGATGCCACCATCAGCTGCCTTGTTCACAACCCTGGCTAGAGAACTGCAAATGAAACCCACAATTTTGAGTGAGGAATGCCCATGGGAAAAAAGTGTGTGAAAGACAGAAAGAGAAAGAATGTGCCAACTTCTGAAGGGTATATCCCAGAATTAGGCAATGGGTTAACAGTTCATTGCATGCATTGCACACCTTAGTGCTATGAAAGGATTTGAAGTACCACATCAGTCTGGCTCATGATGAAATGGCCTTGCAAATGTCACTTCCTCCTGATAAGGATGGTGATGCAGAACAGATTCATATATTTTGCTTAAACTGCATAATACTCTGACTTCCTTCTCATCACTCCACCAGCTTTGTTTACTAGAGACAAACCTTTACTCCTCTATCTAGGTTTCAATAATTCAGGATACTCTTCCATACCAAACTCAAAGCAAATCAGTGGTAATGCACCTTTGATCTAAGTAGCTCTTCATAGATGGCGTCTCTTCTTTGTTTGCGGGTTGCAAACTGTTCCATAAGTAAGGCACACTAGGAACATAGTCGGCAACAATTAGGCGTATGCAGCGAGCATGCCCACTCACAGCAGCAAAATGAAGAGCAGTGCGGCCATTCAGATAGTCAGTCCTGTTGACCTGAAAAACCACCAATTGAGTGGTCAAGGGTCCATAGCAGACCCACTAGCTGCATGAATGTCGGCAGAATCTGCATTGGAAACTAATATCAGAAACCCTAATATAAGCATATGAGCTGCTGCTGGGATTGGATATGAATAGCAATAACCAACCATGCTAAAGTGGGATTCCACATGGGTTTTCTCTCCTTAGTCTGCAAGGTAAAAGTGTTAACTAGGATGACCTGTCAATGACTTTGCAAAAGTGGAACTGCCAGAGATAAACTTCCTAGCTATTAAAAGAGTTTACAAATCAGATGCCCGTAACAAACACGGCAGTCTCAGATCAGATACCTCCTAACCTCTTTGTATTGACTGCCTATATATCCATTTTAAGAAATCAACATGCTAATTGTGATCAGCATTGCTTACATTTGCCTTGTACAGCAGCAAAGTCTGCACCACCTCCCAGTGTCCATAACGACATGCTTGCATCAATGCAGTCTGCGGTTGTCCACATACAAAATGGTTACATCATTCGTTGGTAAATGTCTGTACAGGACACATCTGAAGTACAGGAGAGAGGCTCAGAGAGCTCTGAAACAAAAGTTCTCCAATCAGGAAACCCAACTGGTGCAAGGCACACTCTGAGGCTAAACTTGACAAAATAACCTCATAAGGATTGAGAGATGACCAATAATAAGGTTTATTATGTAAAAGGTCCAGAAGAGAAGGGGAAGACCCAAAAACCCAAGGAAAAAGAGGAACACAAAAACAAACTGAATAAGAAAGGGAAAATAGGCAAGAAATGGAACCCAAAGAAGAAAAAGAGAGGAAGAACATAGACAAGGAAGGAGAACTTTGAGAGCAAGGAGAGATTTAGAGGATAAAGTGGGCTTAGGAAAGCTCCCCCACTTTGGATTAAGAAGCATTTGAAACAGTTTCTTTTCAAAGATTCCAAATGTCGAAACTCCACATCCCTGTCAAAACCTTTAATTGCTGGAACTTTCATTCTAGCTTTTCAAATCTCATAGAGTGTGATAGGCCAAACTTGACAAAACTACATGCTAAACCCAAACATTCTGCACCCTGTCACCAACTGCATTGTGATGGTTGATGGGGCAACAACATATCTCTCTAGATCACATGCAGTATCCCAAACATTTGCCTTCAGACTAGTGCCAACAAAACTTTGGCAAGTTTCCCGATTCCAATCATCCCAAATCATCCAGATATCCTAAGCTTGACTTGAGACCGTTCCACCCTAGCCACTAACAGCTCTTATCACAACCATGCCTGTCAAGCCTACGTAAACTGAATATGAACATTGAGATGGACCAATATTAGGATCAATGACATTTGCAGACCAAGCTAAAACAGATGACAACAGAAAACGTGCAGGTTGAAGAGAACGTCAACAGAACAAAAATGATACAATCAAGAGTGACTGTCTCTCTTGCATGTTCAGTGAACACCCAACAGCAATGAGTACAACTAACTGTCATAACTTCCCCACTGGCTTTGTCAGTTCCTAACAACAGGCGTTAGCAAATATCAATCGAAATCCTAAGTTTCTGTCACAAACAAACCCACAGTAATATGAAAGAAGACTCACTCAGCCCTGATGCTGGTGACCACACAAACATGAGGGCAGTACAAAACCTGAAAGAAATGGACAAAAAAAGAGAAGGGAGCAGAAGTGAAGAAGAACATACATTAAAGCAACCAACATGAAGAGGATGAGAAAAGAGAACAGAACTAGAATTTTTTCTAAAGGGACTCAGAAGAATTGGAAGGACAGCAGCATCTTGTTTAAACTATATGTAATTCTGCTTTTCAATTATAACTACTCTTGAACATCCCTGATTACCAACAGCAGCAGTTTGACAAAATATAAGAAAAGCTGGGGAATCGAGAGCAACTGGACAGATGACTGCTAAGAAACTGCTAAGAAACACAGCAGATGATGACGGAACACAAAACATACTGCACAACATAGCTAGCGAAAAGATGAGTCCTCCATACCTGTCCACAATAATTTCTGGTATTGACTTCAACTCCACACTCCAGCAGCAATGTAACAATCTGGTAGGGCAGACATGGTCAGACAGCGAGTTAGTCGTCCTTGGGACAATAGACTTCTTCCCCATAATTCACAACATCAGCAGCATTTCACTTCTGCCACAAGAATGGGCACAGTGATTATTTCAGGCAATGGCTGTCTCGATAGGATCTGCTTACATGTGAATTAGGGCATGGGCAGCACATGTAGCAACAACCCTTGACATCTGAAAATTGGCAGATTGGTGCCATAGGTATGTCAAATTGAAAGAAGACTTGAGGAAGTGCACCTGTGTGCTTGCTTTCTTCTCAGCAATTAGGGTTTTCTTTCAATTAGTCTGAGAAATGCATGTGAATGCCATTCTGTCATTCCAGGTTTAATGAGCAGCATCTCATTCCATCATTGCCCCAAACATGAACGAATTTTCCATTGTGTTGATGAGCTCTTGAAAACCACCATCCGAATGGCAGCAAAGAAGTTTGATCTTCCAAAAGACAAAGAAAGGAAAAAAAGGGTTTCAAGGACATAGAGGAACTAACTTCATTGTGGCCCTGCATAGCAGAGAAGTGGAGGGGGGAGTTGCGCACACCAAAAGTTGAGTACTTTGCAAGCCGCGGATTACATGCCAAGAGTGCCTGAGCCTCTTGGAAATCTCCATCACGAGCTGCAGAAACCAATCGCTCGCCAGAAGCTGAGCAACCAAAGGAATTGCCCATCCTAATAACTCACCACCACTACTAGAACACCTTCCTTGTAGTCTCTCTACTGCTTGTTCTTGTACCTGTTTTGGCTACCCTTGGCAAATGCCATCTTTCTCCACAAATGCTGGGATGAAGAGGAAGATGAAGACAAGAATGCTGCGACTGGGTGGTGGGTCAGCCAGCTGTTTTTGCATAGTGGGTCAGCTAGCTTTGCATAGCTAATGGTAGCACCTCTTCATGGAAATGGGTAACTATGCTGCATACTGCCAGGATCCAAACCCTTCTCCATGTAGAAGATTATGAAGCAAACTCAATTGCTCAATTTCAAGTTGCTTCCAAGAGTCATTGCCACAACAAGTTGATACCGCAGAGAGTGTCCTCCTCCTGGTTACGATCTGCGGAAGCAAGCAAGGGCCCCAAATTGAAACAGAAAACGAGGCTACAAGAGCGACTTTTACAGCAAAGAAACACGCAAATGGGTGAGTGGGTGGGTGTCCCGGCTATCTATCTACAGACAGAGCAACCACCTCAACTAAAGTAGTAGTAGTAGTAGTAGTAGTGTACCTCAGAACTGGGAACGAAAGAAACTGTCTGTGAAAACCCAAAACGCCCCCAAAATAGAAAACCCCTGCAAGTCCAAGTCCACGTTTGGGACCCAACCAACGACAAAAAAAAAAAAAAGAAATCCCACACCATAAAAGCTTCAACAACGACGACAACAATAACGTCGTTCCTACTGAAAGATAGCAAACGTAACGAGAAAACTTGGAAGAAAACCGCTACTAAAGGCCAACCAAAAAAAAAAAAAAAAAAACCCAAAAACCGAGGACCACAAAACAAAAAAAAACAAAAAAAGAAGAAGGGGAAAAAAAAAAAAAAAAAAAAAAAAAAAGAAGAAGAAGACAAAAAAAGAGGGGGGGGGG
>Ga0116227_10013450_pt1 | contig 12858 bp, 11 predicted proteins | sample S1TSphgellanicum_FD_89693 | JGI IMG/M metagenome (GOLD analysis project Ga0116227, IMG submission 89693) | Host-associated microbial communities from peat moss isolated from Minnesota, USA - S1T2_Fb - Sphagnum magellanicum MG | ecosystem: Host-associated > Plants > Peat moss > Unclassified... | reverse complement strand
GTATAGATCTGTATATTATTGCTGCTAGCAGCCAACATAACAATATTCGTCAATGAAATCTTGAGCACAATGCAAAAAAATTCAAGAGTGGTGAGAGAGACCATACCGACATAAGGCTTTCCATCAGCAGTCTGAACCCACACATCTTTTTCACATCTCGACCTACTACAGCCCGCCTATTTGGAAGCTCAGAAGGCACTGTTCTTGCAGGACCTCCAGCAGCACCGCCTTGGCCTGCATAGCGAGCACTGTCTCCTTGTGTGCGGTTTGCAGGAATCTCCCCTGGTGGCCTCCGGGTTGGGGGTTCATGAGAATATCGCCCATGTTGTTCTGACTGTTGATGCATATTTATGTCCTCCCGGCTGGAGCGCCCCTCATGATGTTGATGAAGAGCTTCATCTGTGGTTCTTCCATGGGGGGCAGCAGGCTGGTCTTCACTTGGATGTACTTGGAGTACTTCTTCTGGAGGTCCGAGCGAGGAAGATATCTTCTCCCTCCTCGTCCCTCATTTTTCCCTCTTCTCGGCAAAAAAATCGCAAAACCACCATCTGCGAGAAGAGAAAAATTCAGAACGCAAAAAATACTGAAATTTGAGGCGACTGTGGGCGAATACTGAAACTCGTGATTCTCCTCCATCTCTTGCTCCAGCCAAGTTCTCTTCCCACACCAAAAAAAAAACTCGGAAAAAAACTTTGCTTTGATCATAGGTTGGGGGTCCTGGTGGGTATACTGCTACATAGAAGCAATCTCTCCGCCAAACGTTTGGATAGATTTTGCGGAAATCACGCTGGCCAAGCTTTGTGTGCGGATGTGCTGCCACCGCCATGAGTCCTCCTCCTCCTCCCGTTCTTTGCCTTGGATGGATGGAGGGACGAATGAACGACGAGACAAACGACAGAACGGACGGATGGAAAAGGACAACCACCCAAGCTTATTATATAAGTAGATATAGTAGCTTAAAAGATTTTGCCCCCTAGGTAATAGGTCTATTTTTATATGAGGATTTTTGAAAGATGATATTTTGGCTTGTGTCAAAACTTGAGATTAGTTATAGAGTTATAATACCTTGAAAGATTTTGGTTTCTTTTGCAGGGTTTTTTGAAGATTATATTTTTTCATGGTGATATATTTCAGTTTCCATAATTCTTCTTTTGCCTTAAGATACTTTTTAATGTGAATGGCAGGGCCACAGTGTGACTGACCCCTTGTTCTCGCTTCAATTTTGCAGAAGCTGACCTTGACTAGAAGCACTCTGAATAAGTCTCTTTTTAATTGATGCTCACAACATTTTTTTATTATGTGATTCCACCATGTCACCATTTTTCTTCTGCAATTGACTACCCAATTGAGTGAAGGCCAAGAATAATTGTCAATACCTAGTGCACCTAAGAAGATTTATGATTTCACAGAGACGACAAGAATAGTGTCAATACCCTGGTGCACCTAAGAAGGTTTATGCTTTCACATGGAGAGGCCTACAGAATACAAAAAGAGCCATACCAGTCTTATTTGTCCAAGAGTAATTCATGTGTCCTAGGGTTAAACCCAAAGACAAATAAATTATTTTGTCCTATCAAAATGCCAAGACCTAGTCCTTGGGACACTGGCCTCCACACCTTAGGACTTGATGTCCTAGGACAAAATGTCTTTAAGAGCCTAGGACCATAAGGTTTGATGGCCTAAGATAGAACGATTTTAAGGCTTAGGTCCTGATGCTTTTCCAATCCTAAGACGGTAAGGCCTAGGATATGAAGAACATTTTGGGCCTAGTACTTAAATCTATGATAGGTGCCTAAAACCAAACAAGAGCAGCTCGTGGAGCTTGCTGAGCTTGCCATCACCTCTTAGTCCTACACCCATCTCTTCCTCGAGTGGATTGCCAGAGAAACCTCCAGTTGGTTGCATGTGAGTTCCAATTCCAGCCTTTTGTTACTATGACTCTTGCTGCTGCAAATGGGTACTCCAGCATTCAACTTGTAGTTGATGAAGCTCTTTTGTGGAGCACATCAAGGTCAGAGTTCTGCTAGGAGGATCACACACAGACAGGTGTTGTGAATCCTGCCATGAGGATCACAGACAGATAATGGGTTTTTTTATATGCAAGAAGAAGAAAACAATTCTTCTTCTTCTTTTTCTATTGGTTTTGTTGTGAAGCACCCCATGCAGGGAAGAAGGATTCCAACATCTTATAGAGAGATAGTAAGAGAGAAAATGTACATAGTTTGCATTTCAGCATCCCACCATCAAGTAATAGTTTGTGAGTTTCACAGATTTGAGAACTGTTGCTACAAAAACCTTAGGTTGAGAATTCTGAGAAGAAGAATTCAAAGGTGTATGTGATGATCTTTTGTCTTTTGATGATTTTTGTTTCTTTACCTCAAGATGGGTGCAAGTTTGATTGAAATTTTTTTGGTTCTTGGGCCTCATTGCAACAATGTCATAGGAGCAAAGAACGCAGCATTGAGTGCAACTGCTTGCACCATATCGTCACTGTGATTTCACTAAATTGTCTGAAAGGCTGAGCTACTGGACCTTGAATAGCTTCCAGTGGGGTCTTGCAGCCTCTACTACTCCATGTGTAGCAGCCATCACATATGCAAGCTCCAGCGGCTTGATTCTGGATCAATTAGAATCGGCCATGATCCTTGTGAGCATGTGGTTCATTGCAACTCCCATGTAACCCAACTGTTTAATTCCATCACCACCATTTCCCGCCTCGTCTGATCCTCCACTCCTTCAAACCCTAAGCTTAGATCATTAAACATTCTCTCTCTCGGATCTCTCACGTTTCTCTCTTTCTTTCTTTTGACTCTTTCTGTGTATATTGCCTGCATCATCATTGAAAAGCAGCAGCCATGTGCAGCTGTGGCAGCTATAGGATGGTAGTAGTAGTAGTAGAAGGGTGGCAACTACTTTTATTGTGCTCCTCCCAGCTGCCACATGCATCTCCAAAATTGCTCCTCCTCACTGGCTTCTTCTTCTTTCTAGGATGCAAAAGCCATCTTTGCTTCTTATTCTTCAAGGTTAAGGTTGATTTCTTCACTACTATTCCATCCTTCTTCTCTCTCCCCCTTGGTTTGTGTTTTTTCTTTCATATTATGGAGTGCTTGATCTTTGTTGCATCTTTATATCCCATCCTCACACACTTAGGAACTACCTTAAGCTAATTGTCAAGTATGCCTTGAGTCTGTCTTAAGCCCTAAGCCAATTGTCTTAGGTCTTTAATGGATGCAATCATGCTAATAGAAGCCAAAACCAATCAAAACCACTATTTAATTTTGTGTTTTTACACCCAAATTTTTTTTAAAGTATTTTAACTTGAAAATAAGTTACAATTTTTGCACATTATCAAATCTAATATAATATTTTACAAATGTTCAAAATATGAAATTATTTCATTAATGTTTGAACCTTCAAAAGTAGTGTAATATCCATGTAACCACTATTTTCAAGTAGTAAAAGGAGTTATAAATGGACTTGAAAAACTTTGAAAATGACAAATTTTTAACATAAATCTTAACAAAATAATATAAAAGTTTTATAAAAAAATAATAATAATTTCAAGAATATTTCAAGAATATTTCCCAAAAAGCAATTGTCTAAGTGGGCGGTAATGACTCCTATTGGTGTAACTATACCCAAATTTGTCTTAAGTCCTAAGCTAATTGTTTTAGGCCCTAAGCCAATTGTCTTAAGCCAAAAGGCCCATGAGCACCCTAAGCCAAGCATCCTAAGCAAAAGGCCCAAAACCCCATGAACACCCTAAGCCAAATGTCTTGTAAAAACACAAGGCAAAATGTCCTTAGGCCTATTATGAAGTCACCCTAAGCCACAAACCCAAAAACATGGGTTCAAAATAAATGAGTTTTGGCCTAGTGTTAAACCCTAAGCCACAAAGTTTGAACACAAGCCAAATCATGTTTTGGCCTAGGCATTTTGGCCTAGTGTTTAAAATATTCTTGAAAATTTTGACCTAGAGTTAAAATATTGTTAAACATTTTGGCTTAAGCTTAGCATCTTTTTTAGCATCTGGGCTTAGAAGTAGGATCCTTTTTTGGCATCTTGGCCTCAGGTTGGCCACTTTGGCCTAGTCCTAGGGTTAAAACCAATACGATTTTTTTTGTATTCCCTAGAGGCTTATCCCTCTAGTCATTAGTCATTACCACTATTAGCTCATGCAAATTGTGCATGTGGCCAAAATATTATCATTAATAGTAATGTGGCATGGCCCTTAATTTTCATTTTCTTGACAATTTTAAAGAGTGTTTAGAGTGGATTATTGAGTTCAAATTTTTGAAACTTCATGGAATGGTTTCTATTCTATTGCTAGATTAAACTTTGAACTTGCCATAAATTAATAAGTGACTAGGTAGGTTGGTAACTTAAGTTGGTGAGTAAATTGATAGGTAGGTACATTAGGTAATTGGGCAAGTAACCTTCATGGGTGGATGTTTAGGTTCATATTAAGTTAGTGAATTATCTAGGTGAGTAAGCAACCTAGGTAGGCAAGTAAGTAGGCACATTAGGTAAGTTGGTAAGTAATCAAAACCACCCACCTTAACCCCACCTCCCAACCCAAAAGAAAACAAAAACAAAAAAAACATGTTTGGGTAAGGAAGGAAAGAAAGATGTTTGCCCATGATTCAAGCCAAGATTTCTTTCTTTCCTTTTCCACAACTAATCAAAAGTTCTTTTGTTGGCAAATGTGGATTACGCACATGGTTTAATAGTTTAAAAACTACCCTTGTTTTAACAAACATTGCTCCATCACAAGTTTTGTAGTGGCAATTGTGGTGGATTTGTGCATTCAAAGTGTTTTTTTTTATCTTTCAATAAACATTGAAATAACCAAAAGTTCATTGGTGTCAAAGGTGGGACAATGGATGGATTCATGAAAGAAATATTATTTTATTATTTCAATTTACTAATTTTCTCTTTTCAACAAAATTAATGAGGGCATAAACATGGTAAAGTATGCGAGTCATAAACACTTCTTATTTTTTTGGAAAGTATCCATAAAGTATTTCAATGTATTGAATCCATGAATATTATTTAAGTAAAAAATAACCAATTATAAGTTATTTGATTTCCTTGCATAATATTGGAGAAACACAAATTTTAATATGCATTAAACACTTTTTTTAAAATGCAGATATAAAAAATACATGTCACAATTTTGCAAAATTGAGTGAAAAGTACATAAAGTAAAACATCAATTAGAATTATTATACTTTCAAGTTGATGAAGGCCTAGTGTGTATGGATATAGTTTCAACTTTTCATATTCTAGTCATAATCTATCAAAGTTTTAATGTACAAATATTTTGGAAAATTTGAACAACCAACCAATTTAGAACATATTTTTTATATACATATAGAAATTCTTCAAACTTTATGTACAACTTACAATGAACTCAATGAAGTAATCTGTGGTTTTGAAGAGAAATTTAAATAGGTTTTTTATATATATTTTTAATGTTAACGTTGAAAAAAAATGTTTTTGAAATTAATTTTTTTAAGACTATTTTTTTGGCATACTTTATCATGCTTGGACCCATGAATGTTTTCTTTGGGCTCATTTTTCTTAAACAAGGCATCACAAAAGTTTCATGTTTTTTCACAAGGAGTTTTTGTATTGCTCACAAAATCAAAAGGAGCTCAAGGTCTATTCTATTAAAAAAAATAGTAAACGTACATTAAAACATACATGGCCTATTTCACAAATTATGGAATGGGTATGTTTCACCTAGAAAAATGTTGGTCTGAATATGGTGACATGCCCTTCTATCAAGTAGTAAAAGGTTCCCATGGTCTATTCCAAAGCCTAATTTATGTTCTCCCACTATTGATTCACATCATTATAATGTTCCCAATGTTGATTCACATCACAAGTGGTTGAAACAAAAGTGGAATGAACAGATGATCACATGTCCCACTTAGGAAAAAACATTTAAAAAGTATCTCAAGATAGAAATGTTAGAAAATTCTTGTGTTCAAACTATGCATAATAGCTTACACACATTCAATCCTCATCACCTTATAATCTTTGTATTGCATGTCTTTTAGTCAAAGTGTATCCATAGTGCATTAGGTGGAAAATGCATGGTGATATTTTTTTCACCATCTCAAAAAGCTATTAGTTCAAGTTCATAATTAAAAAGGTCCCAAGTTTTTGTTTATTTTCCACAGTTGGAACGTGATCACACTAGAAATGTCTCCTTAAGCTCCAATCACATGTGGTGTTAGGGATTCTAGTGTTAAGTCACCAAACACCAAGCTAATTACTTAGAACATAAACTTCATTACCATAAAGTACAATGTTAAATTAATTTTTTAACTCTCATTCACACTTATGATGTTAAAGTGCCTACTAACATCTAGCTTAATGTCAAACTCTAACACTTTTTCATCATCATTTTCACTTGTGATGATGACAAGTCTCCTTTGCACATTGTCTCTTTCACTGAGGTGGTTAGGTCATAGGTAAGTACATGGGCGGATGGATGGTAGGTGGGTAGTAAGTAGGTAAGTAGTAGGTGGTAGGTAGGTAAATAATAAAAATGTAAAAGGCAAGTAATTGTGCGGGTGTGTGGGTAGGTGTGGGCAGTAAGAGAATGATAAAAAAACATTTTGTTAATTTGTCATTGATTTAAAGCCTTTTTTAAGACTATTACCTAACAATGAATTTTTATTCTAAAATCTATGTGTTTTTAAACATTTTATGTCAAGCTCACATTCACTTAATATTTAGTTATCACCTAATGTTAATTGGGTGCCACCTAAGATGCCATCTAAATTTTGATGTTAACTAATATTCTTGGTTTGAATACAACAATTTGTTGTCCTTCTTAACACCCACTTAACATTGATTCGGCTTTAAGTGTGATTGGAACATTAAAATTGAATAAATGCATCCATAGTGCAACCAATAGTTAAGATACTTACCATGTTAAAAATATGTGACATTTGCATGAAGAAGAAAATTAGTTTAGATTGATCCACATATCTTAGTTTTCTAGGAGTAGAGGATATTTCATGTTGATGGCAATTCATATATTTCATGGGGTTTTGGATAAACAAATTCTAGTTTCACTTTTTGTTTGAAAAACAAATTGTGATTTTTTTCATTTTCATGTTTTATTTTTAATTCCTCAAAGATTTGCTAATTTTTTTTTGTATCAACCAATTTCAAGCACCTTTCAATGTCTATGTATTAACTAATATATCCATAGTTATGTATGACACTATCATTCAAGCAAACATTAATAAGTGCCAAAAGCAATGTTGAATGTAATGGTTAATTCATGTCAACATCCAAGATATGGTGTTTGAGGCAATATGCATCATATGGTCATTGTAGTGCAATTGTTAAAACTTAAAATATACTTTTGAACATTTTTTAATTTTGCTACCCACCTACCCATTTACCTATTTAAGTTATGTGCAAGTTTATTAATATTTTCATTCTAATGGACTTAATTTTCATAAATCAATTCATTTTTTCATCAATTGATCATCACTAATAATGTACAATAATGTGGAGCCCAAGTAAGATAAATGTGATGGAATGAGTGCTAGAAATCCACAATGTTAATTAATAAACACAAGTGAAATAAGGTTCCAAATTAAACAAAATTTCTATCCCCCCCTTACCCTTGTTTGTTTTTTTCTTTTCTTTTTCTTTCATCTTCCCATTTGGTTCCCAACAATTCATCATTATTTATACTAAATTTCAAATTTTTTCATGTCCATGTAAATACACAAAAATGGGAAAATCATAGATAACATGAACATGAAAAGACACATGTTAATTTGTCTATTCATATCAATGTAGGTGGGTTAAACATGGAAGAAATAAGTTTGGATGACACAAACAAATAGAGTTCATTCTTTTTATTATCTATATGAGGTTAGTTTCCAAAATATAGAGTTGCACAAACACTTTTAAGCAATCCCTTTACTAGTTTAGACTTTTTAATGCCCATTTCATAACAAACTAATACCCACCAAATATGTTTTTATAATTGATGTTGGAAAAATATTCTATAAACCATATGGATGATGAAAAACACATGTTTTTTCATTGGATGGCATATGCAATTTTTTTGTTTTTCTTGCCCTAAACAAACATATAAAACACATATGAAGGGTCATAAGCAATTCCAAAACTATTTGTATGTGTTTGAAAATAATGGATGAATTTGTTTTTTTACTACTTTTGACTTGTCATCTTCATTGTATTGAACAAAATTACATAAGTAAAATATTTTTATTACCTTTACATTGTCAAGGGACACATAACAAATGTATGAGGAAATCATGTGAGATAAAAATTAAAAAATCCTTCATTTATTCTTGGTAAGGAAAAAATTAAGAATTACTAATTTAAATGAAACAACAAAATTTTATTTCAAACTATAATTTAATTAAAAATTAAATTTTCTATTGGAAGTAAAATAACACAAACTAAATAAATTCATAGCATAACTAGAAGGTTGCAATCAAGGTGTTTTTTTTCAATTTCATGAAGTAGGTGGATTAATAATCTTACACAATAAAAGTTATCCAAATTTGGCTACAAGTCAAAGAGAAAAGTAGATTTTCTGAAAAAAACCTAACTATGTATTAGTTACATGAAAGAATCTATATTCTAAAATGGCAATTTCAACTTTTGTTTCAAATATGTTAAATTAGAGAGTTTTTTGTCACATCTCTTCTTTTTGGTTGCCAAGTGGTGAAAATTTTCCCCAAAAATAATGTTGGTTGTAATAAATTTTATGCTTAAATATTGTTATGCCCAAAATTCAAAAGCTTGAAAAACAAATTGTTGGGGTCTAGAGGGTACCAATAATGGTTCAAACCAATGTTTTCCAATTCCAAGTTTCTATAATTTTTTAAATGCATATGTTAGGAATTCTTAGCTATTACAAATAAGAAACCACCCGTATAAGAATCACCAACCTTTTTTCACACCAATTATTAATATTATTCAAATAAAATCAACTTTTAAAGTTAACCCAATAGCTTAAAAAGTTCTTTATCACTCCACCTTTGTCATGTTTTATTTTCAAGATAACCTTTGTAATACTAAAACTAATAAGCATTCAATTCAAAACAATAGTGTTTGCTTTGAATTTTCATTTTGAATTGTATGTATTGTGGTATAGGGGAGTTTTATAGTATTTGGTTGATGGTTATGAATAATGATAGATGTGAACACCAATATGGTACTACACAACAAATTAAATTTCATCATCATATGTGAAGAGCTTCAACAAACTCTCATGTACATTTATAATTCATTTTAGATGTAAAAATAAATACCTAGTGTAAAATGTTGAGATAAGCACCTATTATCTAATTTAGGATGTTAGTTTTAGAAATAATTAATAAAGCAAGGACGAAAATATTGAAGATGATCAAACTATTCTTGTTAGTTTAAAAGGGCATGGTCGGAAAGGGAAATGCCCAAGGGAAGGGTCAAGTGATGGAGGGAAAAGGAAGGAAGGGTGTTTCAACATTTCAACTTTCAAGACCAAAATAAATATGTTAAATTATTTTGCAACTCCATCAATTAGCAAGATACTCCATACAAATAAAAGAAGAAAAACCATGTAAATAAAAATCAAGGATGGAAACCCATCCATAAAAATACAAGGGAAATGAAACACAAGTAAACACAACCCAAAGAAAAACCAAAGGCAAACAATCAACAAAAATCAAGTAAAAACCCTATGCAAAGAGGACTCATGGCGACAAAATGACAATCAACAACAACAAATAAGACCTAAAATGAAAGAACATTCATTTGCCACAAATCATGTAATGATGGAAATGCATTAATTATGATGTGTGGAATAGATGAAAAACCCCGACCAAATGTTGTTAGCCCACTAAATAATCGTTATGGCTTGCACACATTGTAAGGCTATGGACATGCATTGTTAATAGTAAAAAACAAGCATTGAGGGGATTAATGAAGACTGTTGATGGCACGCAATAATGGATTGTGCACAAGTGATCAAAAATGAAAATGAAAACACCCATACATCTCAATAACAAGGGGAATGAAGTCATTGCATGGTGTTCGCTCAGCGTATAATCATGTATTTTCCTAAATAGCCATCATCAGTGCATGTGATGTTGTTATCAATGTTCACTACAACATATTTGTGCAAATTGAATCAATAATGACGATGTCCATCAAGGTCCAAAAGTTGTTTCTAGTCATAAATATATCCACTCGTTGTTGGGTGTGAGAAGGGAAAAGGTGGGAGACCTCCCTTTAAACATGTGTTCCACTCTCCAAAGCAATAGTTACGATAATGTCTCGAAATGCATCATGGGCTATTGTATGTTCATTCTTGAAAAGGCACTAAAACAAATGGGTACTTTGATCGTCAATGGTATGATCACATTAACATTGTGAAAGATGGGCTACTATAGGGTGTGGCAAGCCAAGACGAGTATGTAGTGTTGTAAGGAAATGGGCTGAAGATAAATGAAATGCAAATGTGGTAGGATGAATTAATAACCACGCACCTTCCCTTACACATGCACAAGAGAAGAGACATGCTTACATAAAATTTAAAGGAACATTTACTAAAAGCAAAGCAAACTCATGCTTGTGTAGATGACCTACCAAAGAAGCCTACAATTGGGGATAAGACTAAACCACTAGGATTTCAAAAGGTGGGACCTAAGAGCAGACAACTTGGGGTAACAATGTTCAAGTCTTTTGTAGTGCTATTTGGAACAGGGAAATGTCAATCTCAACATGTGTTATTGCATCCAAGAAAATAGGGTGATCATCATGTGGGAAACAAATGACAAGTGCAAAAAAAATCAATGCCTAACATCCCAAAAATGTGAAAGCAATAATCCAAATTCTAGAAAGGAGGCCAAACTTGTTTCAAAAAGCAAAAAAAATGTCCTAATGACAAGCTAAGTGACTAATAAAACCACCAAAAGACCTTGCACCAAGTAACTTCTCCAACGTACTTATGGAATGAATATCGAATTTAATATAATGCTACAAAATACTTGGAAATATAAACATTGTACGGAGCAAATAGCTAAAGTGTTGGGGCATAACACAACAAGAGCATTGCAAAAGTTGCCTAAGGATTTATAAGCATAGGGAGACTAAATATCGTCCCAAAATCTTCATGGAAAGCTTTAGCCACAAACAACCCAACAAATGATTTGGATCTCACCTGTGCACCCAAAAAATGAAAACTCAGGTTAGGAATAAAAAAAACCAAGAAGAAGTTTTATAAAGTGGTCCAACCCCCGTGGAAACCAAGCTACACATTTTGCTAGTTGCACTAAAAGCATTAATGATGAAAACAAAAAAAAGGAACCACATGTGATAGGACCTACTATATGTGTATCATCCACCAACATATGGAAAACACAAGTAGGGTGAGTTGTTATTGTAGGGTGATGACTATAAAAGTGAGTTAGAATAAACAACGCTCCTCCCACTGGGTTGCCTTATTATGTACTTGACTCCAATGAAATGACCATGAAATACCCATGTCAAAAAGACTAAAAAAATATATAGTGGGGATGGGTGTGCATAACATTGTTGAACAAATGGGAAAAACTAATATAGAAAACCAAGCAAAGATCATAACTCTTGAAAATTGGTTAACCATGACATTAATTAAAGGCATTACAAACATCCACATGTAGCACCACCCAATTTGGGTGCAAATCTAACATTGCTCGAATGCCATGAACCATTATCTCACACCCACCACAAATTGTTACACCGAATTGATGAGGATTAAAATGATCTACGAAAATAACCCTAAATTAAATAGCCAATGTGAAAGTAACTAGGTGATAGGTCACCTCCCCAATTGTGATGGGATGTATGCCTAAATTATTTTTCCAACACTAAAAGTCAAGATGTAGAAAAACAAGTGATATTAAAAGTGGAACATGACCCTGAGCAATGTGTCCACATACTTAAAAAAAAAGGTTGAAGCCACTCACATAATCATTTGGGACAAAAAAATCTTGTAAAGCTCATACACCATACCTGAAAGGCCACTGAAAGAAAGACATGGTGAACAAGCAAGGCAAATATAAATGCCTTTCAATCTAAAGTAACCATTATCTTTGCATGGAAATTGTCAACAAAAGGGGGGAGATCAACTTTAGTAAGTGGATGGACAAGGCAAAGGACTATCGTGGTCTTGTTTAATGGGACTATAAGTGTGCTCAAAGTTAATGCATGTAGTGATCAAACATACTCCTTTACATGAGCAAGGGTGCATGCGTGGTGTAATTGTGTTAATGGACATGGGGTAGGATTTGGAATTAATTCCAAACATTTGCGAAAAACTAAAGTGGGTGTTCTAATTGTACATGTGTGTTCCTCATGTGATGTCTCCCCTCATGTGATGTTTCCCAATCACCACCCATGTATTGGCACAAGCAAACACAAATTTCTTGGTGGCCTTTCTCACCACCCCATGGAGGAAAGGACAAACACCAAGAAGGGAATAACAAAAAAAATGCCAAGTTGCAATATTGGAAGGATCAAATGTTAATCAAAATAAAAGGATATGTAATACCTGTTGAACATTAACTTGAAAAACATATGGAATATGTGGTATGAACGAAAATGAGGTAAACCCAAATGAAAAGCATCAATGATGTCTATGGATGTAATCCATGTCATGCTAAAAAGGGAGGAGAACATGGTAAATTCAAGGGCAACACCCTTGAAACAAATGACTACCTATGAATGGTGCATGAAAGTTAGTGTCATGCTAACACCACCCCCCCACCACCCCCACCCCACCCCAAGCCAACGCACAGCCGAGGTGGGAGTCGCCACGCAAAG
>Ga0116227_10013448_pt1 | contig 12858 bp, 5 predicted proteins | sample S1TSphgellanicum_FD_89693 | JGI IMG/M metagenome (GOLD analysis project Ga0116227, IMG submission 89693) | Host-associated microbial communities from peat moss isolated from Minnesota, USA - S1T2_Fb - Sphagnum magellanicum MG | ecosystem: Host-associated > Plants > Peat moss > Unclassified... | reverse complement strand
CCACAACATTGATTGTTTACGAATGAGGAATGGACCTAACCTTTGATGATCTAACTTTTCTAATAGCCTTGTCTTAATATGTTATCATTAAAGCCAAACTTGGCCTGCGACCTTGAAGTTGGGTTGTTCTTTCCGATGTTCATCAACATTTTTTGACATGCCCCCAAACTCCTCAAGAGACCCAAAGGTGGGTCCTAAGGTGAAACAATAGAAAAAAAAAAAAGTTGGGGCACGTTCCTTAATTCTTAGCACTTCGAGGGTAAGAGGGTGTGTTGGAGTTCTAGGATGGGATTCGAACGAATTCACAAGTGAGAGTTCAAGATGAAATCAACTTACATAACTAAGAAAAGAGGGTGGTTAATGCAAGTCAAATGTCACTTTTCCCCGGGACTCCAAGTGGGAGTCCCAAAACTGGGACTTTTATTGTCACAAAACTTTTGACGCTTATATTTTTTTCAAATATTTTTTTTTTGAAAGTGTGATGAGAATATTTTATAGCCCTTGAAAATATCTTTTCAATGGTGTATAACACATTTTAATCGAACCTCATTTAACCCCTGTTTTCAAGGGATTTGTAGTCGGGAATCAAATTCCCAATTTAACTCCCGCCCTTTCTTTTGACCATAACTCATGCAAATCAAGTCTAAATGAACAATGTGAGGGCACTTTAAGCATTTACGCTTCAAAAACTTTCTAATGGTATCTTGGGGGCCCAATTTGGTGTTTTTTTCCTTTTCAACCAAAGCTTTGAACATTTGTAACTCTCACACGAATGCAACTCCCAAAGCGGGAGTGCATTTGGGAATCATTGGGCTTCATCCCTTGCATTCTCCCTCATTTGTGAGAGTGTGTTTCACACCTAAACACACTTTTGACCTCATGGGCCCTTATGCTTCACACTTTGTCACAAATCTAATGTTAGGGTTGTGACATTTAACCAACTAAACAAAAAGGCCAAAGAATTAAAACATTGAGGAAAACACGGCCCCAAGAGTTGAATCTTTCACGAGAAGGTTGAAAAACTTATAAGAGTCTACAAGAAATTAAGTAGAAAGTCAAGTCAAACTAAAATTTGAAAGAATATTGAGTTTATAAACATAGTTAAAATGAATTCGATGATATTTAAAAAGATGGATCCTCGTTATTCAATTGTGGATTAGAGTTCACAATAATCCATTTCATGCAAACCTTCAACTAATAGTTTTCAAAGACAAAACGAATCTCCTTTAACACTCATAGATCATTTGCATGCATCATAATGATAACCTTTCTGTCAAACAAAAATCTATTAGCAAAAACCAAAACAAACTTGATGAAATTATCCACATGCCTGTACCATTAAGGAATGAAGGATAACAACTCAAAAATGTGGGGAATAGGGAAATTAATTGGTATGTCACATGAAACCTTGTTTTGAGAAAACACCTACAAAATAAAAATATTTACAATAAGGAATAAACCAAATGAATGAAGAAAACTTTTGGGATTAATTCAATTGTCATCAAAGAAACAAAAAAAGCCAAATGAACATATCAAAATAGGGATTCAATTAATGAGGCATCAAAGTTCAAGGTCAAAAGTTGCAAACCAAGAACCATGGTTTTTCAAGCTTTAACTTTTGACACCAAAAGCTAAATCCCATGAGCAATATGTTTTTTATCTTCAACTTTTGTCATCAAAAGTTGATTCCTAAGAGCTTTATGTTTTTTGTTTTCAACTTTCGACACCGAAAGTTGAAGACCCAAAGAACTAGGCTTTCAGTCTTCAACTTTCGACCTTGAAAGTTAGAGACCAAGAGCTAAGTGTTCTTGGTCTTCAACTTTCGATGCCAAAAGTTGAGGACCAAAAGCATTAAAAGTTGGAGACCAAGAGGCGAATGCTTTTGGTCTTCAACTTTTAACGTCAAAAGTTGAATCACAAGATCTCTTTAGAATTAACTTTAAACTTTTGGCATAAGAAGTTAAGAACCAATGCAAGATTGGATTCGATTTTTCGACACCAAAAGTTGGTGATGTCTATTATTGAATTAAAAAAATTTGGTTCAAAACAATATTCTTGACAAAATCGAAAATCTGAGCATTTATGTGGGAGAGGAAATACCTCCTTCATGAAGTTTATAATGTTTGAATGTTCAAGTGGCCATACCCGAGTCTTGATTCAAGATGCAAAAATTCAGGTCCAAGACAAATTCATCAATTTTACAATTGAACGGTAGTCCGCAAAATTGAGAATCAACAAAGGAGTGAGTAATGGAATTCTCTTCCCAATACTTGATGTTCTGACACCAGGTGTATTATCTTCTTTCGTCTTCTTTGACGTTCCTACTATAGAAAATAAAACTCTTGGGCATCTATAGTTGCATCATTTAATTTGGTTAAGATTATATGAGTGGAAGTCATTGGAAGTTCCTGAAGAGATGCCATGGCCAAGCCAAGCTCTACTTCTCTCTAAGATTGAGTGGGAACATCTTCCTTGTCCTACATTTCAAATCCAAATTCTTGAACTCATATTTTTCCCCTCCTTTTGCCCCTTTCCAATATCTTCTTATTTGGTGTCTCCTTCTTTAAGGCTATGAATCCCTCAAAAAATCTCAGATCATATTTCTTTCGAATTTCCATTTCTAATGTAAGAATATTTTCCTTTGGGTAGTCAAAACACTAAACACAATTTGAAAAATGTGCAAATGTCCAATCTCTTAACATGTCCTTCCTATACATTGTGCTATATGTTTTTGGATCTTTCCACATCTCAAGGAGTTTTGGAATCTCAGAAATGGGCCCCCTTTGAAAAGACAAAAAATGAAAATACTTACAATGTTTAGAAAACAATAAGAATGTGAGTGATGATTAAAATGAGGATGACATTGGAATATTAATATGCACATGACATTGGAAGATAAAGTTACACGTGACATTGGAAGATATGAATGTCAAATGGCTAAATTAGAAATCACTTACAAACCACTTGCTTTAAAGCTTTTGTCCCACCTAACGCACCCCCAAACTCCTTAAAAGACTCAAATGCGAGTTCAAAAATGAAAACAACGGAAAAATGAGTTGAGGGATGTTTTTTAACTTGCAACATTTTTGAGGAGGGCGGGGGGTAAGAGGGGTGTGTTGGAGCTTTGGGTGGGGACTAGAATGAATGAAAAATGTGTCAACTATTCACACGGACTTGCACAAACCAAACAACAAATTGGTTAATGCGTAGTTGGAACACTTTTGGTGCATAGATGAATTATAAACATACATGGACTCACAAGATTCACCATGGCTTGGACTTGGTGGCTTCCCTTTTATAATATTCTCTATGATTAACCACAAGGTTGCACCCAAATGTCAATTTATCCCGCAATTCCCAAGTTGAGAGTCTCGAAGTTCTCAAAATTCTTAAAATTGGGACCCTTGTAACTTGAAAGGCCCATAACTTTTTGTGCAGACCTATAATTGAAGTGAAGTTCAAAGAAAAAATACAGCCTTTGTCAAGAGCTTTCCAACTATATGTGGCATGTCACCTATGCACAAGTAAATTAAAGCGATTCCCGACTTTTAATGGTTAAGAATCAAATTGGCACTTTGATTATTGACTTTTCTTTTGGCCATAACTTGTGTATTAAGTATTCAAATGAGTCATACAAGCCCATTTTAGACATCTACATTTCAAAATATTTTCAATGGTATAAGGAACTCTTCAATCCAATGATTTTTTACCCTTGAAATTACTCTTTGAAAATTTGGAAGTCCATCAAAACTCCAATTTCCAAAGTGGGAGCCCACTTGTGAGTGTGTGGGCTCATTCCTTCACATTCTGTTACACTTTCGGGGAGTGTGAATGTGATTCCCAAGGTGCACTTTCGGCCTTCACCTTTTCAAGCCCTTACTTTAATTGCAAGCCCTTGCTTTGATTGCAAACCCAAGGCTAGGGTTGTGACACCATCAATCTGTTGTTCCCACAACTTACTCCTTTGAATTTAATCCTTAGACTTGAACTCCCTAAGAAAAAAAATTTCCATTTTTGAATGTAGTTTAATGATGAAAGGAGATATTTAGACTCCAAAAGTTAAATAAAAAAATCAATGACACTGGCAATAAATTATTTTTGCACCTCCACCTCCAATTACAATATGTTGAATGTCAATTTGTAATCATTTCAAAGACAATAAATTCAAAGGCTTGAATTGGTAATCATTTACTTGAGACCAGAAAGTCATCTTATAAAGCCACTTATCAAAAGTTCCATTCGAAAATCCATGTTTTGAAAATTTCTTTACTTCCTCAACACACTAGTTGGTTCCATAGTTTCAACCATAATACCTTTTGTTCATTTGTGACATGTGTGAAAGTTAACATATGTAGCTTTTTGGTAAGTATTTTTGGGTCTGAATTCATATCGTAGTGGTCTTGAATTTATTTTAGAAACTTCAAACCAAAAATTGGGTCACATATTAACAAATGTTTTGCAAAGGTGGACATGTATGATGCTTTCAGACTTGGTCCATCGCCTTGTCCATTAGTGCTTAGAGTCTGGATGTTAATTTGAATTTCTCATATGGAACTTCTTCATAATAAAGCTTCACAACAATGTCCACCATAGTTGAAAGCTCACACGTGAACACACTAGGGTGTCACAATTTCGAAAGATTGGAGTCCCTTTTTAAAGTCTTTTTTTAATGTAGTTGAAAACTAGCTTAAATAGAGTTATCTGTAAAGTAACCTTGTCTTCACCTTGTCTTCACGCCTCCTTTCACCCCCTAATCCCCTTTTCCAGTGGTATCAACAAAATAAATACATTTTAATAAGTTTCAATACGAAATGCTGCAACTTACTATGAAATGTTGAAATTCAGCATTTAATGCACAAGGTTCGATACTATAATAATTGTACAGTTAGGAACAATGAAAATATATGTAACAACAGTGGAGGTGCTCAAGAAAAAGAAAAGACAGGATGAAACTCAATTTACTACCAAATTTGATGGTTTCATCCCCCGTTGAATGCTAATGTACTTTTCTACACGTTTTTTTTTAATCTCACCTTGTGTATGGCCAAACTTAGGGTTCTAGTGTTGTGTTTTTTTTACTTACAGATAACTTTAATATTTCATTATGTCTCTAAACTGTTTGTTAAGTTTTTGGTGTACATTACACCATTTATTTGGATTCATTTTGCAAATCAATTTACCTCAAGAATCACAATATTCCCTTTTACTCCTTGTGTCTTTCATGCCCGTTGGGCGGTCTCCAATTGGACATTACCAACATGACATTCACCAATGGATGTTGTGTGATGGATTTACATCCATAAGCACAATGCGTACGCCTTTATTAGCACAAATAAACAAAAGTATTATCATGCACAACTTTAAAATTGAATCATTCAATGATCCACCAAGAATTGGTTCCAAATGTTTTGCTAGGATGGAAAATAAATGTGTTCCTTGCTTGTGAAGTTAACTTCACAACATAGTTGGAGTGGGTGCCAAGAACATTGAAAGGGCCTATTTGCATCTTTATAAAAAAAATGGGACCCATTTCAATGCAAAACTTCTTTGGGACAAATTCAAACTTCAAACCTCCATGCAAGGATTGATTTTTTTGGTGGATACACACCAGGGCTTACACATGTGCTATGTTGATCAGTATTACTAAAGAGGGGGCAAAAAATTTGTCCCTTTGGTATTACGATTTTTAGAGATAATTTTTGAGACTAAATGGTGTTGCCACATTAAGATAGTGCAATTTCTTCCATGTCCTTCATGGCTCTCACAACATAACATGGAAAAAAATTCACAACATACATGCAATATGTGATTGGTGCAAAAAAAATCTATCCATTTAAAACAAAAGTATAGGGGTGGAAAAGATCAATTGTTTGTCAAATGCTTTTGTAACTAGTTAAAAGCAATGGTCTTTAGCCATTAACCCAAAATCATAGATCAAAAAATAACTATGAAATATTAACATTGCAAACCAAGCTTGTACAAGGACTTTCTTACAAGGAATATTAAATATCTTATGATGTTAACGTTACAGAACACATTACACAAAATGGAATTACTATGCTCCCACACTTGATAAGGACCATAATGTATGTTTAAACAAGGTGTTGAATACAAGTGAACATTGCATATGTAGTGAATGATATTTGGCTACGTAGGTTAGAACAAAAGGATGTATTATTCAACAAATTAATGTGTTAATTTTTGAAATATGTGTTTTGATATATTTGGTGTGACAAATTATTTTCATTTTACATGATATGTTTAGTATTTTTTATTAATAAAAATTAATATGGTTAGAGTTAGACTTGGAAAGCAAAGAAGGAAGGCCCAGGTAGGTTTTAAATTTTAAGAAAATGTTTGTAATAAACATAAACATAATAGATGATAACCTTTATTACATAAACATAACATAACACACCACAATTATCATTATTTATCGTTTTAATTATTTCGTATTTGATTAAAGAAGATAATTAAAAATGGAAATTTCACAAGAATAAAAAGATGAAAATTTTATGGGTGGTAATTCATTTTGAATTGATGATTGCAAATTTTATGGTGTTTTATAGACGTTTATTTAATCTTATTTCTGTATTTTATTTTCATTAATGGGTTGACATTTTCATTACATTTATTGATGTTTTGGAATTGCAATAAATTCGTTTCTTTCGACTTATTTCTACAGTCCTTGGTTTGAGTTTTATATTTTAGGTTTATTTATTGAAAAATAATGTTGGTGGGCATTGTTTAGTCTTTGTGTGCTACAAATGCCAAAAAAGAAAAAGAAGAATTATTATTTCTTCAACAAATATGTTAAATTTATATTTATACTATTAGAAAAAGGAATAGAATGATCATTTTGGGAAGAAGTGAAGGTCTAAATTCTAAAAATGTGATTAAATTCTAATTGAACATTGCAAATTCTTTGATATTTTAATAAACTTATATGATTTTTAAAAAAATGGATTTATTATTATTTTATTGATATACTTAATCAAAATTTTTGAAACAAAAAAATTACATAGCTTTGCACCTTTTTTTCAAACAAATTCAAAGTTGACAAATTGCAATTGTGATCAAATTACACTTTTTCGTGCCTTCATATGTATGTGACAAAAACCCCAGAAATTCTATGGAAAATGGAAAAAATAAAAGTCACAATAAATAAAAATGATTTATGTATCCCCCCCACTTTCATAGGGTACTGAAAGCAAAGAGTTTTTGAAAAAAAACAGAATCTGGCTACCTAGGTTGAAATCATATTTCTCAGGGTGAAAATTTGACAAAATTTCACCAAAAACAAAAAACAATGATAGTATATCCCAGCCAATTCAGCAGATGTTTATTGAATAATTAATTAATTTTGAGGATTCCATTTCAGCAAATGATATACATAGTCCCAAATATTCCATCAGATTCTTTATTTTCCTTCATTAAATTTTTTTTCTGAAAAAGAATTTTTTTTAAAAAAAAATTTCAACATTTCCGAAAATAATATAGTTAGTGTCGAACTGGCCCAGGTACTAGGGTACCCTCCACTTCTCATCAGCAACCCTAAACCCTAAAAGAGCTGGGATTTGAATTTTCTTGGCATAACCAATTTGAGATGCCGTCTTTTCATCTGTGAATAGAGTAGCAGCTATGACGTTTTCATCCAAGAAGCAAGAGGGTGACGCACTATTGGGCCAATGAGAGCCGACTTTGCTACCTTGTGCTAACTAGTAGGTTGCTAATGGAACACGAGACACCCTCTTTTCATCCATGAATAGAGCGCCAGCTATGACATTTTCATCCAAGAAGCAAGAGGTTGATGTACTATTGGGCCAATGAGAGCTGACTTTGCTACCTTGTGCTTACTAGTAGGTTGCTAATGGAACACGAGATGCCCTCTTTTCATCCATGAATAGAGCAAGCAGCTATGACATTTTCATCCAAGTAGCAGGAGGGTGATGCACTATTGGGCCAATGAGAGCCGACTTTGCTACCTTGTGCTGACTATTAGGTTGCTAATGGAACACGAGATGCCCTCTTTTCATCCATGAATAGAGCAGCAGCTATGACATTTTCATCCAAGAAGCAAGAGGGTGACGCACTATTGGGCCAATGAGAGCCAACTTTGCTACCTTGTGCTAACTAGTAGGTTGCTAATGGAACACAGGTTATGGCATGTAACTCGTGACCTGATAGCCAATCAGAGGGTGAAGATTCTCATTATGCTCGGGAATGTGGGTAGGGTTTGGGGTGCTATTCATGCTTACACTAGATTGGAGTCAAGATTGCCATATTTGCAACAGGATGGAAGATGATTGAACATTGCCATTTTTTTAGTGCAAATGAGGGAGTTTTGTTGGCTAGGAATTTGACATGCTTGATACATACATAAGAGCAACCAGCAATACATTGCTGTAATCTATGGGAATGTGATCTATGTGAAGCCGGCAGTGATGGATATGGTGACATCCCATTGGACTTGGTGGTAGGTGATCTATTCATAGGGGCACAATGGGTTGACATGATGGGATTAATGCATGACGTGTCGTATATATGGACCACAAAATGTTTGCCTGCAGAGAAAGACAATCCTGGGATCATGAATAGTTTCAAGAAGTTGAATGAAGATTCATGCCATCAAGTTGGAGATTCAAGCTGGAAGACAAGAATCTCAATACTATGAGCTGCTGCGGGGACAGACCATACTAGTGCCCATCCATATATTGAGAAGCAGATGGATGCCAAGTTTTCTATGAAGCAATCAATATTTGTTTGTTGATCAGTCAAGACAGGTGCTAAAAATGGCAAATAACTTAAAGCTTTGATTAGAATTTTTTTTGGGGAACCTTTGGGCTAATGGTTTTGATTCTTTATGTTGCATGAAACTCATTGTGGGTTGCAGGCAGTGACTGTAATTCATGCTACTAGACCTGCTGCTGTATCACAAAGAGTGCATGATGAACAATTTTAGGTTCTTGATTGGCACTATATTGGTGGAATATGCAGCATGAGATGACCCAAAGGGTGGTAGTGCTGCTGGATGTGTTGTTTGTTTGTGGCAGTAATGCATACACCCAAGCCTTGTGGAATTTCACCTCAAGGTAAGCAGAGTTTTGGTTGTTGGCAGTGCTGCTGGATGTGTTGTTCGTTTGTGGCAGTAATGCATGCACCAAGTCTTGTGGAATTTCACATCAAGGTAAGCAGAGTTTTGGTTGTTGTCTTTGTGCCACTGATCAGGATTTACAACCCAGGTAGCATAATGGCTCTTCCTTGTCTACTTTCCGGATGGCCTGAACTATCTCCCATAAGTTCTGACTCAATTTCTCTTGTTGCATACAGGGTTTTGGGTTTGGTTCTTTTCCCTTTGCAAGATCAACATGTGGAGTGTAGAATTTGTGGGGTTTTTCACAACATGCACCACCTACAATTTCTCCTACAAGTTCTGCTCAATCTCTCTTGTTGTATAACTATTTTGGTTTCATATTTCTCAGTAAGGGTTGAGGATTGCAAACAGTGTACTTCCCTCTAAGACAGATCGATCACACGATGTCAAGAGAGAGAGCAATAAGTGTCACAACCTCTATGAATTAGCCTGAAAAGCTGCTGGAGTTCATGGACTGTTGGATTGAACTGTTCTATGAAAGTTGAAGCTGTCTTTTAGTTGAAGCTAACAATTTAATTGAAGAAGGTGGGTCACATCTATTTCAGCTGTTTCCAGCCCAGATAATCTGCTTGCACTTCTGAGGGCCAGACTTTCTATTTGCAAGGATGCAGGAATCACTCCCAGTCGAAGTCTTTCATCATGGGCGAATGATGGGTATGTTGTAAGGAGGCTTTGGTTATCAATTTTCGAGATGAGATCTCTTCTACTCATGCCATAGTGATCTTTCTACCAATGTCAAGTGAACTGCAATGGGATTGATGATACGTCACATGGAATTCCTGTGTAACATTTCATAGTTCCTTATCACTCCACACTTGTGTCATTACAAATGGAGAGAATTAGATACATAAGTGCAACATTACTGGCTTTTAGTAATTGCTTCTTTGTTCTTGTATATTGAGAATAATGATAATACTATTCAACTTCTTTGAGTCAGCAATCTTTGGCAGAGATTTCAGCCAAAATCAAGCAAGAGATTTTCAACATAACAAACCTAGATTGAGCTCATGCAAGACCAAGTAGGTGCTAACTAAACACCATGATTGAGTCTTCTTCTTCTTTATGGCTTCCAAAAAAATGTGATTGAAACCCAAAATGCAAATTTTGTAGAATGGGCTTGGACAAAATTTTGGACAAATTCTTTTATAATTTACCTACTCTTAAGATTGTATTATGGAAGCTCAAAAGCTTCAAATGATGCCAATCTTCCAACTTTAGAGCATATAGAAGTGGGTAAGGCCCTAGTGGGGCATTCTCAAAATAAGGCATTCTTTTCATTAACCCTTAAATGTCACAATAGACTAGCCTATTCAACTACCCCATTACTACTCGTACCTGGACCTCCTATCCAAAATTTTGACATGCCTATGTTATAAGAGACATGTCATTCCTGCTCTTTTGTGCTTTTGATGTCTCATTCGTATCTCTCAAGCTTTGTTAAAGCTTTTCCTTTTAGCTTGGGCAACAATAGATAAACTTTTTAACAACTCCAACTTCCCAAGCTTTGTTGTCTACCCATGTTACATGCAATGGAAGGTTGGAAGGACTAGGAACAATCAAGTTGCTTGAAAACTATAATACAAGATTGTCTTCCTTGGATTTTGTTGTAGATGCCCATTGGATGTGCATCTTTGACCATTCATTTCTCTCATCCCCAATCCCAATGCAGCAATTGTTTTTGCACCACCTTCATATGGATGCCTTCTATCTACCCTAGAGTTAAATTACATTCCATGAAATATGGTAACTTGGTCAAATCTTCCATAAACATGAAATTTTGAAGGATGCCTATAATTAGTAGACTTACACTTTCAACAGTGGCGTCTTTCCATTCTTTAACCAAACTTTTTTTTCTTTTAAATCAAAATATTCAGCTTGAAAGCCCTTACAACTCTACAAAGTAAAAAAAAAACAACATTTTACATGACAATTGGGCAATTATGTGATTGCAACTCGCTCTTCCCACTTGGTTCCAACTTTTAAATGTTTTGGTCAAATGTTAATTAAAAGTTAAATGGAACCTTAAGCCTCCTTCATATGATGAAGGTTTTTGAGTAATAGGGATGTTTTGGCCCCTTCTCACATAGTAATGTATGTATGCATATTATATATATATATATAATATGCATACGTATGTATATTGTTCATATAATGAATCTTAAAATTAATATTTGAACTTTAAATTTTTTATTCAAATTTGAAAATTGTTATTTCAATTCAGAAAATTCTTAATTGATTATAAAAATGGACATTCTAATTTTGAATATTATTATATGAATATGAAAACTTATATTTCAACTCTAAAAAATTCTCATTTAAATTTTAAATAATCATTTGATTTGAACCTGAAATTTCAATTCCAAATTATTATTTTGGATTCTCAAAATTAATACTTCCAGTCTAAATATTATTAATTGAGTCTAAAAATGGACATTTCAATTTTGAATATTGTTATTTGAATCTGAAAATTGACATTTCAATTCTGGAAATTGTTATTTAAATTCAGAAAATTTATTTGATCTAAAAATTTGATATTTGAATGTAACACGAAATAAGGTCGCCACGCCAGTGTGAACACTTCCTGATTTTGGAAGTTAAGTTTGCTTTGTTAGCCGTTTTTTTTGTGGCGGCTGCCTCTCCATTACTACTGCATGAGAGTGCATGGGAAATCTCTCTGGGTGTGTGTGTGAGATGTTGTACAAGAAGGAATGAATGGCGGCTGCTATTGAATCCACATGGAGGCTGATCACGTGTGGTAGAGGCGGCGCCGAATTATGGTGAAGAGTGGAGCTGCAATTATGAGTTGAGGCGGTTTGGAGGTGCGGAGGAGATAAGCGGTGAAGGGGATCCTCATTTTTTTGGGTTGGCATAATAGCCAGTAAAGAGGAGGAACACTGAAGGCGGTTGACGAACGTAGAGATGCACAGATAGACAGTGAAGAGAATTTTTAGGCTCTGGTTAGTGGTTGAAATTTTTCCGCTGCGCCAACCAATTAGATGGGTAGATGTGAACTACTTACGAGAATAACTGAACAAGGTGGTAGCTTAGGACTTTGCTTTTGATGAATGCATTACAATTAAAATGCTTGTATTTTCTGGGTTTTGTATGAATGAAGATGCAAGCTCAGATTCGATGTTCATAATCTGTTGGTTTCGTAAGCATAAATGGCATCTGTGTGAGGTTGCACGAGTGTAGGCAGGAGAGTTTTGGATGTGTTTCTGGAAAAGATCAGAAGCTTGTTGTTTGTTGTCAGAATCGCTGAGAACACGATTAGGTGTAGGTACACTCGATCGGTAAGTTGATTATTTGGTTGTGCACCCTCTCTTTTTTGGTTACATGAATTCCAAATTATTATTTTCGAATCTAAAAATTAGTATTTCAATTCAAAAACATTTATTGAGTCTAAAAATCAGCATTTTGATTTAAAATATTTTTATTTGAACTTGAAATTGGATATTTGAATTCTCAAGTTTTAAATTTAAATTTTAAGAAATTATTTGACTTGAAAGCTGAAATTTGAATTCAAAATTATTATTTTGGATTCTCAAAATTAATATTTCAATTCAGAAAATTATTACTTGAGTCTTAAAATGGACATTTTATTTTGAATATTATTATTTGAATATGAAAATTGACATTTCAATTTTGAAATTTGTTATTTAACTTCAAAAAACTTATTTGATCTAAAATTTGATATTTGAATT
>Ga0116227_10013446_pt1 | contig 12858 bp, 12 predicted proteins | sample S1TSphgellanicum_FD_89693 | JGI IMG/M metagenome (GOLD analysis project Ga0116227, IMG submission 89693) | Host-associated microbial communities from peat moss isolated from Minnesota, USA - S1T2_Fb - Sphagnum magellanicum MG | ecosystem: Host-associated > Plants > Peat moss > Unclassified... | reverse complement strand
TTTTTTTTTGAAAAAATTAGTCAATTTTAAATCCCAAAAAAAAAAAAATCCCAAAAATTTCCAAAAACTTTTGTTGAAAAAAAAATGACAAAACTTGATGGGAACAATTTTTTTTTTTTTGCGGAAACCAACATCTGGAAATTATTCCTACTTGCCAAATGCGCCAACCGACACAATATTCATGCTTTTAAATTATGAAAATCAGGTCGGACCCAACAAAGGTAGAAGAAGTTCATACAAATGTGCTTACGAAATGCTTAAGAGCTAAGCTCCTTTAGTCCCTCCTCGAGGTTCCAAATCATCCAATTTCCGACTTGGATGACCCCACTTGAGCCACCCCGCCCCTTCTTCAAGTCATTGGGGTTAATGTGTTCTAGAACAAAGTATCTTGAATCTTCCTTTGGAATTTGATCACCCTATCCAAGAATATTATTAGCCTTGGCCCTTGTTGACTTGTGAGACCCTTTTTTCTTTTAAAAAATTATTTTATATTTATTTTAATTTTAAAATTTTAAATTTTAAAAAAATTTATAAAAACATTTCATGACATTTTTCTAACTAATGATGTGGTCGTATTTTGACACACTTTCACTCCTTCAAAGTTTGAATTGAAGGAGTGTGTCAAAATACAATGTGGTGATATTTTGACACAATTAACCTAATAACTCCATTAAATAAATGTTGCAATGAGAGTGGGTGAACCCTCATCATCATCATAGGTATACATGAGGTGCCCATAGATGGAATGGAATTGTTGCAATCTTAAATATTTTTAAAAAAAAAAAACCTACAACAACAAATAAAAAATCAAAAGAAAATATGATGGCAAAGATTATTAGGTTAAATCACATGGAAATCAACCAAATTTTGAAGTTCCCAAACCATTGACAATTAAAGGAGTTTTTTAATCTTGTTAAGGTGTGCTTGATTGGCGGGGCATCTAGGGTTGTATGTAATTAGCAACACTTGTACTAAGTTGGAATTAAACTAGGCATAGTGGGATTAAGTTGAGAAACATTGTGATTTATTTATGTTGAAATCATTCCAAATAATTTGAAAATAGGGAGTAAATTTTTATTTACTTTTTCATTTTTCATTTGATAATTCTTGAGTTTGTTTTAATCCTAGTGTTCAATACTAAAAAAAATAATTGGGACATAAAACCAAAAGTTATTGCCATTTCCATCTAAATCTTGACATGGGGATGAGTCCCATAGTGGGCCCATGACCATTTGGCTTGACCAACTTGTATCCAACCCTACTACTACTAGATCTAAACCCTAAAACCCATTTGAGTACTTGAAGACAATATTGGAGGTTTCAAATGGGTTTTGGGAGATTTTGGGTAGTATTTAATGATGGAGCTACTACTCTTTAATTTGGCCAATTTCATATATTGCACAGTTCATTGCATGGTTTGAAACATGATTTGCATGGTTTGAGGCATGTTTCAAACCATGCAATGAACTGTGAGGCATGTTTCAAAACCATGCAATGAACTGTGAGGCATGTTTCAAACCATGCAATGAACTGTGAGGCATGTTTCAAAACCATGCAATGAACTGTGAGGCATATTTCAAACCATGCAATGAACTGTGAGGCATGTTTCAAAACCATGCAATGAACTGTGCACCAGAGCAAATAGCCTCAATATTTGCAACACAGACATGATGAGGTGATGTCTAGGAACTAGGAAAAGGGCAGGTCCAGAGGGGGACTATCTATGTTGTTTGAAAGCATCTAAACCCTTTCTTTCATGGTGGGGGGGGAATCTCTCTCACCAGCCTGCCAACATAAAAGCCTGAGAAAAGCCTGCATTACAATTCAATGCTACCACTGCAAGCAGCTTCATCACAGAATGAAAGCAACAATGGAACACTTTTGTCATACTGCGGGACCTTGATGTCCAACAATATGAAATGAAATGCATGTGCAAATTTTTCAAACAAAGGAAAGCATGTATATAATACAAGAACTATCTATCTATCTATCTATCTTGTACGTGCTCTGCTGCAAATTTACAAGAAAACATATATATATATACATATAGTACAAAACATGTATATAGTACTTGCTTGTAGTCTACCACCCCGTACTTGCTACTATGGACCACCAATGTTTCCTGCCTGGGAAGAAAGAAGGATGGGCTTTGGAGATTTGGCAGGGAGAATTCTGCCCTTACCCCCCCCAGAATCTGAATTTGTGTAAAAGTTTCAGTGGGCACAATCTCTTCTCTTCTGGCACTTGTTGAGAAATGTCCAACTCGTCTCCAACTGTGAGAGTCTGATGAAAATTCACTCCTCCTGACTTGATTTTCAAAAGAGACAAGGTTACTACAAGCGTTCATTTGTTGTTAGAAATCAAACCCAAATCTGGTTCATCAAACAATATACCATCTGAAACAATGACGGTTAAGTATCCCCAAAAAAAATCATGTGTGAGCTTCAGATGTACATGTTTAAGTTAGAGGTATAGATCCAGATTTTGCCTAGCCAAATTCATTCTGTGGATTAGAAGCCAAAAGTGAGAAAGAGATTTAATACACATTCTCCAGATGTAGGGTTGTACAAATTGAGCTGAATAGGCACTAAATGTTATATTTGGATTCTTCCTCTCCACCCACCTCCTTCCCCACACCCACCTCTTTTAGGTTTCTACAGTAGGAATCCTCACAGTTCTTTATGTACCCATTAGACTTAAGGTAGATCTAAACCTAAGAAGAGTTCCTAAATCATGAAATCTACCATGTAGAGAACTTCAACTGTGCTGGTAACCTGAGAACATTTCATACAAAAATCACAAAATGCTGATGAACTTTGAAGACCTAATCAGGAATATAAAAAGGAGAGCCCAGGAGCAGACTTACAGTCTTCATAATAGCATCTTGACACAGAGGATAATCACAACATCATAAATCCTCACGCCACCAATAACCTGCAGTGTTTAGTGCCAAGCTTCTGCACAGATGATATGTCAGTATCTAGGTCAATCTTCACAACACTTCATAATATATCATCCAAGGAAGATATCTAATAAACAAAGGGCCACTGTGCCCTCTGCTCAAGGAAAACATGACACAATCTGATGAGATGCAGCAAATCCATGAGATGGTATGAAAAACCAAAGAGTTCCACGGGGATGATGTAGGCTCCAGGGCAACAACCCAAGTGATTTCATTCCATGAATGTCTTGAACCTTAGTTTTACAAAAAGGAACATGCTCTCGGACAGCTTGTCACTGAATGAAGGTTATCCTTGCCTTGTAAAGTTTTGCCTCAAAGTGCTACCAGGTGAGTGAGTCTGTTAAGGAAACATCCAGGTTCCTGTCACTGAAGTTCATCTTTGTCCTTGAAAATTTTGCCTTTTCATGCATAAAAATCAGAGTCCTCCTCCCTTGAGGAAAGCATAAGCTGAGCTGAAAAACTATTTCACAACATCATTGCACACAATTACTGAAGTGCCATTGAAAAAGCCTTTTATGAGTGCATACATGAAGTTCTTTTATTCCTCACATAACACTAGGTCAACTCATGTGGCATGATAGGTGGTTGCCTTCTGAGCTGTACTGGCAGTTGAAGTTTGCGTGTATGCATGTGCTAGACTAATGTGTTGGCATCACAACCGGAATCATCACCAGATAAATAGGACTCCTAGTGCACCAGTAATGCACTTGTGTGCAATACCCAACACCTAACTTCCCCCTCACCCAAATGCAGATGTATTCCTAGTGGAAATATTGTTCAACAAATGGTGTTGCAAATCAATCAGTAAGAGTGTCAATCAAGAAGCGATATCCAGGAGTCAAAGGCCTATGCCTTCGAGCTCATGGGGCATGAAATCCTCAGTGGTGCGATAACTCTTGTCAGGTGAGTAATAGCACAAATTCGTCACATGACTAGTATACAAGCAGGCAAATCTCTCCACCTGTTCCACCCACACCAAGAACAAACCCCAACTCTTGCAGCTTAGAGTATCTCCAGTGGTGCTCAGTATGTGACCTTGAAAAAATATTCTTCACATCCAAGTTTAGTTATTTACTTTGTTCCAACCCCACCCATAAAACTAAAACTGAGACTGCAAATAGGTGGGAGATTACTAATAGCAAAGCACCTGGACCAATCATTCTGATTGGACAATCAGAAACAGGGAGCAGCGGTCAGATCATATTTATTACACTCTTCTCTGGCAGGTGTTAGGCTTTGCTGTGCCTTTTACCAGCCTCAAGCAAACTATGCAAAAATGCTAAATCAAAACCATTGTTCTGAGCCAAACCAACTTGTTTTGACTTTTCTTCATCCAATTTTAATTTGCAGAGTCACATATTGAGCACCAGTGGAGTTGCTCTTAATAGAGATGCTCCACAACATTTAACCATATATATATGCATTGAATTCATGCCTTTCTTACAATCACTACATGGTCCTTGCACCATGACGAAATCATCTAACCTGGTGTGAAAAACGAGAATTCTGATAACCGGTTTTCATCAGCTGGCCCCATGTTTTATGAAACTGCAGACAATAAGAGATCAGGGGGGGATAACTCAGTGGGCAATCACAACTCAATGGATCAAGCATCTTCATTGCCAAGGGTACATACCCTACACAGCCTAGCTAGACATACTTGCATTGTCTGACATCCACTTACTACTGAAAACAGGAAAAGACAGACAAGTTATCAAGTGCCCAAGAGAAGAGGCGGCAATAAATTGCAGAAAGGAAGGTTCATACTACACACCAGATGGTGGCAATCCCGCTGTGCCTGGCGATGCTGTTCTCTAATCTTGTCCCTCTGACTCTGCAAAAATCCCATCAAGCAAGTCTTTTTTTTCAGGAACATGCAGAGGGTTTGCAAGTTGAGCTGTAACAAGATGGATGTTGAAAAAGTCCTAATAAAAGTCTCAGGGTGATAAATGGGATGATCCCGCAACCCTGGAGGAGAAGTTACTTCTTACTTGCAAGATATCAATTTTCTCTCGAAACTCCTGTCGCTTCTGCACTGTAAGGTCATCGAATCTGGAAAATTCATAATGCAAATTTGCTTAGAGAAAATGCAACTTGTATTAGCAAATCTGAAATGTGGTGGATGAACTGCCACAAACACAAGGACATAGTACAGATGGTTTTTGAGCTAGAGACAAACAAAACAGTCCAGAGTTTTTTTTACTGGATGTGTTGTGAATGAGAGATCTGATGACACTTATTATTCCACACAACTCTTTTGTACCTAAGAGTCCATTCAAGGTGTTGGAGCCTATCTTCTAGAGCATCACGCTGCATACGCAATTTGCTGATTTCCTGCAGGAACAGCACCATGCCAACTGTTTGATTGAGTTGCTTGTCATCTCCTTAATGAACTTATCAACTCAATGGTATGCTCTGTCGTCATCCCAGCTTGACACTGCCAAAAGTGGGGATTCCAACACTTTGGATCCCACCCAAGTGTTGGAAGTTTTCATAAATCCAGTTATAGGACCTACCTTCCGAATGCTGAATGTGTGGACAAGCATTTCAAGCTCAAAGTCCAGCTCTGGCACCACCAGCATTGTTCTCCAGCCTGTGTGTTTTCACCAGAAATCAGAAAACCCCTCCCCACACAACTCTGATAACCTCAAGGCGCTGGCCTAGGTTAACAAGAATATCCACCAGTCCTTGATAGGGCTGAAGCCTGATGAAGCCTAAAAATCTGCAATCTGAAAGATAGAAACAATGGGACACCACACTTCATCCACCTGAAAACAAATTTCGCTATACTACAAGCCTAAGAACTTCACCAATCCCCAGGAACCAAAAGGAGATTTTGAGTCAAATCTCACAAAGCGCCAGTGCCACGAATCAACTGTGACTTTCCCCCCCTTTTTCCACAGAAAGAAATGCTGTTCTCAAAATGTCCTCTAACAGAGCTTACACAACATACCGAGTTCCTTCTTGCTTCGTAATATATCTCCATAGATGTGATCTCCTACATATAAAACCTGTAATGATAAGACTCTCTACATCAGACAGACACAAAGAAACATTCCAGACTAGAAACACATTCCAGACTGCTCCAATAACAGAAAACAAAGTCATGAGCTACATTTCTGTACCCAACTAAGAGTGACCCTATGCCCCACCCGCATAATGATAGATGTTTGTTATTGCAACAATACAGCAGGACCTATCAAATTGTCACTAGTGTAAAAAATTCTGTACCTGTGCACCTGCTGCTATGGACAACAATCTGTGTAAATGACCCACACTCCCTCCCTGCACATGAATTTCATATGACATCCAACCTGAATGTAAGAACATTAATTCCTAAACCCTTAACCCTTAACCCTTAACCCTTACATTTAATGGGGAGAAGCATTTCCGGCAGCACTTATTCAATGGAGTGGAGAAAGAAAGCTCTTGAATAATCATTTGTGAAAATAGTTTGGGAACCAAAGAGCACCCACATACTGTCTTCTTCCCCAAAACAAGGATTCAGGCAGATTTCAGCAGGCTTGCCTGAAACACTTGACAGGCCTGTTTTACTGTTCTTTGTGGGATAATGGGTGTGTTGAGACTGATTCCTCCTATCTGCAAGACAGAAGTGCATGATTAGTGATGGCTGATTGAGGGGCAATGAAGGATTTGGAGCCCTTCATCACATGATGCCCTGCAAGAAGAAGAAGAAGAAAAAGAAGAAGATTCAATTTACCTGTGGCAGAGGTGTGCCTTGATCAGTATTTTGTAGCATCCCACTGCTGATGTCCACTTCAAATAAGGGGGATCGATTCCCATCTTGGAAGAATGTTGGCTTTGCACTGCCAAAACCAAAGATGTATGAGATCTACCTTCTGCCTAAAATGTGTGGACATGGATTTTGTTGCAGAAGCAGAGATGAGAGGAAGATGTGCAGACAGACCTCCCTGTCACGACAATGTCAAAATATGAAAGCCATTCGTCATCACGAGGGATTCCACCATTAGTGCCACACTTGCCACACAAAAAGTTCATTACCACATGCGTGTAGTCCCACAGACTGCACACCCATTCACACAAGTTAGACTCCAGAGACCTTCACTCGCTGATTCTTCATCGATGAATTTGTCTGCATGACTCTCTCACTTCACTACTGCAGGAGGGGTAGTATGTATCCTGCAGCATTATGACAATGTGTGTACAACATGCATTACATTGTTCACAGTAAGCAACATTTTCAGACCATGCGCAGGTCTCTGTTAGTTGCACCACTCCATGTAGCCAGTAAGGTACTTATTGCTGGTTTTGCACATTCGCTTCATTGCATTGTGAAGGAATGCCCCTCAACTGATGAGAAATTACCAGACACAACCTTGTAGCAGACACATTAACTAGAAGAAAATGATGGGAGAGAGAATCACCTGTTGGTAACAAGGAAAGTCAATCGTCCAGATTGACGAAGCATCTTCAGCAGGGGAACTATTTGCCTATCTTCATTTATGTATCTGCACCACCAGTCAACATGTTACCCTAAAGTCTTACATCAATCATTAACCAAGGACTGGAAAGGCCAAGAAAGGAAATAGCAACTGCTTGAACAACTCTGCATCAGAGGGACTGAAAGCCTGGATCAAGTCATACTTGCTTGGTTCATGTGCAACAGCCTGCTTCAGAGTGCCATCCCGGTGGCATAGGTCCACTGCTGCCCTCACATCTTTGTACATTTGTGCATAGCTGCCAAAAATGTGCAAATAGCTATCAGCCATTATCTTTACATTGAAACATCAGAAACCATCAAGGAATGAATACTATACATGACATACAGAGACATTAGAGCACTTGAGCACTGCCATATGTCCAGCACATGTAGGAGGAATGCAAAAAAAACCTTGTCCCAGACAGACTGCTCTGCCAGTGATGCGCACCCCTCAAAACAAAAGAAGTGTGAAGTTGGGAGATAGTTGTTGCAGGAGGCAAGTAGTAGACACATACAGACTGGAAGGCTACAGGAATTGGCATAGAGAAATTTACTTTGGTGAGCTTACGCTGCCATCTGCACATTGCACTCTGTTCACGCAATACACAACAATTGAACATAGTCAGACTTTGTAAATGTGTTTTAAGAAGACCACCAACAAACCCATTCTTAGCTAATTACACACAAACAGATGCAGAATCTGAGACCCACTTCTATCTTGCCTTTCACTTCTGTACACCCACCAACTGAAAGACTGCTTGAATGAAACAGCAGTCAAGGCTTGAATGTCTATAAACAAGGAAAAGGTTCAAGGACTTCTCCAACTTAGACCCATAACAATCTTTGACTGAACCAGGTGGAAGCTCAATTGCAAAGCGGGTGTGTCAGAAAGAGACCATACTTACTCAGTACCAGAAGGGATTTTTCCTGGAAACTGATCCCGGAAGTCGACAAGTTGCATGAAGAGATAGGCCTCTGCTAGTGAAAAAAGAGTGTCAATTAGAGCATAATCAGGCTCATCATATGACTCACGTGACAATGTGGAACCATAAGTGGCCTGACGTTCCTCCCTTGTCAGTTTCTGGAATCCATGATATGCCACCTTGACATACTTGTGGCGGTCCATCTGCAGTCAACCACCAAAAATCCTATACACCAGTAATAGTTTGTCTTTTCAGAAACAAGCACAAACCAATGCTACCAAAGGATGGTACACCAAGGACATTGCTGTCTTTATTGTCATTCATTTCCATCACAGTTGTGTAGCACAGCCTCCACACAACTTAGTGTAATTGTGTAGCTCTAGCTTCATTCTGAGCAAGACACACTAGCATTAGTGTGATGGAAAGAAACAAGGCTACTATATCATCTTTAATCCTGGTAGCATACTCTTTTTAGCATCTCTTGCCTCTCTTTCAAAAAAAGATAACAATCCTCAGACGAGTAGTCTCATAGTCATCTCACCTTGAGGATGGAGCCCCTCCTCTTGTCAAGCACAAGACCTCTGACCATATACTTCCAATCAAACTTCCAGTCCAGCAGCTGCAGAAGAGAAAGCTAGCAGTGAGAATAAAAGGAGGCCATTCTGAAACACAGCAACAAGTGCGGACATGTAGAGTAATCCTAAGTTCTCAGCAGTCTGCAACAAAACAATAGTCTCTTGTCTGCTCCAATGTGTATTGGGTTTTTCACAGGGTGAAAAACACAGCCTGCTTCCAACCAGGGGCTAAGAGGGTTCGAAAACAAGGTCTCAAAATGTTGCAACCCAAAATGCTACCAGAACAGTGGGAGCATGCAAGAAGAGAGATAATTCAAAGAGATAATTAGATCTAATCACAGATGGGGGAGAACCCACCTCTTTTGGATACCCTAAGTCATTGACCAACTTTTGTATGGTGCCTGTGTAAGCCATGCTTTCAAAAGTTTCAGGCTTATATTGGGCAAGAGTGTAGTCCATGTCGAATCCAACTGCCACAATACTCTTCATGTTCAGTGACCGGTTGCAAAAAATCTGCTTCCGCATGTCAACAGGGCTCTCCTGCCTTAGGTCTGGCCACACATGAAGTTTATGTTGTACTGGTGGTGCCTCCCCCCCAACAATTGAGGAAGCAGACACTGTGTGGTGGGATTCAACATGTTGCCATTCCAACTGCCCTGTTTCCTTGGATTGGTCCATATTTGTGGAAATTGCTCCTGTTAAGCCAACAATTACTCTAGTATCCATCTGGGAAAAAAACTGTTCAAAAAACTAAGCTAAGCTCAGCCTAAAAGTTAGGATGTCTGTGGAAGATGGTGCAAGCTTGAACATCTTCCTTGGTGTCACAACAACAGTGTCTTCCTCAAGCCTAGAAATTGTTCCTTAAGCACCATTGAGCATCTTGCCCATGTGAATAACTCTTGTGCAGGTTCTTAGGCTCATCAAAGGAGGAGTCCAATCTTGGAGAATGATCTCAGGTTTGCAGTGAAAAGCATACCATTTGTTTCTCTCTCTGCTCCAACATGGGTTGGCATGTCACTGCCAGCAACCATGGTTTCCTCTCCCATGCCAGTAGCAGCCTTGCAGGAGAAGCCAGCAGAACCATACCCAACTTCTGCAGTCACTTTGGAAAGGCCTTCTCTCATAAGACTCATAGTAGTTGGCCAACATGTCAGGTGTGTCTTCCAAGCATGTAAGCAACTTGGCTGCTGCACCAGCAGCCGGACCCCCCAGCGTTCTTCATCTCTCCAGACAAAAGGTAATTTTGAGAATGTTGACAAAACAGGGAATGATGATGGCAGACACAAACAAGGTCCAAGTATGAAACTTGACACCAAAGAGCGCTGGACTTGGTGCACTGTAGAGGGTGTGGAAGCTACAGCCAGCATTGTGTAAATGCCTGCAAAAGTTGTGCAGGGTTCATCGGAAAATCAATCAGTCTCACACATTACTACTTGTAAGAAGGCCAGGAACAAAGGGGTATTGAGAGTGACAGAGACAGAAGCAAAGGGTAATATGCCAACAAGCACCACTCACATCGGTTTCCAAGCATCAGAAGTGCCATCATTGTGAATGAAGTAAGAAATGACCTTGGCACTGAAAAGAAATTCGTAAATCACCACCCACAAATCTTCTCCTGCTGAAGCATTGTACCCATGATGATTGAGTCACAATATAACAGATCCTTCAAAAGGAAAAAGCAGCATGCCACACACACAAACCCACCTGCAAAAGGAGCATGTAAAAAAACATTCTGTACACCAATTCAAAACACTGCCAACAAAGTTATTCTCAGAAATTTCAACAAGACAAAAAAGACCCAATTCCCAGATCCAATTTCAAAGTTCAAGTCAATAACAATTCAAACTGTACACAGCTCCTCCAAACTTAACATGACTCCTTTGAATTTTTCAGTGCAATGATAAAGAACATCAAAATACAAAATATTCTTGATATCATTGAAGTTTCAAAGTCTATACAACTTTTAAAATGTACTCATCAAAAAAATTCTAATGAGAATCCTTATTTAAGGATTTCCTATATTTTCCTGAAAATTGATAGGTCTACTTCATAAATGAGCGTGTGACATTCCTAATGGTACCATCCAATTATGGGTTTGCTCATGACAACCTTGATGTCCATGCATGTCAGGAGAAGGGTGATTTTATGGCAATTGGCATAATGAAACTGACTCTAACCTTAAAAATAAAAATTCCCTCTCGTAGATCCCGTTGATTTTAAAGATTGATGGGTCCAATAAAATGAAGGTGTGATGTTCCTAGTGCTACCACCAAAAAGATGGGTTTACCCATGATTGCTTTGAGGTTTATGCATGTGAGGAGAAGGGAAATTTTATGACAATTGGTATCATGAATCTGACTGCAACCCTAGAACAAATTTTCCCTCTCATGATGGATTTGAGTGTCTTTGGAATTTTGAGAAATTGGGATTTTATGGGTTTGCAATAGTAATTTTCAGTGAGAAGAATTCTGGTGCTCTGCTGCAATTCACAATTCTGTTGCAAGATTTGGGTCTGAATGCTCTTGAGCAGGCAACATTGTTTGTTGCAAGGAGCTCCCAAACCCCACCATAGGTACTGATGATTCTCAGTGGATGTTCCACCTCTGTGAGTCACCACATTCTAAGCGTCCAATTCTTCCACTTACTGATGAATCCCTCATTGGTGTCCATGGAAACAAAAACCCAGAGATACTGTCTTGCACTCTGCTGCAACGACACAGATACGAACATACCTGAGAAGAAGGAGGGACGACCGGATCGGAACTTCCTAAGTCTCGCTCTTCACGTCCTTGTAGCAGCAAAACTTGAGCCTTCTTCTTCTTCTTCTTCTCGTAGCAGCAGCAGCAGCTCCGTAGCCACAGAACCTCTGTAAATCCTTTCCGTTAATTCTCTCGTAAATCCAGCGAATCTCTCAAACATCTTCATTCACTGACTCACCTCCCCCACCGCGGATTTCCGCAACGGACCCAAATCTGTAAGAAAAACAAACACACGCTTGCAATTTCACTCCCCATCCATCAAAGAATTCGTTCAAAGGAATCCCCCTCAAAATCTCGACAAAAGAACTCAGTGCAAGCAATACACATAAGACGAGGTTCCTCCTCTTCCTCCTCCTCCTCCTCATGCATTACCCGCCACAGCAATTCAACCAAGACGACAGACACAAATCTCCCACAAACATCGACGACGAAGAAGAATCATCCCCGACCAAACAAGCGAACCCAGGATTTCAAACAAGGAAAAAAAAAACACACACACACACACACACAGAGAACCAAATGCAGAGCTTTATGTAACTGACTTTGTACCAAGGCCCGGGAGAACTTCAAGCTGGAATGCGTTTTGTTTTGGTCGAAAAAAAAAAGCAAAGAAGGAGATGGCGAGAAGGCGCAACAGCAAAAGGAGAGAGAGAGAGAGAGCGAGCAAAGCAAGAGACGGCGAGCGAGCAGCACAATCTTCGAAGGGAATTTAGCCGACGGAATCCGGCATCGATCCCGGGACCTTGACGTTGGGGCACGTTATCCATGACCAGTGAGTTAGCTGCAGACAAGTTTATTTTCGGATTGCGTGCCCGTATTTTAGAAGTGGGGGGGGGACGGGCAGATTTTTATTTTTATTTTTATTTTTGGTTTCCTCCACTTGGCGACAAAACTAAATCCATTGTGACTCAGACTAAAAAAAACTTGGGGGCCAACTTTGAGCATTTTTGGCTTGTTGTTTGGCCTCAAGTTATTAATAACAAGGGGTGTTATTTCACACCATAGCCTTGCCATTTATATTAAAAATGGTATCTTACGGTGAAAGAACAATTATTATGGAAACTCAAATATTTTACCATACAAAAATATAATCTTCCAAAAAAATCCTCTAGAAAAAAAAAAAAAAAAAAAAAAAAAAAAAAAAAAAAAAAAAAAAAAAAAAAAAAATAAAAATAAT
>Ga0116227_10013445_pt1 | contig 12858 bp, 12 predicted proteins | sample S1TSphgellanicum_FD_89693 | JGI IMG/M metagenome (GOLD analysis project Ga0116227, IMG submission 89693) | Host-associated microbial communities from peat moss isolated from Minnesota, USA - S1T2_Fb - Sphagnum magellanicum MG | ecosystem: Host-associated > Plants > Peat moss > Unclassified... | reverse complement strand
TTGCTTACACATAAACAGATATAATTAACCTTAAAATTAAGCTGGTTAGCATTTAATTGGCTTGTAAACAACCTAATAATGAGAAAAAAAATAGTTGCTGGTAACTGGAAAATGAATTTAGATTATAACGAAGGACTTTCGTTATTCAGTGAGATTGTAAACATGGTTAAAGATGAACGCAAAGGCGATCAGCTGACCATTATCTGCTCACCATTTATTCACTTAAACAGCTTAGCAAAATTAGGTGGCAGCGATGTTAAAATAGGTGCCCAGAATATTCATGAAAAAGAAAACGGTGCTTATACAGGTGAAATTTCTGCTAAAATGGTTAAATCTGTAGGTGCCGAATATGTAATTTTAGGGCACTCAGAGCGCCGTCAATATTTTGCTGAACATGATGAACTATTAGCTCTTAAAACTAAAATTGCTCTGGCTAATGATTTAAAGCCTATTTTTTGCATCGGTGAAACTTTAGATGAACGCAACAATGGCAGTTACTACGAGGTTTTAAAAAAGCAGTTGGTTCATGGCGTGTTCAGTTTAACAGAACAGGATTTTAAAAAGATTATAATTGCCTATGAACCGGTTTGGGCAATAGGAACTGGGTTAACGGCTAGTCCCGAGCAGGCACAAGATATTCACGCATTCATCCGGAGTGAAATTGAGGCAAATTATGGTTTTAATGTAGCAGACGATACAACAATTCTGTATGGAGGCAGCTGCAATCCTTCTAATGCATCTAGCTTGTTTGCCCAAAAAGATATTGATGGGGGATTAATTGGAGGTGCATCTTTAAAATCACGCGATTTTGTAGACATAATTAAAGCTTTTAATCATTAATGCAGTACATAAAAGCAATATTCGAATTTCAAAGTATTAAAGACTATCAGCAAGATTTACTGATTAGCGATCTTGCTGATTTAGGTTTTGATACTTTTGAAGATAGTGATAACGGCTTTACGGCTTTCGTAATTAAAGATAATTTTAACGAAGAAGCACTGAAAGGCCTTTTAAGGGATTATAATGAAGAGTTTTCTACTATCTATAATTTGGTAGATGTAGCAGATGAAAACTGGAATGCGGAATGGGAGAAAAATTTTAGCCCATTAATTATTGATGATGTATGTTACGTAAGGGCAACCTTTCATGAGCCACAGCCTTCATATCCTTATGAAATTGTAATTGACCCTAAGATGGCTTTTGGTACAGGCCACCATCAAACCACAACTATGGTTATGCAGTACCTATTGGCCACAGATTTAAAGGCTAAAAATATTTTGGATATGGGCTGCGGCACCGGAATTTTAGCCATATTGGCAGCAAAGCTCGGAGCAAAAAGCTTAATGGCAATTGATTATGATGATATATGTTATGAAAGTACAATCGAAAATGCAGCTTTAAACCAGGTAGAAAATCTTAAAGCACTTTGTGGCAGTAAAGAAGTTATTCCAAATGACCAGTATGATGTGATTTTTGCAAACATCAATAGAAATATCCTTTTAGATCAGATTAGCCGTTATGCTGAAGTGTTAAAACCAGAGGGCAGAATTTTATTTAGTGGTTTTTATCTAACCCCCGATCTGCAAATGATCAAAGAAGAGTGTGCCCAATACGGCATCCAGTATGTTGATCATAAGCAAAATGGAGACTGGGTAGCTGCCCAGTTTGTTAAAAACTAATGTGTATTAAGGTGGACAGTGGCTAATGACTATCCACCTTATACACCTATTTCAAAATTATTCAAGTTATGCATATACATTTTATTGCAATAGGCGGAAGCGCTATGCACAATCTAGCAATTGCGCTTTATAAAAAAGGTTATCAGGTTACAGGTTCTGATGATGTTATTTTCGAACCTGCCAAATCCAGATTAGCTAAATATAACTTATTGCCAGATGAAATGGGTTGGGATGCGCACGTAATTTCTAAAGATGTTGATGTGGTCATCTTGGGTATGCATGCACGGATTGACAATCCAGAATTACTGAAGGCACAGGAGCTAGGCCTGAAAATTTATTCATACCCAGAATATATTTATGAGCAAAGTAAAAATAAACTTCGTGTTGTTATTGGGGGCAGTCATGGTAAAACAACAATTACCAGTATGATTTTACATGTACTGAACCATTATAAAAAGGATTTTGATTACTTGGTAGGCGCACAGTTAACCGGCTTTGAAACTATGGTTAAAATAACAGAAGAAGCTCCGGTAATGATTATTGAAGGGGATGAATATTTATCATCACCGATTGACCGCCGACCAAAATTTCATTTATATAAGGCCAATGTAGCTGTCATCAGTGGCATTGCCTGGGATCATATCAACGTTTTTCCAACTTATGCAGATTATACGGCGCAGTTTTCTAAATTTATTGATACTATAGAAAAAGATGGTACACTCATTTATTGTGCTTCTGATACTGATTTAAATGAAATTGTTGCGCAAGCTAAAGTGCCCATCAAAAAAATTCCTTATACTATACCTGAGCATGAAATAAATGAGGGCATCACTTATTTGTTGCCTCAAAAAACACCTTTAAAAGTATTTGGTGATCATAACTTAATGAATTTAAATGCAGCTAAACTGGTTTGTGCCCAATTAAATATTAGTGGGTATGCATTTGATGAAGCTATTTCTTCCTTTACGGGAGCAGCCAAACGTTTGGAGGTTATTGCCGCAGATGAATCAACAAATGTTTACAAAGATTTTGCTCATTCTCCATCAAAATTACAGGCGACTATTGAAGCTGTGAAAGCTCAATTCCAAAATAGAAAGTTGGTTGCCTGTATTGAACTGCATACTTTTAGCAGCTTGAATAAAGGCTTTTTAAAAGAATATGCAGGTGCAATGGACAGGGCAGATACTGCCATTGTATTTATAGATATTAAGTCTTTTGAACAAAAACGGATGGAGCCATTTACAGAGGCTGATGTGCGGAATGCTTTTGCAAATTTACAACTCAAATTCTTTAATGATGCTTCAAAGCTTAAAGCTTTTTTGTTGAGCTTAAATTATAAAAATACAAATCTGCTCATGATGAGTTCAGGGAATTATGCAGGTTTCGACTTGCCTGAATTAGCAAAGGCACTAAAAAGATAATTTATCTCTCATTATTGCGAATACTTTTCAGCAGGCAATATGTATTTGTAATATATAATACGGCAATCTTATTGATTGGGTAATATATTGGTATGTAAGTGTTTCCTGAAAGGTTATATGTGTTTTTGAGTTATTTTTGAATTTAATTCATTTTTTATGTAATTATTTTGAATATTGTTCTGTTTTTGTTTAGTATTACAGAATGATATTTGATAATAGTTTTAGTTTAGACCATATTGATTTAGCCATTTTAAGGCTAATGCAACAAAATGCACGTATTTCCAACGTTGATTTAGCAAAATCACTTGAGCTAGCCCCTTCAGCCGTGTTGGAAAGGGTGAAAAAATTGGAGAAGAAACAGGTCATCATACAGTATACTGCAACAATAAATCCGGCAGCAGTAGATTTAAAATTATTGGCATTTATTTCTATGAAGGCTTCACATAGCCTGGGCTGTACAGACACGGCCAACCAACTTGCTAAAATTCCCGATGTACAGGAAGTGCACGTTATTGCAGGTGAAGATTGCTATCTGGTAAAAGTTCGAACAACTGATTCAGCTTCTCTAATGGCTTTAATGAGAGATTCTTTCAGTAAAATTCCGAATATCACTTCAGTACGCACAACTATCGTTTTAGAAACAGTTAAAGAACAGCAACAACTGCTAATTCCAGAAAAATAATATTATGACAAATTTAAACAAAACTGCTTCTCCATTATTGGTGTACCTGGCATTTGCTATAGTATACATTGTTTGGGGCTCTACCTATTTCTTTATTCAAAAAGCTTTAGTTGGATTTTCGCCATTTATTTTAGGGGCTTTCCGTTTTATTATTGCGGGCAGTTTATTACTATCATGGTGTAAAATTAGAGGAGAAAAATTGTTTAATGCCAAAACAATTAAAATTGCGGCTGTAAGCGGTATTTTAATGCTGGGCTTCGGAAATGGTATTGTAATATGGGTAGAGCAGTTTATTCCCAGTGGTCTGGTTGCCATAATGGTTGCATCTTCAGCCATTTGGTTTGTAATATTGGATAAACCCAAGTGGAAAGAAAACCTCACCGATAAATATATTATTAGTGGTTTAATAATTGGGTTTTTAGGAGTGGTGCTTTTATTTGGCGAACAAATTCTAAAAGCATTTGGTGCACCTCAAAGTAATTTCCAAGTATTTGGAATGGCACTTTTAATTTTAGGGCCAATTGCCTGGGCCGGGGGATCTTTATATTCAAAATACCACCCCACAACTGAAAGTTCAGTTTCTGTAAATACTGGTTGGCAAATGCTGATCGCTGGAATAGCTTTTTTACCTGGAGGTGTTTTTACATCAGAATTTAAGCATTTAAGTTGGAGTGATATTCCACTTAATTCATGGCTATCTATCTTTTACCTGATCATTTTTGGGTCTATTGCCGCTTTCAGTGCCTATGTATGGTTATTAAAGGTTAGACCAGCTACCCAAGTAAGTACTTATGCTTATGTAAATCCGGTGGTGGCCGTTTTGCTAAGTTTAACTTTTACAAATGAAACCATTAGCCTAATCCAAATTGTTGGACTATTGGTTATTCTTGGCAGTGTTTTGTTGATCAATCTGCCAAAATATAAAAGTGCACAAGTTTAAGTTGTGCGCTTTTGCCGGTCCTTATTTTAAAATATTTTTCGCATAGTTAAATGCTTTTTGCCAAATGTTGCGCCTGTAGCCTGGTGAATAGCGATCATTTTTTCGTTAAAATCGCCCACCCAGCTTAATTCAAGCTCTTTATATTGGTTTTTGGGCAGTACATATTCACCAAGTTTGATAAATAAAACAGACTCAAGACCGTGTTTTTGGAATTTTGGCTTGGTGCCCATTACAATCGCGCGCATTCTGGTTACTCCAATCCAGCGCCTATAAGCAAATTTTAATTTTTCAATCCATCCTAATTTTCCATTAAAGCCTTTAATCATTTGATTGGCATCAGGAATAAGCACTACAAATGATGCGGGTTCTCCATTAAAGTAAGCAAATTGGATCAAATGTTCATCCATAATAGGCTCCATACTTTTGAAGCTTTCTTGTAAAGTTTCCTTTTTAATTGGCACAAAATTTTCAAAATCCTGCCAACCATCATTGTAGATCTCCATTAAATCCTCAATGTATTTGTCGGCATTTTTTTTGTTAAAATATTCAAAACTATAGCCTGGCTTATTTCTTACCCAATTGGCAATTTTAGTAAAACGTTCAGGAAAAGGTATGGTTAAATTTATATGGTTGGTTAATTGCTCATATTCTGTTTTAAAGCCATAGTTCTCGAAGAGGTTTTTATAGTACGGAAAATTGTAATTCATCCCAAAAGATGGGGGCGTAAAACCATCTACCAATAAGCCCCAGAAACTATCGTTCTCTCCAAAATTAATAGGGCCATCCATAGCTTTCATTCCGTTTTCAGCTAACCAGCTTTTTGCAGTGTCAAATAATAAATTTGCAGCACTTTGATCATCAATGCACTCAAAAAAGCCTATTCCGCCAGTGGGCTGTTCATAGTAAAATGCCTTTTTTTCATTTATAAAAGCTGCAATTCTGCCAATTAATTGTCCGGAATCATCTTTTAAAATCCAGCGTGTACACTTTCCATGGTTGAAGAAATTGTTTTTTTCAGGATTAAATACATTTTCAATTTCTATATCTAATGGGCAGATCCAGTTTTTGTCGTTTTTGTAAAGGATTTTAGCTGTATTTAAAAAAGCTTTTTTATGTGCTGAACTGCTTACCTGGGTAATTTGCATGAGTAGGTTTTAAAATTAAAAAGCATCCAACCAAAGTGGGCGGATGCTTTACAAATATAGTATGTTTTTAAAAATTAATAATCGTCATCGTCGTCATCAAAATTGTCAAAATTATCAAGATCATCTAAAGGAAGATCGAAGTTGTCTTCATCGTCATCAACAATCTTTTTAGCAGGTTTTAAATCTTCTGCATCATCAAATTCATCATGGTCATCTATCTGTTTTTTGATAGGTGCCTTTACGGGGGATTTCTTTGGCGTATTCATTACACAAAAATAAAAATTGCTTTTATACTTTAAAAATACAAAAAAAATATTTTTAATAACAAGTTGATTTTAAATAAATTAAAAATAAAATTATTCATTATTAAAATTTAGTTCTTTTGTAACTATTTGGTATTCAATGTTGTTTTGTTTAAATAAGTTAAATGCACAGTATAATTATGAAAATTATTCAGCTGTTTCGCCAATGGTATTTTCATCACGTGCCAGATCCTTTAACTGTGGCAGCTGATTTAAATGATTTAAATTAAAATAATCCATAAACAGCGTACTGGTTACATATAATATTGGCCGACCAGGTGTTTCTGCTTTGCCGTTAATGCTGATTAATTCTTTTTCAAGTAAGCGTTGTACCGAATAATCAGAATTTACACCTCTAATTTGTTCAATTTCTAATTTGGTAATCGGTTGCCTGTATGCAATAATGGCCAAAGTTTCCATTGCAGCCTGACTCAATTTTTTCTTTGATCGCTGCAGCTGCAATTGGTTTACAGTTTCATGGTATTTCTTTTTGGTTAAGAATTGATATCCATTATTGAGATGCACCAATTCAATGGCGAAATTATCATTGTATTTTAATTTAATGTCATCAATACATTGAATAACAACATCATAAGTGTGGTTTTCGTTTAATGACATTTGAATGGCTTGTGTGATTTCCTGTAAAGTTATACTCTGTGCTGATGAAAAAATTAAAGCTTCAATATGTTGAGTTAGGTTGCTGTTTGGCATATACAAAAGTATTATTTTTGAGCAAAAAAAAAGCGGTCTCGCTTTTAAAAACAAGACCGCTTTTTAACACACAAATGAAACCTGAATTAAGATATAGTTTTAGGTTAGGTTATTAAATACCTATATCAATTCTATAAGAACGTTTGATAAACACACTATCGTTTATTTCTATAACAAGTTTAAGGCTAAACAACTTTTGTAGTAGCTGTTATTTAGTGAATGGTATTAATAATTGAGTAAACGGTAAAAAACTATTTAATTGGGATAGAAATTGATACTGTTGTACCATTTGTTGCATTTTGATGTACGCTTAATTGTATAGGTTTTGCTTCAATCTGACTTAAAAGCCGTAGTCTTTCTTTAGTGAGTTGCATGCCTTTACTTACATGATGATCTTTTTTTAGCCTCAATGAATTTTCTATACCTACACCGTCGTCAATGATTTCTATTGTTAAATGCGTAGAATTTTTAACTTTAATATTTATAAAAATCTTGCCCCCCATCTCTTTTGGCATGATGCCGTGCCAAATGGCATTTTCTACATAGGGCTGTAATAACATCGAAGGGATTAAGGTTTCATCTTTATCTATTTCGGGATCTATTTTGATTTGATATTCCAACTTATCGCCAAATCTGTTCTTTTCTAGTTTTAAATAAAGATTCAAATAATCTATTTCTTCCTCTAAAGAAATATAACTTTTTGTACATATCTCAAGATTTTTCCTGATTAGTCTGGCAAATCCGGTCAATACTTTATTTGCTGAGGCTGTATTTTGTGTGTTAATATAATGCTGGATGGAATTCATTACATTAAAAACAAAATGAGGATTCATCATCGCCTGTAATGCCTGCTGTTCTAATGTTAGAATTTTATTTTTAACTAAAAGTTCTTCCTGTTCTTTGTCCTTTTGTTTGCGTGTAATGTAAACAGCTGTTTTATAAAATAAATACCCTATAATTAATACAATGGCGGCTAAAAACCAGAGGCTTTGCCAGATGGGTTTTTCTATTTTAAATGAAATTTGTGCTGTAGGTCCCCAGTTGCCATTCTGGCTTTTTGCGCTGACTTCAAAAATGTAGTCTCCTGGCTGCAAAGAAGAGAAGTCTAACCGCCTGATCCGTGTTTCAACCCAGTTGGCTATTTCATTTAAGCGATAACGGTAAGTAATATCACTTGTTGTAAAATCTACGGCACTAAACGTAAATAAAATTGTACTGCTCTTGTAATCAAAAGTAAAATATTTTTTATCTAAGGGTAAACGTTCATTGTCTTTTATTACAGAGGTGATGTATACCTTTGGTAGGCTTCGTTTATTTTGGTTATTGTAATTAAATAAAATCAATCCTTTATTTGTTGCAAAGTATGCTGTAGTGTCATCTATAAAAAGATTATTGACATCATAAGTAAGCAAATCTTTTCCATAGTCAAAATTGATGATATTGGCCGACTTAGGATCGGTGGAGATTTTGTTTACACCATTATTTGTTAACACCCATATGTCTTTATTTTTTATAAAAACTTTTGTGCATATGTTACTTGCTAGCCCTTCGTTTTTAGTGATTTGTTTATTTATTTTATTGTCTTTGTAAAAAATTAAGCCGTATCCATCTGTTGCAAGTACAAGTGAACCATCTTCAAGTTCCTGTATATCATTTATTCTCTTGGTTAATAAAGGTGTATTTTCATAATGCTTGATTAATTTACCATGAACAAACTGTGACAAGCCTTTAATGTTAGAAAACCATAAACTTCCATGCCGGTCATAAAAAACATGATAGGAACGGGCCTTGATAAAATCTTCTTTGGCCCTAGGTTTTAAAGAGTTAAAATTAAAATTATTAATCCGGTCATATAAAAAAACAACCCCTGATGAAAGTGCAATTGCAACCTTATTGTCTGTTTCGTTCAAACTAAAATGTTTGATTACAAACATCAGTCCGTTCGATTCTTTTAGATAATCTACTGTTGGATTAGGATTGTAGATATTGTTAAAAGAGCCCATGCCATAATCTGAAGCAAAGTATATAGATTGATGCTGTGCGTCAAATGTTAACTGTTTTATGGACTTATATTTTTTGATATCTGTTAAGCTAATTTTTTCTGTTTGAAAATTTTTAATGTTTAAGATATCAATCGTCGCATTATCTGTACCCAGCCAAAGCCTATTTTTTTGATCTTTAGCTATGCTTTTAATAATGTTGCTGCTTAAGCCTGATTGTTCATCAACAATATATAGCCGACCATTAACATTGGGCAACATGAAAATGCCTTGATTCGTGGCAAACCACATATTGTCTGCCGCATCTTTAATTGTTTGATTAATTGGGATATCACTCAGAAATTTAGTCGTTTTTCCATTTTTATTGATCAACAATGCCCCGTTATTGTTGGATAACCATATTTCTTTGTTCTTCGCATCATAAAAGAAATAACCACTTATATTTTTAATCAAATTAGGTGGAATGTTAATCAAGCTGGCTACTTGATTGTGTTTTAATTGTTTTAACCCTGTGCTATCTACATAGAGCAAGGATCGGAGTGGTGTATTGAAAGCATTGATATAGGAAAGCAGGCCGACATTTTGTTTGATAACTTTAAACGTTGCACCATCAAATTTTTGGACGCTTAAATAACTGTAAGAAAAAATTTCGCCTTGTTCATCCTCATAAATAAAGGCATTAGTGAATTGGTCATTAGGATAGGTTGAAACAAATTTTTTGACTGATTTTCCATCCCATAAGCCAATTAGGTTTGAATTTGTTCCCAGCCATATTCTGCCTTTGCTGTCTTCAAGAAAAGATACGATAACGGTATTAAAATTAAGCTGTTTTAACAGCTGATCATTATCTTGATTATGAAATTTTCCATCCTGTAGGTAACCAATTTGTCCATTTAGGGCCAAAAACCACAACCTTCCCTTTTTATCTTCCCTAATCTGGAGGATTTGGGTATCAGGCAGCCCATCTTCAATAGAGAAATTCTGAAAATTTGTGCCATCAAACCGGCTTAATCCGCCATCTGTAGCAATCCAGATAAAACCTCTTCTGTCTTGTAATATATTATAGCAATTGTTGCTGGCCAAACCATTTTTAGTGGTGTAATGTGGCAAATAAATGGTTTGTCCAACTGTTGTTAAAGGGGCTACAGTATGAAAAAACAACAGTACAGCAAAGCTTATACAGCATTTAAATGCAAATCTTATGGCGTGTGCATTTTTTAAAATGATATTTTTTATTGCATTAACTATCACTGTGTTTTTTAGTATATAATTTTATTTTCTCAAAAAAATCGCTTGCCCGCCTTCTGGAAACAGAAATATTTTCACCATTTTTCAATACAACTATTAAACCATTTTTTGAACTGTATTCCTTTAAATGATTTAAATTTATAATGCTTGATTTATGAATACGGACAAACTGATCAGAGGGTAATAACTCTTCAAATTCTTTTAATACTTTAGAAACTGCAATTTTATCATGGTTGTTTAAATGGAAAACAGAATAGTTGCTGTCCGCTTCAATATAGATAATGTCATCTATATCAATCATTTTGAAACCCTGTCCAAAAGGCAAAGTAAGTTTTTTAATATCCAGCTTACTGTTTAGGTTGGAAGCTAAATTGATCATGCGTTCATCATCTTGTATTGGGTTTTTTAACCTCAACTTAAAGTACGCTGACACTTTATTTACAGCGATTATAAGTTCTTCAATATCAATTGGTTTTAATAAGTAATCTAAAGCATTTGCTTTGATGGCTTTTAATGCATACTGATCATATGCTGTGGTGAAAATTACGGCCGCTTGATGCTGTTGCGCATCACTAATCAGTTCAAAACCATTTTCGCCTGGCATGGCAATATCTAAAAAGATAAGATTAATTGAATAGTGGGCTAGTATTTCTTTGGCTTCCGCTACAGAACGGGCTATGCCAGTAATTTCTATTTCAGGACAGTTTTGCTGTAAGAGAAAAAAAAGAGACGAACGTGCAAATTCTTCATCATCAACAATAATAGCTTTCAACATGGGCGTAATAATAGGTTTGTGAATGTATTAAATCCTATTTACATAAAAAAATCAAATAATTAAAACCAGTCAAAAGAATGTCACGTATATAGAATCAAATCAGTAAACACAAACCTATAAACATAATCCAATGAAAAACAATGAACTAGAAACGTTAAATAAAGCTGAAGATAACAGTTTGTTTAATAGTAGCCTCGGCAGGAGATCTTTTCTCCAGTTTGCCGGAGCAAGTGCAGCAGGTATTGCTTTGGTAGCCGCTGGCTGTAGAAAAGACAGAGATTACACCCCAATTACATCTGGTGTGACTTTAGATTTTAAAGATGATTTTGGTGTGCTAAATTATGCTTATGCACTAGAACAATTAGAGGCCGCATTTTATATTCAGGTTGCATCTAACCCGCCTTCTGGTTTTAGCGCAGCAGAGAAAGCATATTTTCAGGATATTCAATTTCATGAAATTGCACACCGTGAGTTTTTTAAAAATGCATTGAGTACAGCGGCAATAGGCAGTTTAGAAGTTGATTTTTCTTCAATTAATTTTACCGACCGGAGCAGTGTGCTTGGAGCGGCAAAAGCTTTTGAAGATTTAGGCGTTGCTGCATATAACGGGGCAGGCCGACGGATTACAACTGATGCGTATTTAGTGCTGGCAGGGAAAATTGTTTCTGTAGAGGCCAGACACGCCGCGTATATACGTGATTTAATTTCTAATGGAAGTTTTGCAAATTCAGAAGTGGTAGATGCCAACGGCTTAGATTTAGCTTATGCGCCTGATAAGGTATTGGGCATAGCCGGCAAATACATTAAAACTAGAATCAACGTAATTAATTTATAATCCTAAACTTTAGAAAACATGAATATCTTAAATATATTAGACGAAATTGAAAAAGTTGATGGAGAAATCTACGAAAGGATAAATCCTAGAAGAGCTGCAATGAAAGAATTTTTTAACATGGGTAAAAAAATATCATTGGCCGCCTTACCATTAGCATTGGGTTCAATGTTCCAAAAAGCTTATGGACAAAGCAATCCATCAACAGCAATAGAGGTATTAAATTTTGCGCTCTCTTTAGAGTATTTGGAGTATCGATATTACGATCATGCATTAACACTTGCTAATACTACTTATATTCCAGCGGGTGCACCAAGAGATGCAATTACAACCATCCGTAACCATGAAAAAGCACACGTCGATTTATTGATATCGGCAATCACCGCAGCAGGTGGTACACCAAGGCCAGCATTGGCGTATACAGATTTTGATTACACAGCAGGCGGTGGTTTTTCAGATGTAGATTCTAATTATCAAACCTTTTTGAAAGTAGCTTTAGCTTTTGAAGATACTGGTGTTAGGGCTTATAAAGGACAGGCCACTATTTTAAAAGGCATGCCAGCTTTAACAACGGCTTTACAGATTCACTCCGTAGAAGCTCGTCATGCATCCCATTTACGTCAAATGGTTGCAGCGAATGTTACTGGTGCTTCAGGTTTAAAACCATGGATTGCTTATGCCACTAACGGTAATGATACGGGCATACTGGCTGTAAATGATGTTTATCTCGGAGAACAAAATACAGTACAGGCCAATATTCAAATTCAGGGCATTAACGGTACTTTAGTTACACAGAGTCAGGCTGCAGAATGTTTTGATGAACCACTATCAGGAGGAGCCGTTAAAAATATTGCTAATTTATTTATTAAAGCACCAAATAAATTAACATAACAGAATAACATTTTTAGGTAATGTTAGTTTAAGGTAGGGAGTAAAACTTAGTTTTGCTCCCTTTTTATTATTTGTTGTTTCTTCTGTTTAGCTCATCTCTTAGCCTTGCGGCCTTTTCATAATCTTCATTAGCAATGGCTTCCTGAAGTTTTGACTGAAGTTCCTCTGTACTTAGATCTGAAAAACCATGTTGTTTTGTTGTTGCCGAGAGGCTTTCTGCATCAGGTTCTTT
>Ga0116227_10013444_pt1 | contig 12862 bp, 13 predicted proteins | sample S1TSphgellanicum_FD_89693 | JGI IMG/M metagenome (GOLD analysis project Ga0116227, IMG submission 89693) | Host-associated microbial communities from peat moss isolated from Minnesota, USA - S1T2_Fb - Sphagnum magellanicum MG | ecosystem: Host-associated > Plants > Peat moss > Unclassified... | reverse complement strand
GTTGGTAAAAATGGCACATGTTTTGCAGTGGCTTTTGCGGCGGCAATCGTATCTACAGCGGATTGCAAGCAGGCCAGCTCCAGTGTCTCTTTCTGAGTTTCAGGTGCCTCTTCTGTCCTCTTTGAAAATGCTTCTCACATATGATAACTGTGTCTGCTCCTCCTGCTTGATGTATTTCTTGCACTCATCCTTTCCTAGGTCATATTGCAAGACAATCAATTGTTGAGAACTTTAGGGGGAAGTTTTTTTATTTGTATTTGGGGCACTATCTCACAGGTTCTACTGGAGCTGATTTGGGCACCAGATTGGGCTTCCCGTTCAACTACAACCATTCAAGAGATGCCTGGACATCATAATGGCCGTGACATTACATCATATCACCCTGGCCTGCACTTTACCCCAAGCCAGGTGAATTCAACTCATCAATCAAGTGATGCTCACTTGTGCCTTTGAGGTTCCAATACTATTGTTTACTGGAAGGTTTTCTCATACAAGGAGGATGCAGGTCTTGTCATGCATACTTGTATATATTTCCTCTTTTTATATAAGTTGTGAGACTAGATTTTTGTCTAGTCAATTTTTCTAGTGTATGTGCTTCAATTTTTGTCTATTTAAGCTCCAATTTTTTTGTTGTTGTGTGTTTCTCCTGAAATTATAACCCTAAACTCAAAGCATTACCAGATTTGCATTCATTATGACAACCTTAAACTCTATAGCCAATAACGGTCACAAGTTGGGAAAAGTAAATTGAACCACATCCGAAAGTTTTGGAATTTTTTTAAAAAAAAATTCAAAACCTTACTTGAAAAGGTAATCAAAGTTATAAAATATAGAATACCCAGGACTGTATGTTCTCTTTGAAATCAAATACCGTCACAACATTGGTACATACTGCAAATTTTTGAAAAAAAGAAATTGCAAGTTGAATATGCTACCAACAAAATTAACACACTTGCCAAACGCAGATGGATTTTAAAATATTTATTTATTTTGGGTTTATTTTGGGAAGCAAATGAAACATTAATACATGAGACCAAATATTTTATTCATTTCCTTCCAAGCCCTTGTTACAAGGTTCTTGTACTAGAGAGTGTGCCAGCTTGGTCCAATTCTGGCTCCTAGCAAGCCCTTGGGCCATGGGCTACATGCCACAATCAGCCCTAGCCAACCCACGCATTGACACTAATAATATGGGGAGTTGCAGAATAGGCAACCTCGGCAGATTCAGGGTTGCAGAATTGGCAAACTGCCTGAGGGGTGGAATCTCCTCTGAAAGGGGAGACTCTTAACAAATAATGTTCAGGGTTTAGGGTCTCCTAAATGTCTCCCAAATAAATAATTAATTAATATTCGTGATTCCATTTCAAAAATGGGAATATTTCTGAAATGTCCTGAATATTCTTTATTTTCCCTCACAAATTGTTGTCCTTTCAAAAAATATTTTCTGAAAATTTCAACATTTCTACAAATAAAAGAAGTTGTGTCAAAGCTGCCACGGGCACTATGTTATCCTTAGTCAAAGATGGCATCATTTTGGATTTAGCTATAGTTCAAGAAAATTAAAGTTCCATAATGTCAATATATATTCATGTAAATAATTTATTTTTAATTTAAAAATCAAACTAACAATGCCATGTCAACTAATAGCCTTAATCATTTTAGTCATTTTAGTCATTTTAGTCATTTTAGTCATTTTGGACAAACATCTTTAGTCATGTTAGTCATATAATTTTAGTCACATTCCTATCAAAAATGATTGGTTTGTTTTGATTACATCCAATTTTGTCCATTGTTTAATGTGATTAAAAAATGATTAAACTTAGTAAAAAACCTTATTTAAAAACACATATTTGTAGTAGTGGATGCAACATAAACAACAAGTGAAGAATAGCCTCTTGGAGTAATTTTTAGTCAAATTTATGAATGACATGAACAAAAGTTCACAAGAACCATTCATAGAAGATGAATTACTTGGGGTTGTTAAAGCCATGGCTAAAAGTAAATCACCTGGGCTTGATGGGGCAATGGTAAAATTTTATGTGCAATTCTTACATGTGTTATGAAAAGAATACTTTGAAATAATCCAAGATGTTGTAAGGAAGGAGAGATTCCCAAAAGGTGTGAGTAAAAAACTTATTATGTTTAGGTGTAGACATGACCCTTTATTGTCATAATCCTTAAAATTGTGTAAATGGAAAATATTGTATCATTCAATAATAGTATGTGAAAAAATTCCATTTCATAATAGATTTCCACATGATTTGAAATGGCTATAAAGTTTGAAATCCACATCTATTATGATAGTAAACTTACTATAAAGTTCGAAATGTAAAGATTTTTCAAAAGTCCCTTCTTGAAGAATCTAATTTTATTTTAGATCTTGGGACAACATTGATGAGTCAAAAACAAGACATATCGTTACAATTATGCAAAGAGAAGTGCAAGACTCATTCAAGATTAGGGTTTCTTTCTTTCTTTCTTTCTTTCTTTCTGATGCCTGTTATTTTGTTGCCTTTGCCCATAGGAAGAGATCAGGTAGGCTATATGTGTAAGATTTGGGCATAAAATTTTGACTTGAACTTGACCCAATGTGTGAATGACATCTGGAGTATTATTTGTGTATATGATGAATGACCATGTTCCATAGAATTGGATGCATCAAGATGAGAAGTTCTAGATTTAGTAAAGGGAAAATTAGAACAGTTTGCTTAAACAATAAAAGGCAATAAAGGGCAAAATCATTAGGCAATGAGCTATTTGTTTTTGGTAAGCTTGCTTGTTTTGAACTTCAAAGTGATTAATAAGTACCCAAATCACCACTGATAGCCCCCCCTCATCTTCCCCTGGTTCCAATGAGGAAGGTTGGTCCCCAAGGATTCAAATTATCAGCTCTTGGATGGATGGGGGTGCATGGAAATGAGTTCCAAACCCTAAACTGGTTCGGGTGTCTTTTTAGGCACTTTGGAAGGCTTTTTCCTAGGTGGCACAAGTGGTCATCTGCTGGCACTTGTGGTGTGGGGAACATTGTTTCTGCTTTAGAGCAGGGTACTTACTGAAAACCAGTGGCTTTTTTAGGATTTTTTTATGCAGCCAAAATGGCCTCATACGAAGCTCTTTTTAAGAGTGCCCATCATCACTAGAAAGATTTACCCAAATCAGGCTATGAAGCTGATATGAAGAAGAAATCTTTAATCTTCTTTCTTTAATTTTTGGCTACACGCTTAAAACCAAATATAGAAATCTGGCTTTTCCCTTTTTTTTTCCCTCACTTTTGGTGATTGAAAGCTTCCAAAGTCGCTTCATTTTTCAATTTTTTGATTTTTGAATTTCTCTTTTTAATGAAACTTCACTAATGAAAAAAGGCTGCTGAAAAACCAAATATAGAATTATGGTGGTTTTACTATTTGTTTTTCCCACTTCTGGCAATTGAAACTTTCAAAATTCATGTCATTTTTTATAATTTTGAATTTCACTTCTTGGGGAAATTTCGCCAGTAAAAAATGCTGCCTTAAATATATAAAAAATTAAGTAAAACTCACATAAACAGTAAAAGAAACAATTAAAATAACCACAGCCAGTTAGCTAAAGGACAGAAGCTCAGTGAATCAGTTCGGCATTTTCTCCCCCATCCATCCATCCATCCATCCATCGCTCATGTTGTTGACAATGTTCACCCAAGGAGATTTAGATTTCTACTGTTGAGAAACAGCTGTGTGTGTTTTGAGTTCAAATCGGGTAAACTCCAGTTTACAACTCTTGGGTTTTTTTCAGAGGGTAAAAAGAGCGGGACGTCTTTTTTTTGCAGTGCTCACACAAATTGAAAATGGAACAAGCTGAAGACCAGCATGCAAACACATCAGGGATTTGAATCAGTAGTGGATAGATCTCCAACAAGGAATGTCATTTTTAGTGAGGAGTGAATGAACATACTTGAACCAATTGAAGAGTGCCACACCGAAGATGATGATGAGACCCACTCCCTTGAGCACTGTGAAGGGATCGTGGAAGAAAAATACTCCCACCTGCACATGCATAGTATGTCACCAGTAAATACCAGAAGAAAAAACAGTTCTCTATGCAAACTGATTCCAGTGTCTACAAAACTAGAGAAAGAAAAAATCTTGGATAATCCATTAAAAAATGTGGGTAAGGACTAAAATAGAAGAAAGATCAGCAGTTGGGAGCACAGCTATGATCAGTCCTGACTTCCACATTCTATTCATATCATTGAGTTGGAAGCTTCTTGGTGAGACCAAGATTTCCAAACTATCCATATACACCAGATCAAAGTTGCAGTGCTCAACAGTCCAAGAAGAACTGTTGTACAAGAGTACGAAAGCCGCACCACAATTGTGACAACCTCCTTGATTACACCTGCAATGGTCATTGTGACTGCACTTGTCTCTGAAATCAGCAAATCTTCAGTCATCACCTAAAATCATCAATCAAACAACACACATTTCAAACATCAGCGCAATGAAAGGATTCATGCATCATGTAACCACTTACACATAACCACTTATACCATATAAAATGAATACACCATATATAACCACTTACACATGGTAGGTACACCATATAACTGGATACAATATAATAATATTAAATTGATTATAAATATACTATCTTAAACTCTAAGGTGATTATGTTAAATTATTGATTATCCCAAATTTTCAAACCATTCATTAATGATAAATTAAAAATTATTGAGTTAAGAAAAAACAACCCCAAACTTTAGAAAATAGTACCAATAAAAAAAAAAACAAAAAGGCCATAACCAAAAACAAAAGAAAAAACCAAATTTGGATGTCACAAAACCATCCATCCCCACTCCCCTTGTCCCCACTTGTCCCCCCCCCCACTTGCCCTTGGCACTATCTCCCACCTGGTTTTGGGTTTTGGGCAGGTCAGGCAACCAAAAAAAACTATGTCTTGGAATAAAGAAGTTGAAACCATCAAAAACAAAACCCATACATTTTTTCAAAAGTGTATTGCATTCATAAAAAAATTCATGACAAAATATATTTATGTTTTCTAAAAAAATGAAAATATTTTAAATTAGTTTCGTAATTTTATACACATGAGCCACACACTTTTGTAAAATTATGGGACAAATAACATTTACATTTCAATTACCTTTCCTAAAATGATTTACATGTTGTGAATATCATGACATTTTCACAAAAAATGTATGACATATTTTTAATTATATAGAAAAGGAAACAATCAATCTTCAGGTTTTAGGCAAGTTATTAGTTTTAATGGGTTGTACATGACAAATAATGCATAACAAAAAGTAACTCAATTTGCTGCCAGCGTCAAAAGTTGTAAACTTTCTGAAGTTTATAAGGGAAAATGTATACAATATCGAAACGAAATTTTACATAAAAAATAAGAGAAAATAAATAAATCATGTCATACATTTTAAGAACTAATTTAGTGTCAAATGAACAAGTAGAAATTGCTTTAACTCGAATCTTTGGAATTGACCTTAAAAAAGCAATTCAAGTTTGTGATCAATCAGACCTTAATGATAATATCAAGGTTAATAACTTGAGTATTCACCATTAGGTTTTCTCAGTGATACAACACACTTTTTTGTTGGACATTGTGAGACTATGTCTGTCTATCAAATGGAATGATCTTGGGAGGTTGTGTCACCATACCGTGAATTGTGACAAATGGATTTGTGTGTCATGATGATGTTGCGGGGGATACATAGTAGGTGTGGTCCTCACATGGTGTGTGGCAGGTCCATCTATCAGAGGCAAGAGTGGTCCATACATTGCAAAAGTTGGCAGAAATGGAAATGGTAGTGAATGACAAGTTACTATAGAGCAGAAGAAGACAGATTGGCCAATTTCAGCTGCAAAGATTGTCACACCAGATCAGGCACTAGATTCGATGAGGATTCCCAACTTACTGGATCAATTGCAGGCTTTTCAAGGTGAAAGCTACTTGATGTCTCTGGACCTGTGGGACCCTACTCTGCAAAGTTCAAAGACTTTTGTTACCCTGTTGCTTTTTCAGACAACAATTGATTCCAGTACAACGGTGAGTCATTGCTTCTAGGTAGCTGCAACTTATTTTGAGCATTTCACACAAGTTGAACAGAGTCAATGTTACAAATAATTTTAAAGTTTTAGTCAGCTTTGATTGAGTGCTGAACCCAAAGTTGGTCCTAAACAAGATTGAGCTCTAATTTGATTTGAGAAGTCTTTAGAACTAGAGGTTTATAAATCCAAAAAAAAAATCTCAAAATTGCAACAAAAGTTCTATGAAATGAAATAAACCGAAACCCAAAACTAAAGGTTCCTTTCAAGAATCAGATAACACTAGTTTGAATCTTCACAAATAATTTGAAGAAAGTATATTCAATACAGGTAATCTTTTACTCTCAAGAAATGATATTTCATAGAACTAAAAGTGTAAGTTAAAGCCTCAGGTGGGGCATCAATAAGGGGCCAAGGACTGGGTGATAGCTGAGCCTAGCCACACATTTTGGGAATGTCCCTCACCCTTGCTCTTTAGTATCCATTGTAAAGTATGATGATTGAAGGTTATCATGAACCTAAACCCTTGAGGAGGCATAATATCCCTCTTGTGGGGGTGTTTCCAAATGGAGACCTTAACCCTTGATTCACACAATTTCAAAACAGCATGACTACCCAATCTCTTCAGTTGTGAGGCCACAGAAGGGCCTTCTATCATGGCATTACACCTTAAGCCTCAGGCTTCACAATTGCTTCCCAAGGTGTAAGGGCCCAATGCCCTGACAACAAAGCCTTCCCTCATAAATGATAAAGTCATCTTTGAACTTGGGTTGAACAAACCAAGCACAAAAAGAGGGAAAGGATCCATGATAAAAATGTAAAAGACCTAGTTTTGTTTTGTCTTGTTTTGTATTGTTTTGTTTTTTGGGTATGGAAGTTAAGATGGACACACACTTCCAAACATTTGGAGTCCATTTCTATTTTGGTGCTTTTGATACCCCTAATTATTTTCAATAGTGCAATGATAAAAGATTGATTTTGTAACTATTTTCAAGAGGCAAATCTGAAAGGAGTTTGCTATAGAATTATTTAAGGTGGATTTCCATTATGTTGGTTAAAAGGTTCCCTCCATAAAATTACCCTCCCTTTTAAGAAGTTGAGCTTACTTTTTAACCAGGCTAGCCATTTACCCAGTCCAGAGGGGGGTAAATTTATTTTCAATAATAGTGCAATTTATATCATAAATTAAAAATGTTGTTTTATGCTGTCTTATACTTTGAAGAAAATGTACAAATCAATTAAACCCCACCCTGCCCCACCAATAAAAGAAAAGAAAAAGAGTTTAAGGTATCCTATATTATTTAAAAGTATTTTTCAACAAGAAAAGATGTTTAACCAGCCGTTTTTACACTTACCATTTTATACAAATGACTGGTGATCGCCAGTATATATTGTCAAATATACAAACCAGCCTCAGGGGGATTCACCCGGGCAAAAACCCCTGGTAGGTACCAATTCAAATTAAACAAATTCAAGTTTCAAAATTGGAGATATTGTGGATAGTGTTAGTTTGAGTTATTGTTGGATTTTTTTTTTAAATCACAAAATATGTGCTTTTGGATTGATTGATCAATTTTATTTTATTTTTGGCAGTATGAGATTTTTGAGTGCCAACCCTTAAACATTTTCGTACCCAGAAATTAATTTAAAAATTGAAATGACTTTTTTCATAATTGGGTTTTCTAGAAACTCATATCTCCTCGAACTTTGCATAGGTTTGTCTTAGGATCAATTTTTACCTCTTCAGGTCATGGCAACTCTTACAGTATGATCAAAAGACATATATAGACATACTTCATTGTTTTTCCTTTCATGACCTAGTTATGGTTTTTTCATAGGAATTCTGAAGTTAAACCCACTTCAACTAGAGTAGTATTAGGATTGATGACCTTATAGGTGGTTTAAGATACTTGGGCCAACAACAAAGAAGCTTACTTGTCTATATATTAAGATTTTCGTGTGTGTGTTTGTTTGGATGTAACCATGTCATAGCCCTCCCAAATTGTAGGGCCCCTACTCTGCTTTTGATATGTCGCCGACATTGAAGAAAGAGTATGAAGCAAAGAAAGCAGGTGCTTCATTGACCCTCGAGGAAAACAAAACTAATTATGTTCTGCAACAACTTCATGCTTTTGATGAGAAGGTAGATTCACAATGCAATTGTTATGTATGCCGGGTCTTGTATTTATTGTCACTATATATATATATACTTAGTAGCCATCCTAGATCACACATCCTAACACATTTGGCACATTTAATGGTTTGTTGATTTGCATGCAGGTTTGGGCTAAAGAAGAGAAGAAAACATGGGGTTGGTCACCCTTCTATCGTGTCCTCAAGCATAAGTCAATGGCATCAGGTCCACAATGCCCATGGCACCACACTAAGCACATCCATACTTTATGCCCATGATGTATGCTTTGTAGTAGGTTATGATTTCAACAGCTTATGTGTTGGAAAATGTTTTTGTCAGATTGACACATTCCTTGAAATTTTCGGGTGCACATGTTGCATCCTTTGGCTCATCTTATTCGTGGACTATCCAAACACAACATCTTACATTTTGCCTGTGATATGGCACACTTTGTCCGCCTAACAGTTGCGATATAAGATCTGGTTGATTAGAACTTTGCATGATTTCCCAAAATTCATCGAAGTCATGAGGATGTCTCTTTATCTTAGCATGATTGAAAAAGAAAAATTGAATAATACTTTCATCTATTCATATACCTCACTTATGGAACTTACAACATGCTTTTCTTGGCCCTGCCTACCAAGGCAAGGACATTGTGTTTAGATTCATTATAGGGTATAGTAGCTTAAGGGATTTTGGCCCCTTGGTTATAGGTTTATTTTTATATGAGGATTCTTGAAAGATGATATTTTGGTTTGTGTTGAAACTCGAGATTAGGTTATAAAGTTATAATATCTTGAAGGATTTAGGTTTCTTTTAGAGGATGTTTTGAAGGTTATATCTTTGCATGGTGAAGTATTTGAGTTTTCTTAATTTTTCTTTGGCCTTCAGATACTTTTTAATGCAAATGGCAAGGCCACAATGTGAACACACCCCTTATTTGTTTACAGTCAACTAAAATGATAAGAGCATGCAATCCCCAGGCACAACTTGGGTAAGTTATGAGACAGAAGCACAGTGAAAAAGCGTTTCATGTCCTCCTACCATCCATCCATCCAACCAACCATCCATCCATCCATCCATCACATTGCACAATACATCACCCTAAACCCAGAGTCTTGAATTACTCTGGCCACCACAAAATTCCTAAATGGTTAGCAAGAGATAAAACCACCCACACCTTTCTTATACTAGACAACTGGCTAGGCACTACCGAACCTGGCTCCTAGAATGGGTTAGGTTCATACCTATTGGGAGTATCTGCCCCCCCCCTGCCCCCCCCCCCCTTTGCTTGTAACAAACTAGAGAGCAGACCGGCAGATTCAGCCTTGCAGAATCCGCAACCATAGGCTTCAAGGGTGGTCGATTCTGCATTTTTTTTGGGGGACGAGAATTAATTCTCATGCAAATCTGGCAAACAATCACTTTTCTTAGGGGGAGACCTTGCGCTTCTTCCAATCCTTAAACCCAATTTACGCTCCAGAAAATTCAAACACCAGTCAAGTCCCCAATCCCCACGCGCCAACGCATTGGATTGTCGCGGGACTGCAAAACCCCTCTTTCTGACTTTAAAGTTAGCCTCTTCACTACTCATCATTTGCTTGTAGAGAGTTTGCAGAGCTCTCCTCTGTTTCCAGTTTTTCCTACATCGGATTTCAAGTACTCTTGAGCAGCTAGCTACTGGTATAATTGCTTTCCCAAGTTCGGGAAGAGAGAGACAGACAGAGCTCTGTAATATTTTCAGTAGCGTAGTATTATTGCTATGGCGTCTCATGATGAGTATCGTCATCAGCTTCCGAGTGTTCCAAGGAGGAAGCTTGAGGGTGCTGAAGGATTGGAAGTCTCAGCTCTGGGTTTGGGATGCATGGGAATGAGTTCATTCTATGGAGTTGGAACGCTTGAGGAGGAGATGATTGAGCTCATCGAATTTGCTCTGAACAGTGGAATTACTTTCCTTGATACTGCTGATCTCTATGGTCGTCATCCCAACGAAGTTCTCGTCGGCAAGGTGATGATGAATTCCTCAGCTCTCTCAACTCTAAACCCTCTCTCTCTCTCTCTCTCTCTCTCTCTCTCTCAACTTTGAAGCTGAGATCTGTGCAATCATATCCAGGACCATGGCCATGCAGAATCTGAATTAGCTACAGGTATCATGATGAGAGTTGTGGGATCATGTGTGGAATTGTACATGAAAATTGCTAGTGCAGGCAATCAAAGGTATCCCGCGGGAGAAGTTCCAAGTGGCCACCAAATTTGGACACATGGTGTCAGCAGAGGGGAAATTCGGTGCACGAGGAGACCCAGAGTGGGTGAGAAAAGCTTGTGATGGAAGCTTGAAGAGATTGTGTGTGGATTATATCGACCTTTACTACCTCCATCGCACTGATCCCACAGTACCCATTGAAATCGCTGTATGTAATATGCAACTCCCAGTCCCTCTAGATCCCTCATTTCTTGCATAGTTTTCCATGCAAGAGATTCAGCTCCCGGGTCAGATCAAGCAGAGATGCAGGTAGTCTTGTACCAGCTGGCTAGCTACATCTTCCTTGAGCAAAATTCTGTGGAAAAAAAATCAGACATGGGCTGATGCAGGATTCAAGCATGAAATTATTATGTTGCACAGGTGGGGGAGATGAAGAAGTTGGTGGAAGAGGGGAAGGTGAAGCATCTAGGGTTGTCTGAAGCTTCTGCCTCTGAGATCCGCCGTGCACACACAGTTCATCCCATCACTGCTGTGCAAATGGAGTGGTGCCTCTGCACCCAGCATTTGGAAAAGGACATTGTTCATACTTGCAGGTAATAAAACAATTTATGCCTGCAATTACACTTGCTAATCAACCCCTTGTGGAAATCAACTCTATCAGCCATGACAGAAAAAAAAATCTTGAAAATACTTATTAAATTTGCAACTCCAGAACTAAATTCACAACTACATTTGTTCAATCTGCAACAGTTCCACTACTAGATTCACTACTAGATTCACAACTTTCAATACCAAAAAAAGAGAAAAAAAGAAAGATCTTGCTGAAGGATTGTGTGCATTTGTGTGTGTGTGCACGTGTGTAGAGAGCTGGGGATAGCATTAGTACCTTACAGTCCTCTTCGACATGGGTTCTTTGCTGACTCCAAACCTGAAGCAGGAAATCAAGATTTCCGTAATGTATGCAATCTCTCCTCCTCCAACTTTCCCGCCCTCCTTTCCTCTGCCTGATGTTGTAATTTGATGTATAGCTGGTACTTGGATCATGAAGAATCAGAAATGCAAATTAGAGCACAATTGTATTGAGGTTTAATAAGACTAGAGAGAAACTGATGGATATCATGTATGTGTGTTGTTGCTCTAAGTTCAGTTTCAACCAAGGTTGACAGGTGAGAATTTGGAGAAGAATGAACTGCTGTGGGCACGAGTGGAGGCAATTGCAGCCAGGAAAGGATGCTCATTGAACCAGCTTGCTCTTGCCTGTTTTCTGCACAATGGCAAGGATGTGGTTCCCATTCCTGAGATTACCAAGAAGGCAAATCTAGAGTCAAACATCAGGGCAGTGGGCATTTCTCTCTCCAATGAAGAGATCAAGGAAATTGAAGCTGCTGTTCTGATAAGCAAAGTTGCAGGTGACAGGTACCATGCACATCATCTCAAAGCCACATGGTGCTATGCAGCAACCCCACCTCTTTCTTCATGGAACGGGTCTGAAGCAGTGGGTTTTGTTTTTGGTGCAAATTTGTAAATTGCAAAGGCACAGGGCAAGTTCCATGACAGAAGAATTTCCCATAGAGAAGAAGCTGGTGCCTCACACTACTATGTTCCAATTACCTTGGAATTGTAGCAGTGTTTTTTAACTGCTCACGAATGACTAGATCCGCAGTATAATTATGTTGCATAGTGGTAGATCAGTTGTCTACAAACTTTCATGTGCATCATTGTCGCAAGTGATTTCAGTACATATTTGCTGTGTTTGTATGGGACTTATGAGTATGATAATTCAAGGCTTTTCTTTCAGCTGCATTCAATAGTGGGAAATAGCAACTTAGCGATGATGCCATTGTCACTGAATGCGTATATTGTTCTATGAACTGTTTATTGGTTTCTGGGGGTTTTGTCATGTATGGGGTCTAGACTCGGATTGAAGGAGTTCTGGAAGAGCTTAAGTAGATTATGACTTGGGAAGAACATTGTCAAGTCCAAAAGCTCCAATCCCTTGGACAGAAGTGCTTGGTTATAAACATGCAGTAGCTGGAAGGGGTGTCATCTCATAAGTATGGAATCAACAGAAGCATCTTTGGGTAGCAGTGGTATTTTTCTACAGGCATGTACTGAAATTGACTCACAGTGGTGCAGGAGGGGGCCTGCAAATGGCCAGTATGCTGGCTCAGATTTATCTGCAGCTGAGGATCTCATTTTAGTGGAGGAAGACATGGATCATACTACAATGACAGCAGAAGCCAGCAGGAACATAAGGGTGGCTGCTAAAGCAAAAGACTTGAACACCTCTTTGCTTACAAGTGATGAAATGAAGGTCAGAACATCTACCATCTAATCTGATATCATGTTTGATTACAACTTGTCGTGTGCTTTTAGTTACAGGTGAGTTCAAGACTTAAGCTTGTGATTAACTTGCAACCACTGGATGCAAGTTAAGCCCTGGCTCAGGTTACAAGTACCAATCCAGATGCT
>Ga0116227_10013443_pt1 | contig 12863 bp, 9 predicted proteins | sample S1TSphgellanicum_FD_89693 | JGI IMG/M metagenome (GOLD analysis project Ga0116227, IMG submission 89693) | Host-associated microbial communities from peat moss isolated from Minnesota, USA - S1T2_Fb - Sphagnum magellanicum MG | ecosystem: Host-associated > Plants > Peat moss > Unclassified... | reverse complement strand
ATTGAAAACATGATGTGGAATATTTTTACTTGAAGGACCAATGACATTATATTTAATATTGTTGTTATTTTGTATGTTTTCAATTGGAGTTATTTTTTCTTTAAATAATATATGATTTTTACTTGTTAAATCAATAAGATTGTCTTTAACAATATTATCACATTTGACATCGCATTTGATTGGCATCATTTGATTGACATCATTTTAAATTTGTTTTAACATTTTTTTCTAATTTCACATGTTGAATAGTAGGTGGAACAATTAATGAATTAAATGAAACATTTGGATCCGTAATATTTTCAATTTTTTTTTTCTTGGTTGAAAAAGATGACTTTCATGATCGTTATTTTCTTGGGATGTGAATTTTAGATGTTTAATATGAGTTTAATTTGTGATGTGTTTAACCCAAATATGGTTTTTTTGAATGAAAGATAATGCAATATCTTGTGGCAACCATTTAAGATGAATTTTTATTATTTATAAAAAATATTTAATTCAAAATTCCAATTAAACATTTTTCATTTATGTTGAACTTCACTAATTTCATTATTGATATTATGATTTAAATTTTGTGTCATATGCATCACGTGTGAATATTTGAAAATTTTATCATGGGATCACATGTTATAGCAAGTTTGAAATGGTTGTTTACATATAATATGTTCAACATATGGTTTGCATTTTCATTTCCTACTTTCATCATAATTCAACAATTATTTTTGTTCCAAATGTGAATTACAAGTTGTAAATATTCTGATATTTAATATATCATAGTGAAATCACCCCACAATCCTCCATTCAAAGCAGGTAATGACATTTTTTGTATATAATTAATTTCATCTATTGTTTCTCCACAATGTAAATCATGCAAAAATTATGGATTTAATTCACATTGACAACACTCCAATGCTTGAAACATACTAATTGTTAGACATTCTTGTAAATAACACATTCTATTTTTTTGGATTAATTCCGAACTTATTGAATAATTTAATAAATTTGCTATTGAATAAAATAAACAATATCCTACTTTGTATTCAAAATTTTGAACTTGTTGCAAACCATGTTTGGCTAATTCAATATCTATGTTCATTACGTGTTATTTTCAATTTTCAATTTGACTATCTATAATTTTGAGTTTTGAAAATTATGTGAAATTTATCTTTGCAAATTGATATAAAACCAAATGAAAATTGAAATTAATCTAAATTTTCCAAAAAAAAATCAGTTAAAAGTTGACTTAATTTTAAAATTAAGCTCAGAATATTAAAATCTTCATTTGAATTTTAAGAATTTTTTATTTTTATTTTATGTATGTCAAATCAATTTTAAATTTTAATTATTTTTTATAAACTATTTTCTTAATATTTTATTTTATTTTCAATTAAAGTAATTATATTATTCATTTATTTATTTTTATATGGAAAATATTTTTTCCAATTTTAGTTCAATTTTTTTCTTTAGTGTCATCTAAAGAATTCAAATATTATCTTTAGAAGTTTAATTCTATAGATTATTTGTTTGTCAAGTTTTTTGAATTTTCAAGATATTTTGATATTGAAAATTATTGATACTTTGAAATTTCACTATCAATGACAAGGTTTGACTTTCAAATGAAGCTTCAAGTTTTTCAAAACAAGTTTTTGAATCATCAAATTACATATTCAATCAAAATTTTCCACAAAAAAGTTATAGATTTAAACAAAGTCCAAACTTCAAAATTATAAGTTTTGATATTTAAAAATATTAATATTTAAACATGAATTGTTTGAATTTTCTCTATTAATGACAAGGTTTGATTTATATTTGATTAAGTCACATAAACAAATCCCAATAAACCCCCAATTAGTCTTGGCCAAAAAGCATGCCCATTATGCAAGTGCAAAAGAAACTTCAAATCAAATTCAAATCAAGTTGCAAGTTCTTCAAATAAGTTTTTGAATCCAAGCTTTGATTCAGACAAAGTTCCAACTTCAAAACAAGTTATAATAAATACATATTCAAGTTTCAGTTGTAAGTTCAAGTTGTAATTTTCAAAAATCAGTATATTATGTACATACAAAATATGTACAATAAGTTCTTGTCCACAAAAAGAACAATATGTCAAATTGTACAAGTGAAGTTTCAAAATGTGATCCTCTGATTATGTTATCATTTATACGTACTAATTTGAACTACAAACTTCTTCTTCTACCTCTACACTTCTCCTTTTGGAATTTTTTTCCTACTCTTCTATTGTTTTTGCACTTTTCCTTGTTGTATTTTTTTTCAAGTTAGAGTAACCCACAACTTCTACTATGGGATTTAAGAGAAATTTTCCTTCAGGTTTCTTTTTTCTAAATAGGTGAAGGAGAAAACCTTGTTTGGATTTGAAATTTGCAAGAGTGATGAGCTTGTGTCCAAATAATGGCTCAATCCATGGGTCACACAATGTGCAGTCAAATTCATCACTACTGACCTATTTGATTTTACAAGCAATGCAAGGTTGAGATTAAGGGGAAACCATACATTTACAGCCCTAGCAAGTAACCAACGTTTCTATTTGTGAGAGATGGGAGATGACATTTTTCACAAATGTTTTCGAAGCAAGCTACACCATTGGGATTATCAATGTCCCCACAACCTATAATCACAACATTAAAAGCCATGGAATCAACATTCGTAACTCATTTAGTTGTTTTTACTTCTTAATAAGAAATTTTTCAACACACAAGTATTTCAAATTTGAACATACCTCAAAGTTGATTGCAAAATTTTGACCCTATATATGTCTTCTTGTTGTGGATTTTTGTCAACCTTTTTAACAATTGTAGCATCATGAACATGAAACACAAAAATGGTAACATAATTAGTTACTAGTTGTTGTTCACCAAACCAAGAGCTTCCAATGTTTTTGACCAACATTGTTGTAGGGATGCCAATATTATACATCTTAACCAACTACATGTATTGTGCAAAGAACTCATGATAAAATGACAATTCCATCTACAACTACCAAGATAAAAGCCTTGGCATATCGCCCATATATCCCAGTGACCACTAACTCCATGGTTCCTAACTCCTCCAAATTTTCCCTTTGCATAAAATCCAAGATTGAATGTGTGGGGACAAACCGCAAGTAGACAAGAAAAGGGTCAATTTGTTCAATAACAGTAGTAGCCCCAACTCTTAATATAAATTCCCAATCTCATCTTTCAAATGTGTTTTTGAAATTGACCCCGAAATTTAGCACCCATATGGAGGACCCCACATTTAGGTGAAAGGAAAAGGTAGAAACAAAGTTGGACCCTAGAGTCAAAGTTATTGTCAAATATCCAAATGGATCTATTAAATCACAATAGATATATTTGAACCCACTTCCAGGGACATCTACAACAGACCCATACTTGCTAACAATGCAACCTTCAAAATAAGCACTAAACATTTTTTGTTGCACGTCAGTGATGCCAACATTCACAGGTGGAGTTTTTTTCTTGCTTGGGTTAAGTACCAGTTGAGCCATACAACACAATTGACAAAGTTCCCAAAAACAACTTGAATACTAACAAAACAAATTGCTTATACACTCCTTGTTGTAATATGCACAATAGATAGAAAGTTTGCATATATTTTGCACTATAACATACACAAAAAATTGAAAACTAAACGTTTTATGAAACCAAAACCCAATGTAGTTGTGGAACACTTAGATATCTATGGTTGACAAAAAATGTGCTTGTCTTCTGCACTATAATATACACAAGAGACAAAAAAATTGAAATTCCCAAAAACAACTTGAATACAAATAAAACAAAAAATTTATACACTCCTCACTATAATATGCACAATAAATAGAAAATTTTCTTATATTTTGCACTGTAATATACACAAAAATAAAAAACTAAAAGCTTTATGAAACCAAAACCTAATGTAGTTATGGAACACTTGGATATCTATGGCAAATAGAAAATGTGTTTATCTTCTGCATTATAATATACACAAGAGACATAAAACTACAAACCTTATGAAATTAAAATCCAATGTAATCATGGAACACTTACAAATCTGTGGTGTGTTGTGATGTGCTGAAGCACAAACAAAAACCTTTAGAACAACTTCAACAACTTAGAATAAACTTCCCACGAGTGAGCAAATAAAAAGAAAATTGCAAACATAGCTCAAATTAGGTGCTTCAAATCTCACAAAATTCATAGATTATAAAAAAGACAAGATACTAAAAGAAAGTGCTTCAAGAACAAAACCAAATAAGATTATATAATAGTCATGATAACTCATCACCTTTAAAATAAATGTGATGAGGTGTACAAAATTTGGGTTTAGATTTAAGTTAAATTTGTGTTAAATCTAGGGTTATAATGGATTAGGGTTATAAAGGTTCACAACAACATCTAGGTCTGTAATGGATTAAGGTTTAGATATAAGTATGTAGTACATTAGGGTTTAGAGTACACTTTTCAAGGTTCCTTGCCACTTGTCCCTCTACTAAACCTTAAAATACTATAGATTAGCAAAACTTAAACTTAGACCTAACAACAAATTATGGTTAATTAAAGACCTATTAAATAATTGCATGGATATAAAAAAATAGGGGGCATGGGCTACATTTGACACATAATTAGATACTTAGAATAATTCAAATTAAAGGTTAATCTAATAAAAACAAAAGTACATATAGATGTTCAATTTTCCTAATGTATATAGAATGCATAGTGGGATTATATGGGAATTCTAGGGTATGACATTATAGGGTATGTTTGACAAATTGAATGAGGGCAAATGACATACCTTGAAATGTCATACCTACATTTTCATAACTACAATTAACCATACTTGGGCAATGACATATGTAGGGTATGAAAATGAGGTTGTACCACAAAAGTTTGCCATGAAGGTGAGTCAATTGAAAAACTATAGCTCATAGTTCAAGTGTGTCCTACAAACACAAAACACGAATTCCATTTCAATTGGCTAACTTATCACTAATAAGGTAAACAAGGTTTTAATAAGGAAAACTTGCAAAATTTGGATCCAATGCGATAGTCCATGTCTTTGTAATGATAGGGCCCAATAAAATCATTCATGAAAGGCAACAAAAGAGCACAAGTTGTGACACAAATAGAATGTCAACATGAAATACCAATTCAAAAGTTTTAAAAATAGCATGGAAACAAAATTGAAAGAGTAAAACCTTGGAAAAGTGTATTTATTTTGATCTTGTTCTTTTCCACTAGATATACTTTAAACTTGTAGGCCAAGAGAAAAAACATTGTTGAAAGTGCAAAAGATAGACAAGGAACAACTACCAAAACACCACATGAATAACATCCATTCCATCAAGGACAAAGTTCTACTACTATGATGAAGTAGTTGGCCATTCCATGTTAAAGAAGGCAAGTTCATGTTCCACATGGCTCCCACTCCTAGTAGGTGCAGCACCTAATTCATTACCACCCTTTGAACCTCTACCAACACCAAAAACCAAAATTCATCATCCTTTGTTATAGATCAAAATCATACTAAAAAAAAAAAAAACCAAAAGATGCATACCCTTCCAAGAAATCCATCCACCATTTTCAACAGCAAGAGGAAGAGGCCATCACTAAACAAATTTACAACTGCAGTTGTTGTAGTAATAGTGCATGCCCCCTAGCCAACACCACTTTGGTAGCACTTATAGCAGCTTTTACTTCAATCAATTCATCAACATTATTAGCAACATGTCTCTCCAACAAAACATTGGCATGTTGTTCATGAAGCCTTTGCATTGCCTCCTTTGATTCTTCGATAATGGGTCCTTTATCTTGTGAGTCACATACAATTTAGTTAAATGATTTTCATTGTTTGTGATTGTCTTATTGACATTAACACCCACCCATAATTAATATTGTCCTTCCTTCCTAGGAGATTGCTTCTAAACATATGATTATGGTTGTTTTGACAAGGTATGGAAGGAAGGCAAACATGAAATTTGTCACTCATTTTGCTACAAAATGGAATCTTGCTGGTTTTGAAAAAAAACCAAATATTACCTTTATAGCCTCCTTCACGTTCTAATAACAATGTTGTATTTTGACCACAACACCATTGCCTCATGCTCTCCAACTTGTATCACCATGACATCCATTTAGCTCAACTAAAAATTGATTCATAGTCATTTTTACATAAATCTAGCAAACTCGACAATTCAAAGGTTTCATTAATATGCCAACTAGAACAATTAAACACATTATAGATTGCAATTTAACATGTTTCAAACATTTATTTGGACAAATTGAAGTTTGAATCAAATTTCCTTCATGTCACTAAACATTTTAGATAATCAAAAGCTCATACATAAGTAATTTGGGCTGGTTTCAAGATAGGTTAGTTTTGGATACCATTTAAAATTGAATATTGGAAACAAGTGGAGCCATCCCTTTAACCAATACAATATCACAAAAGAATTTGGTATTTTAGAATCAAGATTTTAAATTAAATAGACTGTACCTTGGCAAATTTAAAAAGCTCATCTAAGATTTCAGACAACGTTGGATGTGCATGAACAACAAACTTGATATCCTACACACCAACCATGATGAATATTAGTGCATTACAACTAAACTTCCAAATGCATTTGTTGCACACAATAAAAATAGAAATTGTCCACAGCAAATAAACCATGTTCCAACAAATTTTCTAGTAACAAGATATAACCACACAATTACCACCAATGAGTTTGGTGTCGTCACCTCACCAAATGTGATGGCAAGCAATTCTCCTAATCTTACAAAGAACAACATGACAATTATTAGATGTTGAAATACTTGAAGATGTTAGATATGGTATTGGTTCTTTTCATTAGCTTCACATAAAAGTGACTAGACACATAGAGGGTTCCAAATCTATATCTATTTACGAGATTGGGGAGAAATCTCCGCAAAAATATTATGAAGGTAACACTACAATGAATGTAGTTGTAACTTTATGAGAGTAATTCACAAAATTGTCATACCATCACCTTCATCACATATAGCAATGATAAGCTACCATGGCTACCAACTTCATCTACTCTTGATGTTGGGTGTAAATAAACATATAATGATCTACCCAAAATTTTAGGTAAACCATGTACAAAATCTGCATCCAATGTTTCTATCACATTTTTAGAAGCAATATGAAGACTTGGACATAACATTGGCTAGCAATTAAGAGGTATATGCATGGGGTTGCAACTTTATGCACAACGATTAAATAATCATACTTGCTTTTGGTAAAGACTCTCAAAAAGCTGAGACAAGGAGTTGGCAAGCTCCACCATATCATTGCCATTCCCATGAACTTCTTCCACATTCTTCCATATTTGCAAAATTGAAGATATGTGAGGGACCTTCCAATTCAATAATGTGCCCAAGTTTGTTGGTAACAATTTCTTATAGAAATGGAAAAAGAAGAAACATAACAAACCCAATATTGAAACAAAGGTTGTCATTACATAGGAACCACACATGTTGCACATCTGCTGCAAATGCTTTTGGTAACCCTCCATAAGCATTAGTAGCAAGGCGAACGTCAATGATTCGAAAATCAAGGGGCCGATCTACCATACCACGCACCTTACCAATTCCATGGCCCTTTATACCACCAATCGAAATAGAAAAAACTTTTCCTTTGTCAGCATTTGTCACATGTCATAGGACAATTTAGTAGCATTACATGAAGTAATCAAGGGAAGCCATTAGTTTCCTTGTTTTGCACCTTTGAGCTTTTGCTGGAGAACCACCATAAAATTTTACTCGAACTTGCATTACAACCCTTTGTAAAAGAAATCAAAATTCCACCTATGAGCAGAATAACAAGGTCTAGATTTTGCAACCATGAAAGCAACTTCATGATTCAACAAGCAATTGGTATCCAAAGCAACATCTACACTAGCTTTATTCTACACCATTCCTTTATCCAATGATAGTAACCATACTACATATAAAATATAAGGCACACTAGAACCTCATCATGACCTTTGAATCCCAAATGTCATCAAATAATATTGTGGGGAAAATTAGCATGCATACAACAGCCATTTGATTCAAAAAAATTTGAACTTAAAATGCTTAAAAATAATCCAAGCATCTAGGCTAAATCCGATTAAATGTACCTTGGTTGGGCCTAATGCATTGCCCTTGAAGATGTCCCTACTTATCAACCATTCCAAAATGTCAACTACCCATTTAACAAGGTGCAAGTTCAAGGCCTCCCACACCTTGGCCTTGATCCTGGCATCGACATTTGTTGGCATTGTGTGCACAGGTTTTAAAGCCTTCACCCGGGGGGGATTTCATTAGATTGATAATGTTTGTTATTTTCACCATTTGCCAGAGCTTCCTACTTATTTTTCTTTTTTGCATTTGGCAACCACAAGGAGAGTTCCATTTTTGCTTTTGCTAGTACCTGAAACATATAGGCAAACTCAAACAATGCAATGATTAGTAGTCCATGTCTAAAAAAATCAATGGAAAAAAAATTTCTGGACTTCTTGGAACTATTTAACAGTTTGAACTCAATCTAAGCTTCTAGCTCCTAATTGCCAGAACTAACAAAAAAAACTAAAGAATCTAGAAAGCTTTTTGAAACTACAATTGTTCCAACAAGATGGCCATCTGATTTGCCCACCAACTCTTTAGCTCAACTTCGTGGGATAACAATCAAAAAGTCATTTTGATAGATAAAAGTACCAAAAACACAAAACTTATGTCTTGAGACAATTTATCACAAGACAACCAAACCACCACACTCCATTGGATGCATTTCATACTTGAGTATCATTTTCTACAACAACAACTGTAGCAATTGCCCCAACTAGCACACCACCGTCTCCTTGAAGATATCCAATGAGCCTTATGCGCTCCTTTAGTCTCAATCCATTACGATTGCCACTTTTTTTAACCTCAATAAGAGTGATCAAGTACCGATGAACAAGTTCAGGCCATGTCACTTCATTCACAAGGAAATCACCCCCAAATTGTTGCATGTAGATGGAGAAAGATGAAAGATTCAATGGTTCATGGGGTTGGTGATCTTAGCTTTGTGATCACCACTAGCAATGTTCAAGCACATCTAGACAAACAAAGTGTTCATCAGCCATCAACTGCTAATTTCAAAACCCTAAAAGCCGCCACTAGCCCTCTCTCCTTCAAATAGAAATGTCCTGAATTTTCCCACTTAATCCAACTATTGTGTCCACATTCTGAATAAGGAAAAAAACCCATTTCAATCTAAGAAATTTAAACATTTTCATCAAATAAACCGGTTCATTTAATGTGAAACTGGTTTTAATAAGGTAAGAAGTGCAAAAGTTGGATCCAATGTGGCAATCCTTGTCCTTGGGGGGGCAAGGCCCAACAAACTATTTTCCTTCATAGATAGACTAGTGTGGCTTGTGCCGTTGGCCCAAGTGTTACCACGTTCTCAACTGATTTTTCCTTCCAAAACCTAGTTTTTTGGAATTTATTTGAATTTTCAATAGTAAAAATGACTTTAAAATCAATATTTCCCACATTCTAAATCCAAATCTTACCAAATAAATTCCATTAATTCCTACTCATGAACATCTCTCCAACAACACCAAAGGCACATTCCAACTCCTTCAAAATTTTCAGCTACAATTTAATTTAATTTTAAATGAAAAAAATCATTCAATATTCAAGACTTTTGCATCACAAGTCCAAATGCCATGAAACCAAGCCAATGCGCCCCTCCTCCTTTAGAGCTTTCCAAAGAGACCAAGAATGTGATCTGAAGTGTCCCAGTTTGATGGATCTCATCAGTGCAAAACAAAACAAACAAATTACCTTCCTTCATAGATAGATTGGAGATGTACTTGAATCCAATTTGGAATCTATTGGATTTTATAAATTTTAATTTTTTACATATCTGGAAATTAGAAAACTTGAAAAACATTTTTTTGGATTAAAATAAATAAATTCACAAACTATTGAAGTTTTGCCACCCCCAAAAGAACATACACTATGCTTGCAAGGAAGGAAAATGAAAAGATATGTACGTCTCAACAAAAATGTGCCTAAGTGAGCCTATGACCACATTGCACATGAAACAAAAACAAATCTCCCAAAAAAAACAAAAAACAAAAAAAACCATTTTTGGCTTATCAAACATTTAGAGGTTTGTAAAGCCTTAGATTTGCTAGCAAACTCCATACAAATTTTAATCAACTACAAATGGCAAAATTGACATATCAAAAGTGAAAATGGGAGGTGCCAATTGGAGGATCATAGGGTTAGCCTTTTTATTGATACATTTGGATGCAAAGAGTTTGAGCAAAAACCAAGTCCATGATGCCATATCAAATTCCAAGGTTGATGTGATTGAAGGAAACATGTATTTTGTTGGATATGTAGATTAGATTGCCATTTGCTTTTGTTGTTTTTAAGGTGAGACAAATTGTGAACAAGACACTACCAAAATTAATGATACTAGATGAATGCAAATGTTAATCATCCTTTTGGAAATTGCACAAATATATGTTTGTTACTTTTTCATGGTTTAACAATTGAAATGAGTGGATTGTCAAATGTTCCCTAAAGTCACTATTGAAATTTCTTATTGGGGGACTCAACAATTATAAGTTAAACTTCAAATGATAATTGCCATGTAAGAAAACTAAATGAAAGAAAGAATATTTTTTTTGTTTGATATTTTTAAATTAACAAAACAATAAAAAAGAATAAAAAAACTAAGCCTCTAGGGGTTGGTAATTGCCTCCATGGTTACTATTCGAGATCTAAAATTTTTTTTTTCAACTTTTTTAATTTAGGAAAAGAAAAGAGAAAACCAAACCTATGTGAACAAATAATTTCCTCCATGTATTGTTATTGCACACCTCCCTTCTAAATAAAAAGAAACACACAAGAAATGTTTGTTAGATTTTTCTACCAAAACCACAAATACATGATTATATTTTAGATTTTCTGAGTCCATCTCCCAACACATGTGAATATGGAACTAGGAAACAAGGAATATAAGTTTCCCAATTTGTTTCCTCTTCCCTTTAGATGCTACCCCTACTCCATTACACTCTTATAAACCAATATCAAAACTAATTTAAACATAACACTAATATGTTCTTTCACATTCACACACCTTCAAAACAATCCTCTATATTATCAAAGCACATTCAACACTAAAAAAATCCAACCCCTTACATAGGTTCAATGAGCCTCCCATTTCTTCCTATGGAAGTCGTCATTCATTCACCTATTTCCTAAAAGAAATTCCAATTTAACTTAAACCCTATTTCGATGACATTATTTCAACCACTAGCCCTTCTAAAAAAAATCACTAAATCTTTTCTTGAAATAGTTGATGTATTTCCATGTACTTTTTGAAACAATGGAAATAGTGGCATTTCAATCACTCCTCCATGCTATTAATAAATATGATTTACTAAACAAATGATGAACAATACATTTGCCTTATAACAATTGTTTTTATAAATGGGGAGGGACAAGCCAACCAAATTTAACCCACATTTTTTCCAACAAAATATATTTATAAAATGGGGTTTATTTCCAATGTTATTAAAAAAAATTGTAGCCTTATAAAACTTCACACAACCATTTTCTAATTGCAAATGAAACATAATACTTACAATTTGTGGCCAAAACCCCTACTCATCACTTATGTTCCCATCAAAATGAAATACAAATGAGATCAAAATTATTGTTTGTGATGTCATCAAGCAACCCTTTTTTGCAAAATTTTATATTGTTTTATTAGGGCAAAATGAAGGCCCCATTGTTCATTTTGAATTGTGTTAACTTTTTTGTAGTTGTGATCTGAAAGTTATTCCATTTCAAATCTTAAAACCTTCACCTACGTATAACAAAGGAAAAAGAACCCAACTTGGAGGTAAAAGTCATCATAAACTTAACACATGTGAGAATCATTGATTTTATTTTTTTGATTAGGGGCATAATAATTCATTGTCTTATGTGATTTCCAACATAAGAATTGCACAATTTGGACATGATAAGGGCAAATTGTGCTCACAATGCTCATTGAAATTGCTTGAAACTCAAATTCCTCAAGACACTTGGTGTCTTGAAACTTGTAGGATCGTATCCATGTGGCCCTCACACTTTGTCTCTTTGTCTTAAATGTGTATTTGATTCCTTTGCATTTGGTCGATTCTTTGCTCTTGAACTCAAAGTTAAGGTTCTAATAACTTACAATGGTTTTTTAGATGGTTTGATTGGGTATTCATTTTATGATTTTAGTCTATTTTCAGTAGTTGGAATTTAAAGTATTATCCATTGTCTTTTGCTGAATTTTCTACCTTATTTAATGATGATATGATGCTTGACCCATCTCCAAATGTAATCAATTTGGCAATTCCAAGGGAAGAGATGCTTAATCTTGCTCATCCATGTAAAACTAACATATTAACAATCAAAGTTTATGCCATTTACAAGGTGTTTCAAATAATTATATTGACATGTTACACAATTGATATGCAACATTTGAAGATTTGGAATTGAACTAGAACATCAAAAGGTTGAAGCTGGAAATATCACTTTAAAGAAGGTGTTACCATATCTTGAGAAATAAATATCTCTTATGGCCTAGCATCTCTAAGTGATGAAAAGATCAATAGATATGGCCAATAGTTTGACTTTCGTTTAACATAATGCATGGCATAAGCTAGTTAGAAAAGATGGGATTTGACATTTATAATTAATTTCACTCAAAAAGCAAGCAACTCTAATCAATGGAAATGTGTATATTTTCACAATTGGGGGGGGGGGGGGGGGGGGGCGGAATTTTTTAAAAGGGGGGGATAAACTCTTTGGAAAATTTAAAGCGTTTTTTTT
>Ga0116227_10013442_pt1 | contig 12864 bp, 10 predicted proteins | sample S1TSphgellanicum_FD_89693 | JGI IMG/M metagenome (GOLD analysis project Ga0116227, IMG submission 89693) | Host-associated microbial communities from peat moss isolated from Minnesota, USA - S1T2_Fb - Sphagnum magellanicum MG | ecosystem: Host-associated > Plants > Peat moss > Unclassified... | reverse complement strand
TCAGCGACTCTGCTGCCGCCGCCATCGGTGAATATTGCTCGCGCCTATGCCTGCTGGAAGGTTTCGTTGGACATGCCGAGCAGGCCAACCTGCGGGTGCGGCGCTATGGCGGGCGTAACATCGCCTACGGCGCCGCGGCATGATGGCGGTACTGCCCCGCGCGCCAACATTCCGGCTGGATGACCGGCGCGCACTCGTCACCGGCGCCGGGCGCGGCATCGGCGCCGCCGCGGCGGCGGCCCTGGCCCGGGCCGGGGCGCATGTGGTGCTGGCGGCGCGCTCCGCTGAGGAGATCAACGCGCTTGCCATGCAGATTCGCGACGAGGGTGGGCAGGCGGAGGCGCTGGCGCTGGATGTGACCGATATCGCCGCCATGGCGGCGGCCATCGAGGCGCTGCCGGGCTTCGATATTCTGGTCAATAATGCCGGCACCAATCGGCCGGCCGCGTTCTCCGATGTCACGCCAGCGGATTTCGACGCCGTGATGGGGCTGAACCTCCGCGCCGCTTTCTTCACGGCTCAGGCCGTCGCGCGGCGGATGATCGCGGCGTCGGTGAAAGGTTCGATCATCCATATGTCCTCTCAAATGGGCCAAGTCGGCGGCGCCAGGCGGAGCGTCTATTGCGCCTCGAAATGGGCCATCGAGGGGCTTAACAAGGCGATGGCCATCGACCTTGCCCCGCACGGCATTCGGGTCAACACAATCTGCCCCACCTTCATCGAAACTCCGATGACGGCCGGATTTTTAGAGGACAAGCAGTTTCGCCGCGACGTGCTGGCCAAGATCAAACTCGGCCGCCTGGGGCGGGTCGAGGATGTGATGGGCGCCATCGTGTTTCTGGCGAGCGACGCATCTTCCCTGATGACAGGTTCGTCGATGTTGATCGATGGCGGCTGGACCGCCGGGTGATGGAGATGGCGGAACGCGCGCCGGCCGTGTCGATCCCCTATTTGCCGCATCAGGTGACGCGCGAAGACCGCGCCGACGGCGCGATCCTGCTGCGTTCGGCCCATGCGTTGGGCGCGACGGCGGCGAATACCGGGGCGTGGCTGCACCGCTGGGCGGCCGAAGCGCCTGACCGGGTGGCGGTGGCAGAGCGCGCTGGCGCCGGGTGGCGGACCCACGGTTACACCGAACTTTTGCAGATGGTTCAGAACGTGGCCTCCGCGCTGCTGGCGCGCGGCCTGGGCGGCAACACACCGATCGCGATCCTGTCCGGGAACAGCGCCGACCACCAGATCCTCTCTCTCGCGTCGCAATATGTTGGCGTGCCGGTGGTGCCGCTGGCCGAACAATATGCGCTGATCCCGGAGGCGTTTGGCCGGCTGCTTTATGTGGTGAATAAGGTGAGGCCGGCGCTGGCCTATGTCGCGGATGCCAGCCTCTATGCGGCGGCGCTGGCACTGCCGGCGCTTGGGCGTGTCGAGGTGATCACCAGCCGCACCGCCGGAGCCACGCGCACTGTGACGCCGTTTGCAGCACTTCTGGCCGGTGCTGCTGGCATTGATCTGGCCGCCGCTCACGCCGCCGTCGGCCCGTCAACATTGGCAAAGATATTGTTCACCTCGGGTTCAACCTCGGACCCCAAAGGGGTGCTGACGACGCATGGCATGATGTGCGCCAACCAGGCCCAGATCGCCGCGGTGCTGCCGTTTCTGCAAACCCGGCCGCCGCGCATTCTGGACTGGCTGCCCTGGAACCATGTATTCGGCGGCAGCCATAACGTGAACATGATGCTGGCCAACGGCGGCAGTCTTTACATCGATGACGGCAGGCCGACCAAAGCTGAATTCGCCGCGACCCTACGCAACATCATGGATCACCCCGGCACAATGTCGTTCAACGTGCCTGTGGGCTACGCAATGCTGGTCGGGGCGATGGGCGAGGACCGCGCGCTGCGGCGGGCGTTCTTCAGCGACCTTGACCTGCTCTTTTATTCCGCTGCCTCGCTACCGCAGGAGCTATGGGAGAAACTCGAGCGCTTCGCCCTGGATGAGCGCGGCGCGCTGCCGCTGATGGTCTCAAGCTGGGGCATGACGGAAACCGCGCCGGCGGTGATCATGGTCCATGAACCGATCGGGCGATCCGGGGTGATCGGCGTTCCGCTGCCGGGAACCACCGTCAAATTGCTGCCCGATCTCGAAATGCGCTGTCAGCTGCGCGTCAAAGGCCCAAACGTAATGCAGGGCTATTTCGAGAATGCGGCGAAAACCCAGGAAACCTTCGATGAAGACGGCTTTCTGATCACGGGCGACGCCGTGAAATTCGTCGATGCGGACAATGCATCTCGCGGGCTGGTCTTCGACGGCCGGGTCGCCGAGGACTTCAAGCTCTCGACCGGCACCTGGGTGCAGGCTGGGCGTCTGCGACTGAACGCGCTGGCTGCCCTTGCGGGTCTGGTGCAGGACGTCGTGGTCTGCGGCCATGATCTGGACGAGATCGGGCTGCTGATCTTCCCGGCGCCAAGCCATTTGCACGGGAGCAATACGTCGATGGGCGCGGTGATCGACGCGGCACTGCAAGCCGAGATCGAGACCCGGCTTCACGATCTCGACCGGGGGGCGATGGGGTCGGCGAAGCGGATTGCGCGCGCGCTGATCCTGGCGGAGCCGCCTTCGCTCAAGGATCACGAAATCACCGACAAGGGTTCCCTGAACGTGCGCAGGATTCTCACCCGCCGCGCCGACCTGCTAGAGCGGCTTTACAACAATGAAGACCCTGCCCTGATACGAATTTGAGGAAGCTGCCATGGTTGATTTTTCCGCCGTCCGCGCGATCGATTTCCATACTCCTGCCATGGCGCCGGGCCATGACGCTTTTTCGATAATGCGGGCTTCCTAACGGCCAATGCAGTTCCATCTCAATGGCTTCAGACCTGGTAATCCCGAAATTTTCGAGCCGCCCCCCGATGCGGTGCGGCCGAATGCCCTGCCCGGCGAGGTTGATGTTCTTATCATTGGCTGCGGGCCGGCCGGCCTGACGCTGGCCGCACAGCTCGCGCGGTTCCCCGAGATCACCACGCGGATCGTCGAACAGAAATCCGGCCCGCTACTGATGGGCCAGGCCGATGGCATCGCCTGCCGCACCATGGAGATGTTCGAGGCCTTCGGCTTCAGCGAAAAGCTGCTGAAAGAGGCGTATTGGGTCAACGAAACATCATTCTGGAAACCGGACGATCATAACCGCGCCAACATCATCCGAAGCGGCCGTATCCAGGATACCGAGGACGGCTTATCTGAATTTCCGCATCTCATCCTCAACCAGGCAAGGGTGCATGATTTCTATCTCGAAGCCATGCGCAATGCCCCTGCCCGGCTGCAACCGGACTATTCACGCCGCCTGATTGATCTGACGATTGCCTCCGAAGCCGAATCACATCCCGTGACGGTCCGGCTCGAAAGGCTGGATCCCGCGCATGAAGGCCAGGTTGAAACGGTAAAGACCCGCTTCGTCGTCGGCTGCGATGGCGCCCGGAGCACCGTGCGCAAATCCCTCGGCATCGCTTTGCACGGCGATTCCGCCAACCAGGCCTGGGGTGTGATGGATGTCCTCGCTGTCACCGACTTTCCGGACATCCGGATCAAATCCGTCATCCAGTCCGCCAGTGAAGGCAGCGTCCTCATCATACCACGCGAAGGCGGTTATCTGGTCCGGCTGTATATCGAGCTCGAGAAGCTGAACGGGGCCGAACGTGTCGCCAGCCGCAACATCACGGCCGAACATCTCGTCGCCGCCGCGCGCCGGATCCTGCATCCCTTTACGCTGGATGTGAAAGAAATCGCCTGGTGGTCGGTCTACGATATCGGCCAGCGCCTTTGCGGCAAATTCGATGACGTGCCGGAACAGGAGGTTCCACATCGCCTCCCTTGTGTGTTCATCGCCGGCGATGCCTGCCACACCCACAGCCCGAAAGCCGGCCAGGGCATGAATGTCTCGATGCAGGATGGCTTTAATCTGGGATGGAAGCTGGCTTCGGTCATTCGCGGGCAAAGTTTGCCGAAAATCCTGCACACCTATTCGGAAGAGCGTCAGGCCGTGGCCGCCGAGCTCATCGACTTCGACCGGAAATTCGCCGCGATGTTCAGCGCGCAGCCGAAAGATTCGTCAAATCCCGGCCGTGACGGCGTCGATCCGGCTGAGTTCCAAAAATACTTTATCAGGCAAGGCCGATTTACGGCGGGAACGGAAACGAGGTACGAAAAATCCCTCATCACCGCGGCGCCGGTGTATCAGCATCTGGCCAGAAATCTGGTGATCGGCACGCGGTTTCATTCCGCACCCGCGATCCGCGTGGCGGACGCCAAGCCGGTTCAGCTCGGCCATGTTGTCAAGGCGGACGGGCGATGGCGCCTTTTCCTTTTTAACGGCGCCGAAGATCCCACGGCCCAATCCTCCACGCTGCGAGCCCTGTGCGAATTCCTCGCTGACGCGCCGCAATCTCCGGTACAGAAATTCACGCCGGCGGGCGCCGACATTGATTCCGTAATCGATGTCCGGGCTGTCTTCCAGCAGTGTCACCGCGATGTTGCCATCGATGCCATGCCGGAATTTCTGCTGCCGGCAAAGGGCCGCTACGGCCTGCGTGACTATGAAAAGATTTTCTCTCCGGACCCGCGTTCCGGCCACGACGTTTTCGAGATGCGAGGTATCGACCGGACCGGCGGATGCGCCGTCATCGTGCGTCCGGACCAATATATCGCACATATCCTACCGCTTGGCGCGCATGCGGCGCTCGCCCAATTTTTTGAGGGTTTTCTTGTGCCAGCCGCGTCTGGTGGGTGAAGTTTCCAGACCATTGGTATGAGGTGATTACGGACCAACAGCTTCAAGGCTCGGCAAAAACCGTGTTTTCGATCGCGCCGAGACCGTCCACTTCCACCCGCACCACATCGCCAGGCTGTAGGAACCGGTTGGAGGCGATGCCGACGCCGGCCGGCGTGCCCGTGGCGATGATATCGCCTGGCTCGAGCGTCATCACCGTCGAGAGATAGGCGATCTGACCCTCAATCCGATAGATCATGTCGCCGGTCGAGGAGCGCTGGCGTTCCTCGCCGTTCACTGTCAGATGCAGGGTCAAGGCATGCGGGTCAGGCACCTCGTCCGCGGTGGTGATCCAGGGGCCGATCGGGCCATGCGTGTCAAAGCTCTTGCCGAGGGTGTACGTGGGCGAACGGAATTGCCAGTCGCGCGCGGTCACGTCATTGCATACAAAATATCCGGCGACAGCCGAAAGTGCTTCTTCCACCGGAACATCGTGGCAGCGCCTTCCGATGATGAAACCAAGCTCCGCTTCGTAATCCACTTTCTGCGAAGCCTTCGGCACTTCGATACCATCGAAGGGGCCAGCGATGCAGCTGACCTGCTTGTTGAACCATAGCTGCGAGGTTGGTTTTGGAATTCCCGCCGCCGCGGCCTCATCCGCGTGCGCCTGGTAGTTCATGCCGATTGCCAAAAATTTTTGCGGATCGTCAATCGGCGCCACCAATCGCACAGAGCTTAGCTTATAAACCGGCGCCAAAACCTCCTCCAACGCCGGACGCAGTGCGGCAAAATTCTGTAGCAGCAAGCGCATCGAGTCCGTGCCTGCGACGGCGGATAGGTCGATCACGTTGTCGCCCACAATTTTTCCGATGCGGGTGGCTCCACCGTCTCTAAATCTGCAAAGTTTCACGCCTGCCTCTCCTGAATATAGCCGACCGATGTCAGTTCCATGCGATGTCTCCCCGAGGATTGCCGCCTTGCGGCGGAGCGTCTTTAACCGATCCAGGCTTCGTGCGATCGGCCGTCCAGAAGCAGCTTTCCGAAGTGATCCGGAAGTTCCATTGCCGCATGCGCCGCCGATGCCTCGCGCATTGGAAAGACTTTCCGGATGACCGGTTTGATGGTGGAAGCCGTGAAATGCGCCCATAAATGGTCGCGGATTTTGCCGGCGATGAACGTTTTTTCGTGGTCGGGCAGAGGCCGCAGCAGGGAGCCGGTTATTTTGATTTCCTTGGCCATCACGGCCCGCAACTTCACTTGCAGATCGGCGCCGTCGCCGGGTGACAGATGCAGCATCCGCCCGCGCCGCGCGAGTGCCGCCAGATTCGGCTCGGAATATTTGCCGCCCGACATATCCAGGATGACATCCACGCCGCGGCCGCCCGTTGCCTGCTGGACACCAAGCACGAAATCATTATCGCGGTAGTCAAACACGGCAGAAGCGCCGAGCGATCTCGCAAGCGCGATCTTTTCAGGCGAACCGCAGGTGGCAAATACCGGATGTCCCAGACGGGAGAGAAGCTGAATGGCGATGGTGCCAACGCCGCTGGTGCCGCCATGCAGCAGCACCGATTCACCGGGGCCAAGGTCCGCCAAGTTGAAGAAATTATGCCAAATGGTGAACAGGGCCTCAGGCAGGCAAGCCGCCTGAAAGAAATCCATATCCTGCGTAAGCTTGAACACATGGCCAGCATTGGCCACTGCATATTGCGCATAGCCGCCGCCATCGGTCAGGGCGCAGACGCGGTCGCCTGGTTGCCATCCCGTAACGCGCCGGCCGGCGTCGCGTACGATGCCGGCCACTTCGAGGCCCGGCACATCGCTATGCAGCTCACTCGGCCCGCGCTTTCTTTGGTTTACGTCGTGCCGATTGACCCCGGCGGCATGCACCTCGATCAGTAGCTCATCTTCGCCCGGAACCGGCCGTGCTGCCTCGCGCGGCATGAGAACCCCGGGCCCGCCGGCCGCGGTTATATAGACCGCGGTGTGAGTTGGCGGCAGCTCAGGCGGCATTCGCCAGCCTTCCCGTCTGAAGAAACCCGGCCACCAGGCGTTCGAGTTCATCCATCCGGTTTGCGATTCCGTAGATGTAACGGTCAGGCCGAATCAGCACGGCCTCGGCGCCGAGGCTTCTCAAATAGTCCTGACTCGCCTCCGAGTCGGCTGCCACCACATACATATTCCCGTGCGGTTTACTCGAAAATTCGAAAAACCTTGGCAAAACAAGCAATATTGCCTGGTATCCGGCCGCGTCATCAAGCCGGCTGCCATCCGCAAGGCGCGGTTGTGCGGCGATCCGGCCTGCATTTTCCGACCCATCATGCGCGCCCGGCCCCAGCCTTGGCTGCGGTGTCACGAATTTCTCCTGCTCCCGCCTGGCAACGGCATCGCCCCCCGCGGCGACCGCGCGCTCGGTATCGCGGATGATCTTGCCGAGGCGCACCGCTTCCTCGATGAAAATCCGAACATGCGGCGAGCGTTCGGTTTCGTATGTGTCGAGCAGACCTTCACTTGCCGCGCCGGTGACAACATCCGACAGCTTCCATGCAAGATTAGAGGCATCGCGAATGCCGGCGCACATGCCTTGTCCCATGAAAGGCGGGGTTTGATGCGCGGCATCGCCCGCGATCAACATTCGGCCGGCGCGCCATCCTGCTGCTATCACCGAATGAAATGTATAGACAGCCGAACGCTCAATGCGCGCCTCATCGGGCGTTATCCATTTTTTCAGCAAAGCCCATACGTCTTCCGGCCGGTTCAATATGGAGCTATCAAAGGATTTTGGGAGCATGAGTTCCCACCGGCGCCGGTTGCCGATACCGCGTATATAGGTCGCCGGATTCGTAGAATCGCAATACTGAATGGCGTAATCACCCAGCCGGGGCAGATCCTGGTTCAGCAACAGATCCAGCACCAGCCAGCGATCATGCGATTTCAGATCTTCCAGTTCCGTGCCCATGAAACGGCGCACGGTTGACCGCGCGCCGTCGCACCCGACGACGTACCTGGCCCTCGTTGTCAGAAGCTTTCCGGCACCCATGTCTTCAAGACGCAACAGCACATGATCCGGCTGCGGTTCAAGCGAAAAAACTTCATGCCGCAGCCTCATATCGATCGTTTCGCAACGGGCCAGGCGGCGGCGCAGGCTGACTTCCAGATTGGGCTGGTGGAAGCGATAGCTCGCCGCCCAGTCATGCGGACCCGGGCCAGACGGACGCGTCCAGTCGACGATGATGTTACCGTTTGAGTCGACAAACCGCATGCCCGGCACGGTCATCAAATCGGGCAGCATTTCATCGGCGATACCAATGGTCTGAAAGACCCTCATACACTCGCCATCGAACTGGACAGCGCGCGGCAACGCATAAATCTCCGGTTCGCGGTCCACGATCAAGACATGCACATCCCGCAACGCGAGCAGATTTGCCAGCGTGGCGCCCACCGGGCCCATCCCGACAATCGCCACGTCATAGTCGTGCCGCAGAGCAGTGGGCTGCAAGGAGTCCGTTACCATATAACCGCAATAAACTGCGATTTTTTTGCCCGAAACCCATCAGACCGCGACGACCAAGCGTTCACGGCGCCGTTGATTCATGCTCGCTGTTGCGCGCGCCGTTTTTCATCGTTTCCCCATCCCATCACATCGTTTTGCCATTTCTAACTCGAAGCTTCACCGCGAAAACCTTAGCCGGATCAGACAACCGAGACTCGAACACTTGACAAAAAACTAAAACTAAATGCATCTTCATGTCAAGGCTTTTCACGGCGCGCGGATAACGTGGCGCCTTGCAACGCCGGGAAAAGAATTTTGAGGAACGGCATCATGTCAACCGCGGTCAGCGCCGGGGCCTATTTGCACCACCTCGCTCTGTGCAGCCCTGACCCGGCCGCGCTCGCTTCGTTTTATGCGGATACGATGGATATGCAGGTACGCCGCATGGCGCCCGGCACCTGGCTTTGCGAGGGGCCGATGCGCCGTATGATTCTGACTGAGGGAGTCGAGAAGTCGCTCGCCTATGCTGGTTTCGCCTGCCGCGATTCCGAGGGATTGTCGGCCATCCGCGGCCATGCCGCGCGTGCTGGGTTGCCGCTGTTGCCCTCGCCAAGCACGCTTTTCGGCGATGAGGCGTTCAGCGTGCGCGACCCGGATGGCAATATCATAGTCTTCGGCCTAGGCGGACGGGAAGAACAGCGGAAAGGATTACGAGGCCCGTTGCAGCATTTGACAATGGCCACGCAGGATCCGGATGCGCTTGAGCAATTCTACACAGGCGGGCTCGGCTTCTGCACCAGCGACTATACGCGCGGTGACAGTGCGGCACCGGAGGCGATCTGGATGCGCTCCAACCACGAACACCACACGCTTGCGTGCTTCAAGCGCAAGAATGCTGGAATCGATCATTTCAGCTTCGAAGTGGCGGATTGGGCGGCGATCAAGGACTGGTGCGACCGAATGGGCGAGCGCCGTATCGCGATCATCTGGGGCCCGGGCCGCCACGGTCCGGGCAATAACCTTTTTATTTTCATCGAAGATCCCGACCATAACTGGATCGAGATAAGCGCCGAGCTGGAGGTCATGTACGATCGTCCGCCGGTCACTTGGCCGGCTGAGCCGTATACGCTCAACAAATGGGGGCCGGCAATTTTCCGCGATTGAACAGGAGAGGGTGATTTTATGAAACTGGCGATGTTTGAAACAGGCGGCGGGCGGCAGATTGGCGTTGTGCGGGGTGAGCACGTGGTTCCATTATCGGCGCTTTTGCCGGACGCCCCCAAGGATATGATCGCGTTGATCCGTGACTGGGAAAGGCTTCGGCACGCCATCGACCTACATAAAACGGAGTCCGGCGTGCCGCTGGTTGACGTCAGCCTGCTTGCGCCGGTCGCACGGCCCGGCAAGGTTCTGGCCATCGGCCTTAACTACGCCGACCACATCGCCGAAACCGGCAACAAACCGCCAGAACACCAGCTCTGGTTTTCCAAAGCCTCGACATCCATTCACGCGCCTTACGCGCCGATCGAGATGCCCCGGGTTTCGACGCAGGTCGATTACGAAGTCGAACTGGTCGCGGTCATCGGCAAGCCGGGCCGGCATATCTCGCGCGAAGATGCGCCGCAACATGTTTTCGGCTATTGCGTCGGCAACGATGTCAGCGTGCGCGACTGGCAGCGCCAGACTCCGCAATGGATGCTAGGGAAGTCATTCGACACGCATGGCCCGATCGGCCCCTGGATCACCACGGCCGACGAAGTCGGCGAGCCGCACCGGCTGGATATCAAATGCACGGTGAACGGCGAAGTTCGCCAAACTTCCAACACCAAGCACCTGGTGTTCAGCGTTTGGTCACAGATCGAGCATCTTTCGAAGGTGATGACGCTCGAGCCTGGCGACATCATTTTTACCGGCACGCCGGGCGGGGTGGGCCTGGCGCGCAAGCCGCCGGTGTTTCTGACCGCCGGCGACAAAGTGGCCTGCGAAATCGCGGAGCTTGGCAAGATTGAAGCCGTTATGATTAAGGAAGCTTGAGTTAAGCCGATTGTTCTACATACCAAACGGCTCTTGGAGACAAGGGCACCGCGGCGGCCGGGTCCCCCAGGAGCAGAGAATTTTTCAAAATAGGCTTTTCATTTCTCCGCTTTTCAAGACGAAACACCCGTAAATATTGAGAGAGAACATGGCGCGTAAAACCATCCTGACATGCGCGGTGACGGGCAACATCACAACCCGGGCGCAACATCCCGGCCTGCCGATTACGCCGGCGGAAATCGCCAATGCCGCCATCGCAGCCGGCAAGGCCGGTGCCGCGGTCGTGCACATTCATGCGCGTGACCCAAGGACGGAGGGCGGCGGCATGGATCTCGCCCTGTTTGCCGAAATCATATCCCGAATACGGGATGTGGGCTCCGATGTCGTACTCAATCTTTCAACCGGCGAAGGGGGCCGATTTGTCCCTGACGCCAACGAGCCGCGCTTGGCCGCGCCGGGAACCACGCTCACGACGCCCGAAAAGCGCGTTGCGCATGTCGAGGTATTGCGGCCGGAAATTTGTACGCTCGATCTGAACACGATGTTCTCTGGCGCCGCCGTTGTCATCAACACGCCGCAGAATGTCACGATAATGGCAAATCGCATTTACGGCGCCGGCGTGCTGCCGGAACTCGAATTATTCGACGGCGGTGATGTGCAACTGGCGCGGCATCTACTCGATCAGGGCGTGTTGCGAACGCCAGCGTTGATCCAACGCGTTCTCGGTGTAAGGTTCGGCGCAGCGGCCAACCCGGAAACTATGTTTTACTTGCTATCTCAGTTACCCGAGAATTGCATCTGGGCCGCCTTTGGCTTGGGGCGCGCAGCGTTTCCCATGCTGGCGCAAGCCTGGCTGTTAGGTGGACATGTGAGAATTGGTCTTGAAGATACTGTTTACATCGAAAAAGGCGTTCTTGCACGTGACAATGCGGCACTGGTAGACAAGGCCGGATCACTTGTGGCGAATCTTGGGGGCGTTCTCGCAACGCCGAATGAGGCAAGAGCGATACTTGGGCTGCCTCTGCTGCGTTAGAAACTAGCAGGCTCCTGGAAGGAGCCGTCGGTGCGTGACAGAGGTGGCTGGCCAAATTCGAACAATGGGGTAAGTGAATTTTCTACAAAACCCTTTCAAGGCCGAAAGATTTATCCATGTCAACTACGCAACAAATTGATCGGCCGGCCGAACCATGTCTGGGCGATGGACATCACTTATAACGCAATGGCCCGCGGTTTTGTATTTTGGAAGCGGCCTGGCGTTCGAAAATCTCCGAAACACGAACCCGCGCTCACGGGGCAAAGGCCACCTGCATCATCGTGGAGTCCGCCACACCGCGTTGTACAATCGGATCGAGGCGTTCGCTCATGTTCGAATCTCCTGCCTGTAGCCTCCGGGGGTCAGACCGGCGAGCTTGCGGAATGCCGCGGTAAAGTGGCTTTGATCGGCGAAGCCGCAGGCCAGGGCGATCTCGGCCAAGCTTAGGTCGGTCGTGAGAAGTAGCGCCTTGGCTCGATCGATCCGCCGTTCGATCAACCAGCGATGCGGCGGCATTCCGGTCGATTGGCGAAACGCGCGGGCGAAGTGTTTGGGCGATAGGCCCGCAATCGCGGCCAAGGCGTCGAGCCCGATGTCGTCGGCGAGATGCGTCATCAAAAATTCCTCAACCCGGCGCCGTCGCGCGGGCGGCAGGCCGCCCCGGAACGATGTCACTTTCGTTCCGCGGTTGGACCAGCGACGGACGAGCTGGACGCCAATCGACGTCGTCAAGGCGTCAAAATGGAGCTGCGACATCGTGCAGTCGGTCTTAAGTTCCCGCGCCAGCTGATGACATGTGTTGGCGATATCAGGATCGAATCGTGCAAGCGGGTCGTTCAGTTCAAGTGCGCCGGGTTCGACCGAGGCGATGTCCGCGAGGCGATCATGCGGAAAATTCAAATGGAGCAACTCAATAGGTTCGGGAAAATAGGCGCGCGGGCTCGCCGCCGCCGGCATGATCTGTAGCGATGAGGTCCGGCACTGCTCAAATTGTAGCTTTTTGTCGTCGGCCCATGCCTCGCAGCGATAGGGGCGCAACGCCATCGACAGCACATTGACCGACAGATCGGCCGAACCCCAGATTTCGACCGGCCGGTCGGAGGTCCAGATCGCGGCGCTGACGCCTGTGCCGAGACTTGTCCGGCTTGCCCGCCGCGTCACTGTCCAAACTTCTTCGAGATGCTCGGGCTCGTATGATTTTATTGGCGCTGCCTCGCTCATGACAGTGCCTCCCGGCGGTAAGCGCCCGGTGTTATGCCGGTGCCGCGGCGAAACGCCGCCGTGAAGTGGCTTTGATCGGCGAAGCCGCAGGCCAGGGCGATTTCGGCAAGGCCGAGGTCGTCCGCGGCGAGGTGAATTTTGGCGCGTTCGATCCGCCGCTCGATCAACCAGCGGTGGGGCGGAACGCCGGTGGATTGGCGAAAGGCGCGGGCGAAATGCTTGGCGCTGAGCCCGGCCAAGGCGGCCAGTTCTTCAAGGGCGAGGTCCTGATGGGCGTGTTCATTCATAAACTCAATGACGCGGCGCAGTTGCCAGCCGGCT
>Ga0116227_10013440_pt1 | contig 12866 bp, 9 predicted proteins | sample S1TSphgellanicum_FD_89693 | JGI IMG/M metagenome (GOLD analysis project Ga0116227, IMG submission 89693) | Host-associated microbial communities from peat moss isolated from Minnesota, USA - S1T2_Fb - Sphagnum magellanicum MG | ecosystem: Host-associated > Plants > Peat moss > Unclassified... | reverse complement strand
TTACCTTTTGAGCTTTTTCACTATCTTTCTGCAAGATTTAAGGTGGTTTCTTATGCCCAGCTGCACTTACTTCACCAGTTGAGGAGTGGGGGAAAATGCTGGGACTATCACACACACCTGCAACAGCAGCTGCAGAGGTGGAAACAAGTACCACAGAGCACAAGCTTCTTCTTTGCTACCAAGAGCGATTCATCCGTTTGCAAGCGTTCTTGAAGAAATGTGATGATGACAAACAAGAGGACCTTTTGCAAAGTAAGCTCAAGTTACCTGACTTCTGAGGACACTGATCTTGCTTAGTTACTCTCTTTTTATTCAATTTCTTTCCAATCTTCTCAATGTGTGCAATGGTGGCTGCCAGCTCTACAATCACTTTCAGCTGCTGCACGAAGCGGCCATGCAGTTAAATTGGAGACTCGGGCAGTTGGGCTCTCCATTGCAGAAGGTAATTTATGGCTGATTTTTTCTCATTCTACTGATGAGAAGATTGTGGGACTGGCATTCTGCTGGTACAACAGATTCCTTCTTCATTTTGTGCCTGACAGACTGGTGGGTGGTGGTCTTGAATATTTAACTGATTTTTCTTTTGTTTCTTGCACACCTTCAGTATTGGAATTCTTGTATTCTGAAGAAAAGAGATTCTAGTGTGGTGAAGGTGTGTCCTCACTATAAAGCTGTAATGTCTAAAGGGGTTTGGTTAGCAGGAATGGGTAGTTAAGCTTGCTACAAGAATCTGAGCCTGTTTCTGATCACAGGGAAGGAAATGAGTCGTGTGAAGATGTTGAATGTGATGGGCCGGGCACTGATCTCTAGAGGGAGAAATGATGTGGGAGGGACTCCAATGGGCCCTCGATTACCTGCCTTGCGCACTACATTGGAATTGGGTTATCAGAATTGAACAAATTCCTCCCCACTAGGTGTTGATGCTGATGCCAGCATCAGCTCATCTCCAGTCGTAGCCCAAGCTGCAACTCCTCAATGCATGTGGAGGTAAGTTTGCAACTCTAATTGCAATGCATTTCACTGAACCTGCCTCATCAACCTGTCTCCTGCCTCTTCTTGCTGAGACCCTGATTGAGGAAGCAACTGAAAGTTGGTCTTGAGTCATTTAACAAATTGCACTCAGTAAGCTACACAATGTGAATGCTGATTGCATGATTAGGTTTGTTACACAGTTCTTCTGTTGTTAGGTGACCAAATATTTGTGTAATGCTTTGCAGGATGAAGGCTTGTACACAGTGAGGATGAATTGAAGCTATGAGTACAGAGGAATTCAATTTGGCAATTTATATCCAATTGTGAAAATACACACATCTGTGGGATGGCTCTTCCATGGCTTGATTCCTGTGACATCAAACCCTATTACCAATTTGAGTTCCATCCTTTCGAGATACCATCTGCTCAGACAGTAAATCAGAATTGGAAGTGAACTTTCTCTCAGGTTACCATTTTCTTTTGAACTGTGAATTATGTGAATCTGTACCAGTAGGGATAGTGCTCAAATGAAAATGCTGTAGAGGAGTTTGGCTGCTCTGTTATGGGCACATGGAGCCATCACAATTTCCTTGCGTGACACAATTTCCTCTGTGTCACTGACTGATTCAACTCTACAAGTTGACTTGTTTATAAATCAATATTTCAGTCTTCTGCTGCTCACAAAATACTTATAATGGGCTTAATGATATTGAATGTTTCTTGAAAGTTTATGTTACCCAGTTATGAACTTGGATTACCTAGCAGCCAGATTCCAAAACTAAAGATATTTTCTCCATCCAAGACTCTAATTTTACTGGTTTCATCACTAGGATTATCAAAAATGCAGATTCAAAACCCGGGAGTGGATTATACACCAACTCACTTCAGCTTCATAAGCTCCACAATTGTTCACATACTTCAACTTCTACTTCACACCATCCACATGAGAGAGAGTATGTTCCAATTCAACGGGAATTTTATTCCTTAGAAAAAAACTGTTACAACTATCTGAACCTTCCATTCTAGATACATTTCATGTACAGTACCCAATGTTTACAAATGGAAATATGTGATTGATGGTCATTGATGAAGGATGAGATCTAATTTTTACTCGTCTAACACTTGACAATACCAAATGCATGGATAAGCACAAGAAGCTATTGTGTACATGTGGCATTAACATGGAAAAAAAATTAGTCACTAGGTTAAAATGCTAAAAAGACACACAATTTATTTGATGAATGCTAAAATGCCAGGGGACCACCAAGATAGAACTACATAGATCCATCATGATGGCTGATGAAAGAGAAAATTGTAGGATATATGAACTTCAAAGATTATTTTTATAACATGAATTGACTGATGTTTTAAAACATTCTTCCAGTATTAAAGTGATTAGAATAATGCACTAAACAAAAAGTTTTAACACAATAAAGAGACTAAATAAAAAATATGTAATCCAGACATCAAGAAATTGACAGCGACCTGTTAACAAACTAAATTCCAATGTAAGAGCACAATGTGACAGTAGAGAAGTTCGCGAATCTTAAACAATTTCTTTCTTCCTCCAATCATAAGGGCAGCATGCAACAGTAGCTGACCTGAAAGAATCACATCGCCTATGGTAAAATATACATAACATAGTTGAGATATGTGAGTTGAACAAGCCATCACTAGCAGAGAGTTGGAAAGGAGGTTTCTGTTTGTGGTTTATCCTTCTTAGTAGACCTCAACATTCCATTGCTCACCCTTTTTCAATTGCTTCTTGTAGTCCGCCCACACATACCCTGCACCCACCATGGCATTGTCAAATAACAGTTTGCAAAATGACACTATAGTCCCTAAAACAATCCCTTTGTCTACTTTTGCAGCTAGCAAAGATATCAGAAGTAATTAATTCCTGCCTTGATGAGGTTCTTGTTGTAAGAGCAGCTCCAGGAGCAGCCAGAAAAAGGCCCTGTATGCCAGTTTCTGTACCAGTGGCATGAAAGCCAACCTGCTGCTCCAAAAGTGGCTTAGATAGCAGGGATTTAAAACCTCAGTATGTAACAATCTGCTGTGTATTTAGATTTTCTGGCACCATTTATTAATAATATGTTGTTATTCATGATAGGCCAGCCAACTTTATTGGTCCACTTGTAGCTTTTGGCTATAATTTAAAGATGTATTGTGCAGGGTGTACTGTTTATCAGTGGGGTAGGGGCAACTAACACTGGAGTTAGAAATAGTGGTATTGTTCATTTTGTCTCCTGCTGCTGGAGCTGCTCTAACACCACCATCCCAGGTGGTTTTTGAATGTCTAGAGGATCATGGTCCCACATTATGAGACTGACAGGTTTTGATCAAGTTGAAATCAATGCAAGATATTTATACCTTAACTGATCATTGCAAAATTTGTCAAGGCTTTTACGACCAATTGAGGAAGGCTTACTGGCATTTGACAGATCAAATTAATGACAAGTAGGGATCAGGTTTTGAGTCCTTACAGGTGGCATACTAAGGTAGATGTAAATGGTGGTTTTCAAAGAAGGAAAGGTGCTGTTCACCCCTGGTCACATTTGGAAGTCAGTGAAAAAATGCTTACCATCACGCTCAGCCAAGCCAGTCATGATCTCATCAATGCCCTTCTCCATGCCTTTCAATCCACACATGTAAACAAATGTATTATCCTTCTGCAGCAGCTGCCAGAGCTCCTCAGCATACTCTGCCATGCGTGTCTGAATGTACATCTTCTCACCCTTGGCATTTGATTGTTCACGACTCACCGCAAAATCTAGGCGGAAGTTTTCAGGGTAATCTCCCTGCATCTTCTCAAACTCCTGAACAATTTTCCAGAACCACCAATTGTTCAATTAGGGCTGGTCTTTTATAAATGTTTATTAAATTTTTTCATTATTTCAGTCATTCTTTTATCAATGGGTTGAGAATCACAAGGCTTTGTGCATGCATATAGTCACTTTCCTTGTCAGAGCAGCATGCAATTCAGTGCAGGAACCAGCAACATTCGATCAAGAAATTAGTTTACTTGTTGCTAAACACATGTTCCAATCATCAAAGTACTACTTGGACTGGTCCTCTCCTACAAGACATGAAGTTGACCCAGATGTTAATCATTCACTGCTGCAACTGGGACTCAGAATTCCAGGCTCATGCCATTACCTAGGAGCAAAAAAGGAGTACATGGGTCTGTGCTCTACAATTTTGAGACCTGAGGCAGACCCGAGGAGTGATCAGTTTTATTGTACCTCACGGTAGAGCAAGCTGCTGCTAGTTGGTACTCCCAAGAAAAGCCAGGCCAATCCATTGAACTGCAGCACAGAGTTTTCAACTCAGTTTCTGTCCTGTGGCATAGAGATGAGGAGTTGCTGCCAGCTGAAACTACGTTTGTCCAAAAGCTTTAGCTCCTAAGCAGAGCTTCACTAATAGAGAGTAAACTGTATCCATACATAATTCCCAAACCCCCAATCTATAATCTACTTCCTTCCATGATGCTTTTCTTGGTTCTTTTTTAATTCACCATCTTTTGACTGACCACTCTGTGTTCTCACCTTGTAGTCATCATGCTTCTCAAAGAACATGCGCCACAAAAAACCCCGAAAAGGAGCAATCCCTGTTCCAGTAGCAAGCTGCCATCACATAACCACATGAGAAATTCAGATACCAGCTAAATGTCAGCTCTAAAAATGGTTAGAAACCCAAGCAATTTCACATGTCCACTGTTATTTTCTAGGCCAACAGAAGAACATAGGCCGACAAAAAAACTTCAGAGCCTGTGGTTTGAAAGAAATTCCAAAGAATGGATGAGCACAGCCATTACCATGATAATATTGGCATTTGGATCAGTGGGCATCAACATTTCTTTTCCAACAGGCCCTGTGATGGCAACTTCATCCGCGGGTTTCAAGTCACCTGAAATCAATCAGCCAGCCCACAAGAAGGTTTGGTTTGAGAAGATTTCTAACAGTGAGCTGCAGTGGGAATCTTTCCTGAGGACAGAGTATAGGCATTTACAGTAAGCAAATGAAAAAGGACACTCCAAAAGGTTTGTCTTCACCCTAGGAGACTTAAGGCAAACACAGAGCTTATTCCTACATGGGCTCAAACACTTTGTGCAGGAGCTACAATTCAAGTTAGACAGACACATTCAGGCAGAACCCTCAACCAAGGGATCAGGGACACCCACACCCTTGCCATGTGTGTCAGGGAATAATGGATGAAAACAAGCATTGACTACAAAAACAGAACTGAGAATGTCCACAGATAGTCAATTGAGAAGCAGTGGTGTGTGAAGTTGCATTACAGAGGAAGTTGGAGCAAACACCCTTGACCACCTCACCCTTGTCGTTGGTGTAGACAAGTCTCTTCACACACAAGGACACCTGCCCACCAACATTTCTTCACACATCAGTAAGCATAATATGAGTTCAAAAATTCACATAAGGAAGAGAACTCCACAACAGACCCATATGTAACCCTAGTGCCCAATAACCTGAATTAAGCTGAAAACATTACAGCTTGGAATTCCACTACTCCTTGTGACAACTAGGTACCTTACGAGTCATTGAAAAGTGCAGATGGTGTCAGGCTTACTGTCTTGTAGTCACCGAAGTCACCTGGAGCACTGCTGGCAATGGAGTATAACCGCAGCTTGTGAGGCTTCCCATTGGCATCAGTACCAGGTGGCACAACACCAATAGACTGACCTTCTCTGTAAGGAACCTTACCTATAGCAAAACAAATGTAGGGTTTATCAGTCACGTTAGCAGTACTCAACCTCACAACCCAAATGAGCCAAACCCACCATATCACCATGAAAGACCATACCTACAAATGGTCTTTCACAGCAGCCTGTGTATCACCATAGTTTTCCAAGGATATTCTTCAAGTTAACACATACAAGAACACAGAATTTCTTGATTGACAAGCAGAAATGAAATAAAGAAATTATATGACAAGACAACAGACATGTCTCAAATAAGGCCATCGATGGGAAAAGACCTTCAGTAGTGAAAACCATGTGCCAAGTTTCACCAGGAGCATCATCGCCAACAATCTTGGTGTTCAGAAGGCAGCGGCCAATGTAAGGGTCCTTTGGTTTGAAGACATTAGTAGATAGTCCCTCATCATTCTTCCGTGACTCCTTCTTGACCTTCTTGGTAGTCTCAGTCTCAGTCACAATTGCCGCCTGAATGGCGGTGGTGTTACTATGGAGAGTAACTACTGACCTGGTTTCTGAGAAGGCTTCAAGATTTCGGTCTGCAAAGAATCCAAGCTGAGGGCCAAAGCAGCAGCAATCACAGGAGATACATGTCTTTGATTAGAAATGCTCTGTAGACCAGCCCCATGCACATGTTCTTGTCACTATTGCCAGACACAAAATGAAGATTTTTTCATGATTTTAATGGTGGACTGGGAGACTCGTTGGTTTCTAATTCTATGAAATACATTGCATTCATCAAAATATATTATCAACATGGAGAGCAGGGTTTTTTTTTCCCCCAATTTTGTGATGTAGCCACAGTGGCAACCATCCACAAGAGGAAAGAGCCAATTTTGGCTACATGTCAAAGAGGATAGTAGACATTTTCTAGAATCCTACTGTGTTTTGGTGACTTCCAAGAACCTCATATCTAAATACACTGACTGCCATGTTTTTCTCCTCAGAATGTGGTGAACTAAAAGACATCTAAAAGGAATTGCAACAGTTAAAAAATGTGTCACATAGACGCAAAATTTCACACAAAAACAATTTGGCTGATGGAGAGCATTGAGCTCTGCAATGCAGACTAACTCAAGAATTGAGTGCAGACTGTGAAATGCATCACAACATAACAAATGGACACACATTTTTTCACAGATAGCTCTGAAAGTGTTGAACCAAGCAACAAGACCTTACACAATCCTCCTTACAATAATTTCACGTTTCTGAGAAAGTTTCCCTTGGTACACAAAGAAATAAAACGAGATCCATCAAGATTGTAGTCTTAAAATAACCGGCGGTGAACAAAACAACGTTATTAATTGGTGAATGAAGCAATTAGCCAAAAATAGAACATATCACCAAAGGAGCACAATCTTGTGCAGAATCTCCTGTCACAGTGCCTTGAAAGATCTCAGGCAACAAAAAAGGATGGCCAGTACAAGAAGAAATTACGTAAGAAGATATAATTGCTCCAGCAGAGAAGACACCAAACTACACAGGCAAAAAGCAGAGACTCGAAACAATCTTCTTCACGCAAATGTTCCTCAAATGTTTGGAGACCGCACTTCTTCTCTCTCTAAGACAATGTAGCTTTTTGAATACCGGCGAAATCACGAGGTCCTCAATCAACCAGCAAAGAAACTCCAAATCAAACATGGAAACGTAGAGAGAGAGAGAGAGAGAGAGAGAGAGAGAGATTTAGGACTAGAAATTATGGAAAAGCAAATAATATCCTCGGAAAGAGGATTCCGTTTTACCTTTTGGGAGCCACCGGACTTGAGTAGGGAGACACGGGAGGTGGAATAACGAGGAGGCAGCAGGATCTGTGCGGAGCTGGTGGACGAGATTGCAGCAACCAAAGAAGATGTGCAGCAGGGAGGAGTTACGGCTGCACTTGCCACTGCTGCTGCTGTCGCCATGGCTTCTCTCTCACCTTCACTAGGTGCTCAAACAGTGACTCAATCCCCAGTCTTAATGGCCCCTGAGATGCTTCCCCAAAAGAGCTGAAAATGCACAGATTGTCGTCGTCTCCGTGCGTTCGGAGAGCATTTAATCTCTCTCTCTCTCTCGCCACAAAAACAATAGCAGCCCGGAGCGCGCGCGCACACACAGACACACACACCTCTTCCGCGCTGCGCTCCTCCGCCCTCCGCTGAAAGGCGAAGAAAAAGGCCAAGGAAGAGACACCTATTACCGTGCTCACTGCGGATAGAGTTACGCACGGTTAACGACTGCGATCATGCGATGGTTAAATGGATGAATGGAGGGAGTGGTAGTAACTGGGATGGATGGTAACTAACTTGTTAATATCCGTCCATTGTGCATCCATCTTCTTATCATCCAATCCCAATCCTTTTTTGTAATCTATCTCTTTCTACCAACCATTTTGTATTCAATTATGTATCCATCTTTTTTACCATTTATCCATCCATTCATTAAGCTGTTTCCCTCCTTCACCATTCATTTTCTATCTATTTATTTGCCTTCCATCCATCCATTTATTTTGTATCCATCTTTTTACCATCCATATCCAAATGGGATTGTTAAAAACCTATTGCGAAGATTTGTGCAAATGGGGAGAAAGTGGAAATGTAAAAACCGCATGTAAATAAATCTGCATGATTATCCAGCTGCTAGCTAGTAGGCCTACTTAGTTTGCAGTTTCAAAGGAAGAAAGAAAGAAAGAAAGAAAGAATCAAGGTTTAAATCCGAAAACTGAACTCCGATCTTTATCCATCTTCTTCCCATCCATCCATCTAAATGGGTTGTTAAAAAAGTGCAAACAGTGGGTGCCTTAAACCATGCAATGTTTTGCAAACCATGCAATGGGCTTGTGTTGAAACTTGAGATTAGTTATAGAGTTATAATACCTTGAAGGATTTTGATTTCTTTTAGAAGATTTTTGAAGATTATATTTTTGCATGGTGAAATATTTGAGTTTCCATAATTCTTCTTTTGCCTTAAGATACTTTTTAATGTAAATTGCAAGGCCACAATGTGATACACCCCTTGTTACCAATGATGAGGGCCATCAAGCTTTGCACTGTTTTTCTTGTTGTTTTTTGTCACAATCTATTGGATCTCTATTCATTGTGTGAATAGTATATTTGCTAGCACACATGTGAAGAAGATCAATGGGATTAGCGATGGAGGAGTAATTGGAATCACCAACAGCAGGTAGCGCAACAACAACTTAAGTGAAGTGATGCAAAAAGCATGGGAAAACCAATGTTGGCAACCAACGAGTTGTGAATAAGGGTAGAAGCTTGTGGGTACGTAGATGAGGTGAGAATCTAATTTGTGTAACAACAATGGTGGCGAGGGTTGGTAGGCGAAAAAAACCCCAAGTGCCTTGTGGGTATGAAGATGAGGTGAAAATCTAATTTGTGTAACAACAATGGTGGCAAGGGTTGACAGGTGAAGAAAAACCCCAAGTGCCTTGTTCTCACCAATCATGGGAAGATTTTTTCAACCACTCATTTTCGCCAATGTTTGACATTAGGGAAAGTAAGTGAGTATAGTCATGTTGCCAGAGCTCTCCAACCCATGACATTAGCTATTCCTTCAAAGGACACTGTTGTTGCCCTGTGTCAATTGCACTCCTCTTCTTCAGACCTTGTTTTTCCACCTATTTTTGATTATCAATCTAAGCACACTTTTGTTTTGGATAGGACTTTGTTTGCCCAAGCTTTCATCACTACTCCCCATTTGTTTTTGGGTGGACTTTCTAGGATGGTATATGAACATCTTTTGAAATGTTTTATACTAGAGGACCCATCCTTAGGGTTTTTGAAATTATTCCAAGCTACTACTGTTGTTGTTCATGGGGATATCCTTAGGTCGGTGGCTTTAGTGTTAAGGGCTAGTAGATTGTTGGCAATGGCAAAAAACACTAGGGGTCTTCATCCTATTGCCGTAGGTGACATGTTTTGTCAACTTAGTCATTCCATTGTCTTTCAGCTTTGGGGGCTGTTTCAGGAATATTTGTCCCCCCATTAATTTGGAGTATTGACCTTTGGAGGTTGTGAAGCCATCCCTTTAGGCATTTGAACCCTCCTTGATTTACACCTTGATTGGGCTATGATGCAAATTAATGTTGAAAACACATTTAGTAATGTTTTTCGGGCTATTATTTTTAAAGAATTATGTGATGCCAGGGGCCTTTGGTAAGCATTATCCCCTTTACCAAATTGTTTTATGGTGCTCATTTTTTTTTAAACTACCAACATGGGCGGCATGTGGAGGGTGTCATCATTATTGAGTCATCTTTAAGCACGAAACAGGGTGACCCCTTAGGAGGTCTTTTATTTGTTTTGGCCCATTATTGAGCTTTTTAAAAAACCATTGCATGGGCTTCCAATTATGTCTTTCCATCCCTAGCAGATGATATCCACATTATGGGGCCTATGAATGAAATCACCCATGCCTTTGACCACTTTTCAACCCAATTAACCTTAGTTGGGTTTAAGGGCAAGGTGTCAAAGTGCAAGCTTTGGAATCCATCAGGGATTTTTTCCAAGCATAGAAATTCCTCAAGGTTGCACTTTAATCATAGATGATTTATGCATTTTGTGTGTGTCAGGGGGTTCTTAAAACTTTGCCACACATTTTTTGGATGATGCTTTATTTCAAGACGTGGTGCATATTGATGATTTTCCTCTCCTAGGAAATGCCCAAATTGCTTTGGGCATTTTATCTTCATGTGTAGTTTGTTGACCTTCTTATCTCACATGGACAATACCTTTTTTTTCTTCCTTCTTATCTGTTTTGGTAGGTTTCGACATGAAAATTATGCACGTATGTGGGGACATTATGGGTCCAAGATCGTGGGAGTCTTTTCAAGGCCATTTAATCAGGCATTAGGCTTGACTACTAATATCCTTTGGTGGTATAGGCTTTCTTTTTATGGAAGATTATGCTTCATCTGCTTTTCTAAAAAGTTGGGCTTTGGTGGCTCCATATTTGTGTTCTAAGTTTCGTATTTTTTATAGACTCGTTTTGTAAAAATATGTTTTTTAGGTTGAAAGGGGTTCACACCTGCTTCAATCATGCTTATGTGTAGTGTGAAATGATTTTCTTCTTATAATTAGGGAAATGCACCCTTCTTTTGAGAGTTTGGTAATTATTCGTACCCTAGGTCTACAAACATCTTTGAGGGACATCCATCACAACACATCCTTTAGGTCTATCTTGGAGGATGATTTCATTTCCTTAGCATTTAGAACCCACATTCGTTTTTTGTTTGGGCAAGGGGGTAGGGCTATGGTTGGTTGTTAGGCCATCTAGAAGTTCATTTTGCATCACATGCTTTATTTTCATTTCAATGTTGTGTTTTTGTCTCAATTTGATTTACCTTTTAGCATTTAGTCTTTTCACATGTGAATGTGAACACGAGTTGGACACATCTGGCATGCACTTAGCTTGTTGCCAATTTTAAAGGTCAGCAAATAGCCACACATGACACCATCTGAGACGTCATGTATACCTTCACGTGAGAGAGTGAGCATGTTATATGAAGAGAGTAGTGATATACCTTTACGTCAAGGGTTTCATTACGAACCGATTTTTACATGACCCAAGAGGACTAGGTTTTCATTGCTAATGTGGTGGTTACTAACTTAACGCGAGAAACAATAGCTTTGAATGTCATTAGTCGACCAGTAGGTGCAACTACGAAATTTAGTGCCATTGTTAAAATCTACAAATATAGAAGGCTTCATGAAGGGCATCATTTTTTATGATGGCCATGGAGGTGCATGGCACATTTGGGTGTGATATGGTTTTTTTCATTAGGGAATGTGTTCGTCTTTTTCACGATAGACGATCGTGAAGTTATTTATCATTATTTTTTTACATTCAATTTTTCAAACAATGTGTTAGTATTGCTCTTCAACATGTTTCAGCCTCTGCTATAGAAACGAAGATTACATTGACAGATGATGCTTGTTCTAGGCCTCCGATTACTATTAAATCTCACGATTTGCATGCAAGCAACATTAGAAGGGCAGTGGGTGAGATAGCTTCCTACCATGAGAGGGACTAGCTCTCTCCCTTTCTTTTTTTGGGTTCCTTGGCTATGTGTCTTTTGGCCTTTTTTTGGCTGTCCCTTTTTTGTCTTCCCTATGATGGTTCCGGCCATTGATCTTTTATTGGGACTTTTTTTTTTGTGTATGTGCACAATTTTGTATGATATGTTCTCATGTGAGGAGGGCAGGCTCATACACATGTCAACAATTTCTCAAGTTGCATCAAAGCTTTTGCAAGGTAAGGCACTTGTGGACAGGGCAGTCCTGAAATTCAGGCTGCCATTAACTGTCGTCATGAGCAGTGAGACCTTATTTTGGGAATGCCCTGTCCCTGGGGCCTTACTTACCTTAACACCGACTGCATATAAATAATCCGCATGATGATCAAGCTGCTAGGCTAGTAGTAGTAGTAGGTGACAATTTGTGCAAATTTGCATTTCCTTTAAAGAAAGAATTACAGTTTAAAATGGAAAACCAAACTCCCCTTTTCTGAATCAAACTCTGCACCATTTTGGGTTTAAACCTCATTTAGGTGAGAACTGACCTACTTGAAAACCAACAATTCTCATTTTGACAATAATCTAAAAACCAACCAGGGCATGAGATTTTGAAAAATATATAGAAATTGACAGTTCTCTCAAAAACATGAGAACCGCCCAATTTCTGACAAGAATCTCTGCCGAAACTCCTAATCTATTTTTGTGATGGAACTAGGACAAGACCATGGGACTACTCTTTTGGAATACCTGGAACTGAGCCTAGACTCATGAATAATTATTTTTTGGTAAAGCAGGGCAGGTTCTATAAGTATGAAACTTGATTTATAAATAAATAAATTAACAAGTAGGCTGAATTTTGCAAGTAGATAGTTTGATATAATTTGCTATAAAATTTGGTACCTTTACAAATCCAAGTTTTTAATTTGTTATAAAACTCAATACTTAAAACTATTTCTAGCCTTGATAGTGTGTAATGTGTACATGGAATCCAATCCTATTTTAAAACTGAGCCTATTTTATTAAAAAACTTATTTGTGGGGGGTGGGGGGGGGGGGGGCTGAAAAAACCTTTCCGGGAAGGGCGCAAAAAAAGGCTTAGTTTAAACCAACAAAACAAGGGAAAGCTAAAAGTAGTGGAGCCCCTCCATTTTGTAAGGCGTAATTTCTT
>Ga0116227_10013439_pt1 | contig 12867 bp, 3 predicted proteins | sample S1TSphgellanicum_FD_89693 | JGI IMG/M metagenome (GOLD analysis project Ga0116227, IMG submission 89693) | Host-associated microbial communities from peat moss isolated from Minnesota, USA - S1T2_Fb - Sphagnum magellanicum MG | ecosystem: Host-associated > Plants > Peat moss > Unclassified... | reverse complement strand
TCTTGGAACCATTTGTGCAAGCAGTGAAAAAAGTGAAGCTAAACCTACCGCGTATTCGCTTCATTTCTAATGTGACTGGTACGTGGATTACAGATGATCAAGCCACAAATCCCAACTACTGGGGTCAACATTTACGGCAAACTGTAAAATTTTCTGATGGGATATCTCAACTGTTAGAGCAATTTGAAGGTGTGTTCTTGGAGGTGGGCCCGGGACGAACATTAAGTACATTAACAACACAGCATCTAAAACCAGAAGCAAAACAAATTGTACTGGCTTCTTTAGCTCATGCTAAAGAACAACAATCGGATGTTAGCTATTTGTTACAAACATTAGGTCGGTTGTGGCTTTCTGGTGTAGAAATAGATTGGTCAGGATTCTATACCCACGAGCATCGTCATCGTCTGCCTTTGCCTACCTACCCCTTTGAGCGACAAAGATACTGGATTGAACCCAAAAAACAAGGAATTGATGAGCGTCCTACTCCAGTATCACTGGGCGAAAAGCCCGACATTGCCGACTGGTTCTATATTCCTTTCTGGAAACCATCTTCACCACCAGTACCCCTCAATCAGGAGAAATTAGCAGAGCAAAAATCTTGTACTTTGGTGTTTATCGATGAGTGTGGTTTGGGTACTAAACTGGTAAAACAACTAGAACAACAAAACCAGGATGTCATTACTGTAAAAGTCGGAGGTGAGTTCACTCAGATCAGCGAGTCCCAATATACCTTAAATCCTCAACAACCCTATGATTACGAAGCCTTAATTAAGGAACTTCTCACACAACAGCAGTTGCCAAAAACAATTGTTCATTTGTGGAGTGTCACACCTGTTGGTGACAAAGAATTAGAACTTGAAGAAGTTGACCTAGCCCAAGCAATAGGATTTTACAGTCTGCTATTTCTTGCCCAAGCTTTGGGAAGAAAGGAAACTCCGGATGATTTTCAAATCACAGTCATTTCCAATAACTTACAACCAGTAACAGGAACTGAGGTGCTTTGTCCAGAGAAAGCAACTTTACTTGGACCGATTAAAGTTATATCTCAAGAATACTTAAATATCAGATGTCGGAGTATTGATGTTATTCTTCCGCCAACAGGTAGTTGGCTTGAAGAAAAACTTGTAGAAAGATTAGTGGCAGAACTGACAGTTCCCACCTCTGATCAAGTGATTGCTTACCGAGGTATCAATCGTTGGGTGCAATCTTTTGAGCCAGTGCGCTTTGATGAAGCGAAAATTGGAAAGGCGCGATTAAGGGAAAAGGGAGTCTATCTGATTACAGGTGGACTCGGAGGTATCGGACAAGTCATAGCAGAATACTTGGCTAAAACTCTGCAAGCAAAACTGCTGTTGATCGGACGTACAGCTTTACCCCATCGAGACGAATGGGAACAATGGTTGCTCACTCATGATGAAACTGATAGCACCAGCCGCAAGATTCAAAAAGTGCAACAACTCGAACAGTTGGGTGCAGAAGTTTTGGTGGTGAGTGCTGATGTGAGCAATACAGAACAAATGCAAGAGGCGATCGCTCAAGCAGAGTCACGGTTTGGTCAACTCAATGGTGTTATCCATGCTGCTGGAATTGTTGGAGGCAGGTCTTTTGCAGCTATTGAAAAGATAAGTCAAACTGATTGTGAGCAGCAATTTCAACCAAAAGTACACGGACTTTTAGTATTAGAAAAGGTTTTGCAAGACAGAGATATTGATTTTTGTTTCTTGTTGTCTTCGTTATCATCTGTGTTAGGAGGATTAGGATTTGTTGCTTACTCAGCAGCAAATATCTTCATGGATGCTTTTGTGCACCAACATAATCAGAGCCATCCTTTCTCGTGGATCAGCGTAAGCTGGGATGGCTGGCAACTGGAAAAAGAAAATAAACAAAGTACATTGGTAGGCGCACGTGTGGCTGAATTTGCGTTCAACCCCAAAGAAGGTGTAGAAGCTTTTCAAAGGATTTTGAACTGGTGTGAATTCAATCATGTCGTTGTCTCGACTGGAGAACTTAAAGCTAGAATTGACCGATGGATTCAGAGCGAATCTTTTCAACAGAAAGTAGATAGCCAACAAGCAAATTCCTTATCACTTCATCCCAGACCAGATTTACAAATTCCATACTTTCCTCTTACAAATGAGATTGAACAAAAGATTGCCAACATTTGGCAAGAAGTTATTGGAATAAAAGATGTAGGACTTTATGATAATTTCTTTGAATTAGGAGGAGATTCACTACTCTTAATTCAGGTTCGCAGTAAACTTCTAAAAACGCTTAACAAAAATCTCTCCATCGCCGATCTATTTGAATATTCGACCATAAATGCTTTAGCAGAATATCTCGGCGGAAAACAGGTTGAAGAACCAACATTTCAACAAGCTGATGAACGTGCCAGCAGAAAAGAAGCGGCTATGCAAGAAAAAAGAAAATTGATGAAACAAAGGAAGAAGGTAGATGGATAACCAACAAATCCACGATGCCATTAAAGGCATAGCCGTAATCGGTATGGTCGGTCGTTTTCCAAAAGCCAAAGGTGTTGATGAATTTTGGCAGAATCTGTGCAATGGGCAGGAATCAATTTCTTTCTTCAGCAATGAAGAATTAGAGGATTCAGGCATAGACCCAGCATTACTAAGCAATCCCAACTATATCAAAGCTGGTGCTCGTCTGTCAGACATTGACCTGTTCGACGCTCCCTTTTTTGATTTCTCGCCAAGGGAAGCCGAAATCATGGACCCGCAACAACGTATTTTCCTTGAGTGTGCTTGGGAAGCACTAGAAACTGCTGGCTATGCTCCTGGATCAGACAAAAGGTTGACTGGTGTTTATGCGGGAACAAACCTGAGTGTCTATTTGCTTAGCCAATTCAGTTCCAACCCTGATCTAATTAAATCGATGGGTTCGTTAGTTGAATTGAGCAATGGTCAGCACCACCTAGCTACAAAAGTTTCATACAAGTTAAACCTCAAAGGACCGAGTATAAATATTAGCACAGCTTGCTCCACGTCATTGGTAGCTGTTCATTCGGCGTGTCAAGGATTGCTGAACTACGAGTGCGATCTGGCTTTGGGAGGCGGTATTTCAATACAGTCTTCGCAAAAACAAGGTTATTTCTATGAAGAAGGGGGGATGACTTCTCCTGATGGTCGCTGTCGCGCCTTTGATGCTAAAGCACGGGGAACTATTTTCGGTGACGGAGTGGGTATTGTCGTCCTCAAGAGATTAGAAGATGCCTTAGACGATGGTGATTGCATTCACGCAGTCATCAAAGGTTCAGCTATCAATAATGATGGTGCCATGAAAGTGGGTTACACAGCTCCTAGTGTGGGTGGTCAATCCAAAGTAATTGTTGAGGCTCAGGCGAACGCTGGGTTTAATCCGGAGACAATTACCTACATTGAGACCCACGGAACTGGTACAGCCCTGGGAGACCCTATTGAAATCAGTGCCCTGAAGAAGACATTTGAAGCATGCACTAAAAAGAAGGGATTCTGTGCCATAGGCTCGGTAAAGCCTAATGTTGGACATCTGAATGTAGCTTCTGGTATTACTAGCTTAATCAAAACAGTACAAGCACTGAAACATAAGATGATTCCGCCTAGCTTGCACTTTGAACAACCCAATCCTGAGATAGACTTCGCCAACAGCCCCTTCTACGTCAATACTAAGCTGTCGGAGTGGAAAACTAATGGAACTCCCCGCCGAGCAGGTGTCAGTTCGTTTGGTATAGGAGGGACTAATGCCCATGTTATCTTGGAACAAGCCCCAATAGTTGAACCGTCGAGTGCTTCACGCCCTTGGCAGTTGTTACTCCTTTCAGCCAAAACCAGTACAGCCCTAGAAACTACCACAGCTTCCTTAGCTACTCACCTCCAGCAATACCCCGATTTAAACCTGGCGGATGTGGCTCACACTCTGCAAGTGGGTCGCCGAGCATTTGACCATCGCCGCATGGTAATATGTCATGACTCTGAGGATGCAGTCAAAATACTGAAATCCCAAGACGTGCAACATGTTTTCACTTACCACCGCAAGCCCAGTCACCGTCCAGTCGTATTCATGTTTTCCGGACAAGGAGCGCAATATGTGAATATGGCACGGGAACTGTACTCGGTTGAACCCACATTTGGCAAATATGTAGATATTTGTGCTGACATTCTGAAGCCCCTGCTCAATTTTGATATCCGCCATATACTTTATCCAGACCCTCAACACACTCAAACAGCTACCCAACAACTGCAACAAACAGCAATTACCCAAAGCGCACTGTTTGTCATCGAATACGCCCTTGCCCAGTTGTGGATAGAATGGGGAGTGAATCCAGAAGCGATGATTGGTCACAGCATCGGGGAATATGTCGCAGCAACAATTGCAGGTGTATTTTCCCTAGAAGATGCCTTGGCGATTGTGTCAACAAGGGGACAACTCATGCAACAGTTGCCCAGAGGAAGTATGCTTGCCATTCCACTTCCGGAAAAAGACGTGCAATCCCTCATAGAAGATGTAGAGACGTTCCATGGAACGTCTCTACAAATAGCAGCAATCAACAGTCCATCCTCGTGCGTAGTTTCCGGTTCTAGTGATGCGATCGCTACCCTCCAAAACCAATTATCTTCCCAAGGGATTGATTGTCGTCTGTTACATACATCACATGCCTTTCATTCCCACATGATGGAACCGATCTTGGAACCATTTGTGCAGGTACTGAAAAAAGTGAAGCTCAACCCGCCGCGTATTCGCTTCATTTCCAATGTCACTGGCACATGGATTACAGATGGTCAAGCCACAAATCCCAACTACTGGGGTCAACATTTACGGCAAACTGTAAAATTTTCTGATGGGATATCTCAATTGTTACAACAATTTGAAGGTGTTTTCTTGGAGGTGAGTCCAGGACGGACATTAAGCACATTAACAACACAGCATTTAAAACCAGAAGCAAAACAAATTGTGCTGACTTCTTTAGCTCATGCTCAAGAACAACAATCGGATGTTAGCTTTTTATTACAGACATTAGGTCGGTTGTGGCTTTCTGGTGTAGAAATAGATTGGTCAGGGTTCTACACCCACGAGCAGCGTCATCGTCTGCCTTTGCCTACTTACCCCTTTGAGCGACAAAGATACTGGATTGATGCAAAATCGCCATCTTCTTCTTCAAGTGGTAAGCCAGTAACATTGGACAAAAAACAAGACATTGCCGACTGGTTCTATATTCCTTCATGGAAACGCTCCTTGCTTCCTGGTTCATCCTCCCCGAATCAAAACGAATCTGCACAAGAGCAATGGTTGCTGTTTGTTGATGAGTCTGGAGTGGGTTCCCAGTTAGTTAACAGACTAGAACAGAATGGCAAAAATGTGATTGTGGTGAAGGTGGGAGAGCAGTTTACTAAATTGCGTGAGGGAATTTATGCTATTCATCCCCAAAACCGCGATGAGTACGATGTGTTGTTCCAAGAACTGATTGAACTGGGTAAAACTCCGCAACACATTGCTCATTTATGGAGTCTGAATACTTTTGGGACTCGCCAACAGGGTGAGTTTTTAGAATTTAAAAGTTTGCTGTTTTTAACGCAGGCTCTAGGTAAACACAAAATTAGCGATCGCCTGCAAGTTTGGGTTGTGTCGAACCAGATTCAAGAAGTCAATGGGAATGAAAGGCTTGATCCAGAGAAAGCAACGGTTTTAGGGTTATGTAAGGTTATTCCTCAAGAGTATGCCAATATCACTTGTCGGAATATAGATTTTGTCTTAGCGAACCGCCAAGACGCCAAGGACGCAGAGGGAGGAACAGGAAATTGTGCCGCTCATATCGTTGACCAAATTATAAGTGAGTTTACGTCTTTGTCATCTGACTTAGTTGTTGCTTATCGCGATCGCTACCGTTGGGTACAAACGTTTGAGCCTGTGCGCCTAGAGTCAGCAGTTGAAGAAAAAATACCATTGAGAAAGCAGGGTGTTTACCTGTTTCCTGGCGGACTAGAAAGTATTGGAGTTGTGCTAGCGGGATATCTCGCAAAAACCCTACAAGCAAAACTCATATTTATCGAGGATTCCGCTTTTCCCGGAAAGGATGAATACTCGCAATGGCTAGAAACTCATGCTCAAGAAGATGAGGTGAGTCGCAAAATCCAAAACTTGGTATCATTAGAGGCTCTGGGTGCAGAAGTTTTGGTGGTACGTGCAGATACAACTAACTATGAACAAATGCACTCCTGCTTAGCACTTGAAAAGATTGGTCAAATTCATGGTATTATCTATTTAACTGGAAGAACACGCGAAAATATGTTTTGCTCGATTCCAGAAATTGCTAAGACAGAGTTAGAAAAACTACTGGACTCTCAGAACGATAAAATCACCCTATTAGAAAAAGTCTTACAAAGTAGGAAGTTAGATTTTTGTATCATTTTTTCTTCTCTATCTTCCATTTTGGGTGGATTTGGGTTAGCTTTATACTCAGGAGTTAACCAGTTAACAGATACCTTTACTCAAAAACATAATCAAACTAATTCTTTCCCTTGGATTTCCATAAATTTGGACAAATTGCACCTAAATGCAACCCAAGAACAAAAAATACTTGGACAGTCCGGGATGGAATTGGCTATCACGGAAACAGAAAGTGTAGAAGTCTTTAAACGAATATTCTCTTTAGGAGAAGCAACTCAGGTGATTGTTTCTACGGTAGATATCAAAGCCCGGAGCGATCGCGCATTTAAACTTGACTCTCGACTATATTCAAAATCTTCCACTCAAGTAGACTCATCCTCACGCTATTCCAGACCTAGCCTGGGTAATTCCTATGTTGCTCCCAGTAACGAGTTAGAAAAACAAATTGCCGAAATCTGGCAAGAAGTTCTTGGAATTGCCCAAGTTGGTATTTATGACAACTTCTATGAGTTGGGAGGAGACTCCCTCATTGCAACTCAACTGGTTTCTCGATTGCGAGCAAAGTTCCCGGTAGAGTTACCACTGCGTGACTTTTTACTACAAGCAATGATACCAGCCAAGCAAGCAGAAATGATCGAGCAACTTCTCCTAGAGAAAATCGAAGAATTATCGGAAGAGGAAGTAGCAGTTCTTTTAGCTACTCCGTTCTCAGTGTAATATTACCTATCTTCTTTACAGCCCTTCGGGCAAGGCAGAAGGCAGGAGGCAGCTATGTTGATGTAACGGTTTATACGGGAATGGAATGCTTTCTGCCGGGGCTTGCCCATGACGGGTCAAAGCCCACGGATTCATTCGTAACAAAAAATATGCGGAGGAGTGCGAGACGCGCAGTGAGTCAGTGCGGTCTTGGGGTCTCCCCAAGTAGAGCAACTGACGTTAGCGAAGCGATAGCGAGGAACGAGCGTCGTACTCGAGCGTCACCCGAAGGGCGCGAGAAACTCTTCTCGTCCTTGTTTGAATCCCACGTTTTTAAGCGTGGGATCATAGCTGCCTTCTGCCCTCTGCCTTCTGCCTTCTTACTTCTTTCTTGGCGTTCTTCGCGCCTACAGCCCTTCGGGCATGCGCTGCGCGTTGGCGGAGCCTCTCGCAGAGAAGGCGGTTCATTAAAATAGATATTCCTCGCGGTTCAGAAGTAAAAGAGCGCTAAAGCGCAACTACGAACAAATGGATAAACAACACTCTAATTTATCACCTGCCAAAAAAGCCCTTCTGGAAAAATGGAAGGGGGGAAAATTTAAAGCTGATACTATTCCTGGGCGTCAAGCCTCCCACAATACTCCCTTGTCTTTCTCCCAACAAAGGCTGTGGTTTATTGACCAACTTTACCACGGGAGTTCCTTTTACAATATTCCAAGTGCATCTCATTTAATGGGTTCGCTGAATATTACAGCACTCCAGCAAAGTCTCAATGAAATTCTTAGGCGTCACGAAGTTTGGCGCACGACTTTTGCACTCGTAAATGGAGAGCCAGTGCAGGAGATTGCACCGGAATTCACTTGGGACTTACCCATCATAAATTTTGAGCATTTGTTTGGAAAAGATTGGGAACCTGAAGTTAAACAACTTGCAGCTGAGGAAGCCAAAAAACCCTTCAACTTAGCTAAAGGACCTTTAGTCAGAGCAACTTTATTGCGTTTGGGTGAAGAAGAACACGTTTTCCTTTTGACCATGCACCACATTATCACGGATGGATGGTCTATTGGTGTGTTCATGCGAGAGTTGGCGACGCTATATACAGCGTTCTCCACAAATCAACCTTCTCCCTTACCTGAACTTCCCATTCAGTATGCAGATTTTGCTGTTTGGCAGCGCGATCGCCTGCAAGGTGAACTGCTCAAAACCCAACTCAACTACTGGAAGCAACAACTAAGCGGCGATTTACCTGTACTACAGTTACCCACAGATCGTCTACGACCTACCGTTACCACTTTTACTGGTGCTAAGCAATACTTTACATTCTCCAAAACCCTGACAGATGCACTGAATCAATTCAGCCAGCGAGAAGACGCCACTTTGTTTATGACTCTGCTGGCAGCATTTAATCTATTGCTATACCACTACACAGACCAAGAAGACATCCTAATTGGCTCTCCAATTGCAAACCGGAATCGAGCAGAACTAGAAGGGATGCTGGGTTTGTTTGTGAATACTTTGGTGTTGCGTAATAACCTTAGTGGCGATCCCAGTTTCCGCGAACTTCTACATCGAGTGCGTGAGGTGACTCTTGATGCTTATGCACATCAGGATTTGCCTTTTGAGATGCTTGTAGAGGAATTACAACCTGAGCGTGATTTAAGCCGAAATCCACTCTATGAAGTGATGTTTATCCTGCAAAACACTCCAACGTCTGTGCAGGAAGCTTCTAGTTTAACCGTGCGTACTTTGCAGTTCGATAGCGGTACAGCTCAGTTGGATATTTTCCTGTCAATGTCCGAATCTCAGCAGGGATTAACAGGGTTTTTGGAGTACAATACAGACATTTTTGAGGATGCAAAAATTACCCGATTAATTACTCATTTCCAAGCTCTATTGGAAAGCATTGTTGCAAATCCCGAGCAGCGCATTTGTGAATTGTCACCACTCACAGTTCCCGAGCGAGAGCAACTATTATTTGAGTGGAATCAAACTAATGCAGACTATTCTCAAGACACCTCCCTTCATCAACTATTTGAGCAGCAAGTCGAGCAATTTCCTGATGCATTAGCTTTAATTAGCCAATCAGAAGAACTGACTTATCGTCAACTCAACCAGAGGGTTAATCAACTTGCCCATTATTTACAAAAACATGGTGTAACAAAAGAAACTCTTGTAGCCATTTGTCTAGAACGCTCACCAGAAATGGTTGTGGGAATTTTAGCTGTCCTCAAAGCTGGCGGTGCATACATTCCCCTTGACCCAAGTTATCCAGTAGAACGTCTTGGCTTCATGCTTTCCGATTCCCAAGCATCGGTGTTAATCACCCAACAGGAAATATTAGAAAAGCTCTCGACTTCTTCAGCTAAAACCGTTTACTTGGACATGCACTTTAACGAAATTGCCCGAGAAAGTGAGGAAAACCTCATCAGTCTGTCAAAAGCTGATAATCTTGCCTATGTGATCTACACTTCTGGTTCCACCGGAACTCCTAAAGGCGTCCTGGGGACTCATGGAGGTACAGTCAATGGCTTGCACTGGTTCTGGAAAACCTATCCCTTCACAAAAGAGGAGGTTTGTTGCCAGAAAACAGCTATTAGCTTTGTAGACTCAGTATGGGAGATTTTTGCTCCCTTACTTCAGGGAATTCCCACTGCAATTATTCCCGATGCCATTGTCAAAGACCCACAACTGTTCGTAGAAACTCTGGCACATTACAAAGTTACGCGTATCGTACTTGTTCCTTCACTGCTACGCTTACTCCTGGATAGCTACAGTCACCTCACCAAGAATTTGTCGCATCTCAAACTCTGGATAACTAGTGGGGAAGCACTGTCTGTTAATTTAGCTCAAACTTTCCGAGAATTGATGCCATCTGCAAAACTGATCAACCTTTACGGTTCATCGGAAGTTTCTGCTAACGTCACTTACTACGACAGCAGTTTATTGCCACATCAGCCAAACAGCGTTCCTATTGGTCGCCCTATTGATAATACTCTTGTCTACGTATTGAACCGCCACTTGCAACTAACTCCTGTAGGGGTTATTGGAGAACTCTATATTGGTGGTGATGGATTGGCAAGGGGATATTTGCATCATCCTGAATTAACTCAGGAAAAGTTTATTGATAATCCCTTTGTCCCAGGAACCAAACTGTACAAAACTGGTGACTTGGCGCGTTATCTCAACGATGGCAATCTTGAGTATTTAGGTCGCCGTGACGACCAAGTCAAAATCCGTGGTTTCCGGGTGGAACTGGGAGAAATTGCATATGCGATCGCACAACATCCAGATGTGCAAGAATCTGTCGTCATTGTTCAAGATGATACTCAAGGCGATCAGCGTCTCATCGCTTATGTAGTCACAGATAAGCAAGAGGTAGTACCACACCTAACCAGCTACTTGCAAGATAAACTGCCAAATTACATGATACCGTCTGCTTTCGTAGTATTGGATGCAATACCCCTGACACCTAATGGCAAAGTTGACAAGCGATCTCTTCCTACCGACGACCGTATCCGACCAAACGCCACTCAATCCTTCGTTGCTCCCCGGAATTTTACGGAATTGAGTTTGGGGAAAACTTGGGAAAATCTCCTAAATATTAACCCTATTGGAGTAACAGATAACTTCTTTGACTTGGGTGGTCACTCGTTTTTAGCTGTTCGCTTAATGGCTCAAATTCACGACAGATTTGGGCATAATCTTCCCCTGTCTACGCTTTTTGAAAACCCGACAATTGAAAAACTAGCAACTATTGTCAGTCAGCCTGTCCATGAGAGTTCTAATTCTCATCTGGTCGCAATTCAGTCAAATGGTTCCAAGGTTCCTTTCTTCTGTATGCATGGCGCTGGTGGAGGTGTTAATGCTTACTTTAAATTGTCCAGAAGGCTTGGTGAGGACTATCCATTTTATGCCTTACAAGATCCTTCCTCTCAAGAGGACCCAGAAATTATTTCTGTGGAGGAGACAGCATCTCGCTACCTCCAAGAAATTCGTCAGGTACAACCGAATGGCCCGTATTTTTTAGGGGGTTTTTGTTACGGTGGTGTCATTGCCTTTGAAATGGCACAGCAATTGCAAAGGCAGGGTCAAACAGTAGGTTTGTTACTTGTCATCGATACTATAATACCAGAAACTGCCATTAAACCAGCGGAAGATGACGATGCAAAATTCTTACTCCGCATGGCTGAAGCAATAAAAACTAATAGTAAAATAGACTTTTCCATTCCTTTTGAGGAACTTCGAGATTTACCAATAAATGAGCAATTTCATTTAGTGAATAAAAAAGCCAACTTCATCTTTAGCGACACAGAGATTAAGGATTTTCTCCGCTATTACAAACTTTTCAAAGCTCATGTCCAAGCTATGCGAGATTACGTTCCGCAGGCTTATCCTCACTCCATGACTCTCTTTCGAGCTAACGAGGAAATTATTCATGACTTTGAAAATCCAGAATTTCATACTGATGACCCCTTACTAGGTTGGGGTAAATTTTCCAGCCACCCCATACAGGTCATTGAAGTTCCAGGGGATCATTTCTCGATATTCATCGAACCTAATATTCAAGAATTAGCCAAGCAATTGAGAATTTGTATTGATAATGCTCTGTATAGAGTAGCATAAAGAACGGGAGTAGAGAAGACCAATGAAACTACCCGCAGGACCGAAAACCGCCACCTGGCTACTGAATCACCAATTCCAGGCTGACCCTTTTGGCTATATGGATGCTGTTTACAAACGCTATGGCGACATTGTCACCATAATGTCTGGTTCTACACCAACAGTGCATATTAGCAATCCTTTAGGGATTAAGCAGGTTTTCACCAACACTAAAGAAATTACAGCTAGGGGTGCATTAAACCAAAGTTTTGCCTTAATGACAGGGAACCAAGGAGTTCTTCAGCTGGATGGCTTCCGCCACAAACACCGTCGCAAGCTCTTAATGCAGGCTTTTCACGGTGAGCGGATGCAAGCTTGTGGGCAACGTATCTGCGAACTCACAGAAAAAATTATCAGTCAACAGGCGATTGGAAAACTTTTCATTGCCTACCCTACCATCGAAGATATCACCCTCCGGGTGGGTATAGAAGTTGTCATGGGATTGCGTGAGGGAGAGCGCTATGACAAAATCAAGCATCTATTTGCTTCTACAATCAAACATTCGCAATCTCCCTTTTATAAGTTCGTTATAAATCTTCCCTTTGGACAAAGGGATTTAGGTCGATGGAGTCCATGGGGATACCGTCTTCACCTTCGGCAAGAACTTTTACAATTGCTGGATTCTGAAGTCAAAGAGCGCCGCGTGCAAGCAGATCCCTCACGCAGAGACATCCTCAGCGATCTGATATTTGCTAGTGATGAAACAGGTGAACCATTAAGTGATGAAGAGGTGCGCGACCTCCTATTATCCCCCATATTCGCAGCTCAAGATGCTTCAGCAACTGCGATCGCTTGGTCATTATACTGGATTCATCGTTTGCCTGATGTACGATCGCGACTGGTTGAGGAACTCGATAGTCTTGGTGAATCACCAGATCCCATGAGTATTGTTGCATTACCCTACCTCAATGCAGTTTGTAACGAAGCTTTGCGAATTTACCCAACTCAGTTATTTACATTTCCGAGGTTGGTAGAGTCCCCAATAGAGGTGATGGGCTATGAGTTGAGTCCCGGTACAGTGCTTATTGGTAGTATTTATCTGACGCATCAGCGTGAAGATTTATATCCAGAGCCGAAACAATTTAAACCAGAGCGCTTTCTCGAAAAACAATTCTCACCTTATGAATTTAT
>Ga0116227_10013438_pt1 | contig 12867 bp, 9 predicted proteins | sample S1TSphgellanicum_FD_89693 | JGI IMG/M metagenome (GOLD analysis project Ga0116227, IMG submission 89693) | Host-associated microbial communities from peat moss isolated from Minnesota, USA - S1T2_Fb - Sphagnum magellanicum MG | ecosystem: Host-associated > Plants > Peat moss > Unclassified... | reverse complement strand
CTCTCCAAGGTTCTTGTCACAAGAAATACACAAACTTGTGTAATGAAGAAAAGAGAAGCAAACCATCAACACCAAGGTATTTAACTACAAGACCAAACCACAAATAACCAAACTAAAATAAGTGACGAAAGTAATTCAACCTTGTGAAAGTAACCTAGTTATTTTCCTACTCCAGTAACTAATGAAACCTAACTAGTTGAGCTTGAATTCTTTACAAAAGAAAAGAAATCTTAAGTGCTCCCGAGAGGACTCAAGTCTTAAATTCAAAAAAGAACTAAAGAGCTAAGGAATTGAAGTATAAGAAAGTGTCATACCTCTTGGCTTGTCATCATTAGTGATGGAGAGACCTTGTCCTGCAAATGGACAAAACTCACCTCTTGTAAATTTGCCTTAAAACAATGCCCAAAAAGCTTCAATGGTTTGGAAAAAACTTCAAGATTGAAAGAATTGAAGTTACCTCCTTGTCTATTTCTTCTTGATGGGGGAGATTGAAGTTCCTCTTCCTAGTTCTTGCCATCTCTTTCCTCCTTTTGCATTGTTTCGATCTTGTCCACATAAAAGATTATTTTCGCCTTTTCTGAGGAACGGGTTTTACCACTCTATCTTCCTCTTTTGGCATTTGTAGACTCAAAGGAGATATCATAGCTAGATATTTCAATGTAGTGTTGTTTATTTTATATTTTGATACCAATTTACTGAGCATTAATATCAAATTGTTAATACTTGTTTGTATGTCGAACTTCACAATTCCATTTAGCTATCTTGATAAATATTTCAGTTCATCATTAAATTCCCATCAAACTTTCAATAAATACAATGGGGATGTGGTTATTTTTGTTTTTTCTAATATCCTCTCATTGTAATAAATATGTCTCTAGCAACATCTTTTGTCCATATGTTGTTATTTCCTTTTTTCTCTTGATATAAATATTGCTACAACTAACCCCTTTATTGGAATGCAAATGTACGATGAATCCATTTTGTAAAATTATGATATTTTCACATATGGCACCAAAAATTGAATTTAACGCATCTGTATTAGCCACATCATTTTACATCATCCCAAGGTTTCTTGCCCTTCTCTCTTCAAGTGAATGGCGATAATTATACATCATAAATCATTTTTTAACCGTTAACCCATTTCATTTTTAAAAAATGTTGGTCTTGATTTAAGTGTCATGCTCTAAAGTCCTCGATGTACATCTTCAGTCTTCGTCAACTCATATTTCCTATTGGATTGAAACTATATCCATATTTTCCCCCTACCCTTATTGTTCTGAATGTACCCCTCACTCTCATATTTTTAGAATAAGTTCAATGTACCTTCTTCAATTCATAGAATAATTTCAAAACAATGGGTTTAAAAAGTACACCAACTATTATTCCAAATCTTGGGGGTTTTCGCTACCACTGAGCATTCTCGATCTTAATTGATGGAATGGAGTGGGCTAAGCATGTGAAAAAAGGATTATTATAACATTCTTGGAATGTATTCGTAATGATAATAACTATTTATCCTTATTCAACTGTCATAAAATCCATTAAATTTTTAGATGTTTCTATATAAACATTTCCTATGGAAATTCTGTTTTGGCTCGTTCGGCTGCTACACATGTATGTAACAAATTAACGAAAAATTGCCAATGTATTTGGATGGTGGATTAATTTTCTTAAACATGCTTTCAAAATGTTCCTCAATGCAGATACCATCAAGTTTTAAGATCCCAAGGGTGGAAAACGTAACCTAATTAGATTTCTGAAAGTGCAAGAATTATTTTGTAAAGTAGAAAATTATTTTGTAAGGCATTTAATACCTTGGTTGTTATGCATTGTATGTCTTTGTTGTTAAGGAATTACTATGTACATGTTAGGTTCTACCCTCAATGCTCACATAGTGACAGCACAAACTTACCATTAACATAACACAATAATTTAACAGATTTTAATTCGTAGTACTTGCACTAACATCTTATTGGTTCTTGAACACTGTCATACCATTTTCATTTAACAAAATTAGTTAAATGTGCATTTATGAGTTATTTCGTTCTAACCTATCTATTAATCTTATCATTCATTTTTTGATAATTATTTTTGTTTTGATTTTCATTTTGTTGAAATTGTTCACAATGTTGGGGTCACTACACTAATAAACTTTACACTATGACAAAATATCCATATGTTTTTTTGATCCCTCCAACACTACGCACTAACAATGACTTTATATCATGTAGATGAAATGACACATGGCAATGGATAGGGAAACAAAATGAAATAATAAAAAAATGGAGGTAGTTTTCAAGAAAGGTAATAAATAATCGTTAAAAAAGTTATGAAGAGAAGGAAGTAATAATTAGAAAAAAATGTAGTAGATAGGCTTGAAAATGAGGCAATTATTTATGGAATTGTTTTGGAATGGTTTATGGATGACCTTACGAAGGATTCCAAAAAATCCCACATATAGTAGTTCCGATTAGTCGTCACTCAACTTTACTTTTTCACGTTTGTCCCAAATGCTTGCTTGTTCCTATGACATTCTTTGATGTGTTCAGTGTTCATGGTGGTGAACTAAATTGTGGTTATGTAGTTTAAGAAACTCTGTTGTTGTCTTCTTAGTTTTGTACTCTTCTACTTTTCTTTCTGATAATCTATAGTCTATGATTAGAAATAACAACATTTTATGCTGAAGGCAAGGTTGATCTTATGATCTTAGTTGATGATTCTGGGAACACAAAAGTCATTGAAAAATGTTTGTTGTATATGTTTGGTTTTTTGTGTGGTTCTATTCATGTTTCTAGAGATGATGTTTACGATCACAATAACGTTGTAAAAAATTCAATATACTAGGAGTCTATTTCAAATCCTAATGGGGTCCATTAGGATTTCAAGGCAAGGAGGTATAGGATTGCTGACAAACAACTTGATACAATGTTCTCAAGGCACAATTTTCACCCCAAGGACAGTTGCATTTGTGGTGAATGTGGCTCTTGAGGCTTTCGTTGTGAAGTAGGAAGCACCAATTTTGGCTTCACATTTCCCTTCATTAACCTTTATTGATCTTAGCAACTCTTATAATGAAGATGTATGCATGCTTGTGAGTTTTGATGTGAATGTTTCTAGCTCATTTCTAGCCTTGGTCTCAATTGTATACCCTATGGAGGATGTGCCTTCAAATTTGAATCAAGTTTAAGGTCAGAGCTTCAAAATCGTAATAGGTTATTTGAAAGCAATGTCTATTGCACCACATTTGTCAAATGAGTTAAGGTCACTTGACTACAACAATATCAAAGTCTAATACGTTTTTTATTTACCCATCACATTCAACGATGACATCATTTTTGAACTATTGCCCATCCATCTTCCAACTAGCCATTTTGGACAAATGCAAAGCATAGACTGTAAGTATGATGGTCATGCTTGGTGCAAGGTGAAAACCTCAAACATTAAGAACAATTTTGGTTTGGGATTTAGAAGCACCAGGTGCTTGGGGCACTTGCATTGCGATAATGATTCTTGCAAGCATTTCCTTTGCTTTGTTGTCCAAAATGAAGTAAATTGGACCAATGATTCTACCCAAATTCCCCTCATTGGCTAGTTTGCATTAAGACCTCCTGTTTGTATAATTGTTTGCAAGTTTTGTGTTGCAAGTCCTCTTTGTGTGAATATTTACCCTTATTGGATGTGGTATGTTATCCACAAACTTCAATCCCTTTCAAGAGCTATGATTCGCCTTGGCACACATGAACACCTTATTGCAGAAGGTATGTGTAAGGAGGCTTTGGAAGAAATCAAAATTTTGGTAGAAGGTTAGGTTTCTCGTATCCCTGATGCCAAAATCTCTACAATTGCCTTGAATGCAAGTAAAGCATTCTCGGCACATCATTTGTTTAATGAGAATGGCAAAGGACCTATGGAAAGTTTTCAAGGTGAAAAACTTGACAAGGTGATGGACAAGTTCTAACCCCTCTATTCTCCCAACATCTAGAACCTCATTGCATCTTTTAAGCATAGTGCTAGTACTTGAGGCCCCATGGATAGTGTACTTCTCCTTAAGTCGAAAAGTCCTTATGACTAGACCCAAAATAGTTGTTTCCTTGGACAAATGGTTGGGCTAAAGGTGTTTTTGTTTAAAATGTCACTCTATGGGCCAATAAGTGGGGTTGATTTGGTGAAGCACATGCAACATGATGGTGATTTGCAAAATTGTTAGTTGATGTATGATCATGTCAAGCATGTTCAAGAATGGACCACCATGGCTTGTCATGTTTACGACCCAAACTACTTCAAAGTGCTCACCATTGTAATTTGTGACATGCAATCTGAATCTACATAAGCTCAATGTGTCATGTGGACAAAATTGAACTAGGTGATGTTCAGCTTTGGTTTCGCAAACCCCAATTTCAAAGGGTTCATGGCAGATAATGCACAAGCCAATTGGAATGTTGTCCATATCATGTACGGTTTTGGAAATGCTTCTATGAAGATGGTTGACAAGGAATGAACTTACTTATTCCATTGGATTCAATTGCTTGGTAAACACACACAACAATTGATTATGTTGGAATTACAAGAACGACATAAGGCCTTGTGTTTTGAATATAAGAATGCAACATCTTTGGAAGAATCGAATGTTCGATATGCAACAATTCAATCTTGGTGGATTCTTCAAGGGCTATAACCGAAAGTGTAGTTCACGAGTTCAATAATTGGTTGGGTTTTAGGCACTTCCATGTTAGACAGTGGGGGGGGGGACTTCATGTTACATGTGAAACACCTTGACTTTCTTTGTGAATTATTTGTGAAGCTCTTCAATTGTTTTCATGATTCTAATATATGATTTGTCTTCCTTTGAAAATGTTTATAAAAGTTCAACCCAGGGGAACACACTGACGTGCCAACTTGTAACCTTTCCAAAATAGTCCATAATATTTGGCTATAGCAGTCTAAGAAAAGTGCATGATGCCTTTTCGTTGTGACTTTTTATGATTATGTTAGGGCATTCAAAAAAAATGCATCTTATAGGGTATATTGAATGGTGGAAGATGTAAAGAGGGTCTTGGTAGGGATGAATTGAGATTGCGACGAGCAAGCCAATTTGGTGACCCATCGCAAATGGCCAACGCCATCATTAAACACACCAACAAGTCCTCCTTCACTAATAGGATATTTCATTTGGAGGGTCAAGAAGTTTTTGGATCTATAAAACAAAGGGCTAACATAGCCCTAAGGTCAGATAGCAATTCACATAGGCATGATCGAATGAATTTCTTTTGATTGAGAGTTAACACAACATCAAGTGGCTTTGCTAGTTCAAATGTTCATGTTGGTGAATCCAATGGGATTGTCAGGGATGAACCATTTGTTTTGACTTTTCAAGGAGTGAAGGTTCAAGAATGTGTGTGTGGGGATGGTGTTTGGTGAATTGAAAGGTGCCCATCATAGTCAAATACTCATTGTTTTGCAATTCAAAGAGATTCAATGAAACATTGCGACGACAAAATCATAGCCAGAAAAACAGTTTGTGAGTCCTTGCTATGATGGTTTGTGGTCTGATTTGAAAAGGTTTGCACCAATCCATCACAAATTTTGGTTTTGTGCAAATGACTTGACTCGTTGTGTTAGAAGAACTAGAAGGAAGTATTTTTTTGATAGGCCACTTGTCCCATCAACATGGTTAGTGCAAGTTGTGACCAACTTGATTCAATTTGAGGTGACAGCTTTGGAGGAGGCAAGATTTGTTTTATGTGAAGTGCACAAATGTGCTCTTCGGACCCTATTTGTGAATGAAAGTATAACTCTTCATAATTGACCTACAGATCTTGAAGTTTGGCCAAAAATTCACAATAACAAGCCTATTCAGTGAGTAACAACGCTCAAGCTTTCAATGCAATAAACAAATAGGTGGGCGGTTGGACAAACTTTGAAGGTTGTTGTTCTACCACCTACTAAAGTTCCTCCACTAGGGTATGGACAAATTTACATATTCAACTCTAGTCCACCTCCTAGCACAAAGTAGTACGAGGTGACGATTGGAAATTTCCCTAGTTGCACTTGTGTTGACTTCATACAAATGATGATAGGTTCCTTGGGTAGTTGGGGGAAATGGCTACATTGTAAACATCTTTATTTCATCTTGGAAAATGTGATGTATTGTGGTCAAACATAACCTTTCATTCATTTCTCGACATGGAAGTGGAATGAAGTGTGCACCTAATGAGTTGTGCTAAGGTGATAAATCTAGAATAATAATATCTTGTTGTTGTCGGGTTGTACAACATAAAATAAAGAGATTTTCATAAAATACATTTGGAGGCAATTAATAGATATGAAATACTTGTATGTAGTGCAAGATTCCTTCGCATTTTTTGAAACACAAAGAATGAATTTAAAATTGTTTTTGTTACTGCAAATGGATTGCCCATTAGGCAGTGGTTTTTGTTTTTGTAAATTAGCCTAGATAGTTTGATTGCATTCTTCTTCTACCAAAGTAAGATCATGTTTATCTTTGTCATGTGTTGTGCCACTTGTGTCTTGTTAAAGAATGAAAATATGCATGTTTTGTAATTCAATGACAAAATATCACTTGAACATTTTGAATGTCTTGTCCAAGTATAGTTTTTTACATGGCATTCAACCCTTTAAGGAACACTAGTATATTATTCAATAAAATTTAGAGAATGAACAAACTATGGTTTAAAGATAACTATTTACAAAAAAAAGCTAATTTGGAAAGTTTCATTGAACATGGTTTCTTTATGATGAATTTCATCCATTTTTTTTCATCCATGTGCACATGGCAGAATATTTTGCCATGTCACTTTAGATTTTATCTTACATGGCAAAGGAAGTGGGAGATGAAAAAGAAGAGGGGGTTGCCATGGATGAAGTCAATGAGGAGGAACAAGAGGAAAGGGAGGATGGCAAAACTAGGAGTGGGAGATCCTACTTAGAATGCCTTGCACCCCAAAATGGGGGTACTTTTAAATGTTATGCTCAGAAGTTTTATAAAGAGAAAAGGCATGAGGAAAAAAGGCAAAGGAAAAGGGACTTGACCGAACTAGAGTGTGGTCAGGAAAAGTTGAAGTTGGAAAGTGAGGAAGTGACCAAGATGGCCCAAATTTTCAAAGAATCTACTTTGAAGGATTCGCCCATGGCTTGTATGGGGGAAATCATAGCCACCATGCTAAATGACGCGCTCCCAAGTCACGGGGTGAAACCCACTTGAGGGTTTCATAAAGTCAAGTTGCGGAAAGTTAAAACTTGGTAGCACACTCCCGACTTCCAATTCTAGAAAGGGGTAGAGGGTCGAGTTGGGAGCCCCGGGATTAGACTAGGAAGAGGGACTAGTAGATCAAGCATGAATTTGCATCAAAACAAACCACCCACGTGGTTAGTTCACATTCCGGGACACCCTTGGGTGTTGGGACAAGCCACGGACACTTTGGACCACAAGACACACCACGGCCCGGACTCGGGAGTAAGCCACCACCTTACTCCCTATAGTATTCTCTGCAGCTCGCCGCCGAGGCTACATCCAAATGGCACATTTTGTTGGGACTCCCGAAATGGAGTCTCGAAACTGTCTCGGCTGGACTCCTGGAACTTTGAACGGCCATAACTCCCGATTGTGAAGTCCGATCGTGACGAGGTCTAAACCAAAGTTGTAGCCCTTGTCGAGATCTTTCCAACGCCATGTCGCACTCTCAATTCGGACATCGGGAAGAGATCGATTCTTGACTTTTAGTGGTCGGGAGTCAAACTGCCAGTTTGACTCCCGACCTTTCTTTTGCCCATAACTTGGGCTGCAGGTGTCCAAATGACCATTTTCGATATCTACGTCTCAAGACCTTTCCAATGACACCAAGAACACCCCAATGCGAGGTGGTTTGGGCCTTGCTGTCGAGCTCTGAACATTCGGGAGTCCCGGAGGACTCCAAATCCCCAACTTTGCAAGTGTTGGGCTTCACCCCCACACTTGGCCAAAGTGGGGTTGCGACACTAAAGGTGGCGATGACACAAGATAAAGTTAATAAAAATCTTGTCAAGGTCATTGATGTGATTATTAGATCCCTGTTGGAAAAACTTCACCCGAAAGCCATGGAAACACCCAAGGCCATCAAGACCTTCATGTTGGATCCTTTTTTAAGAAAGGAAGGCAAGTTCAAGAAAGTAAGGGAGTGGTTCCCCTTACTTGAAACCTATTTCAAAACATAAGCTATCACTTTAAATAGCAAAAAAATGTGAGTGGCTCAATCCCTCCTTCGAGATCATGCTTTAAGGTGGTGGGGTACTTTTAAAGAAGAAAATCTAGAGGCAATTCTTACCATCACTTGGGTGGGGTTCAAGGCAAAACTCAATGCGAAATTCATGCCTTATAACCAAGTCCTAAGGGATGGGCTAGAATTGTTAGCACTAAAGCAAGGGGAAGGGTTGGGCTCATTAGCAAAACATGTGCAAATTTTTAGTGCTTTACTATGTCTAGTATCCCAATCTACATCTTTAAGTCTAGAACACTCTTCAACCAATTTCAATGCTCTTTCCAAGATAACTAAAAACAAAAAAACTATCTATACATTTAAAGTTTCTTACATTTGATGATGTCCACTGAAGTTTGACGTCTAGGAATACAATTCACATACATATTACAGAAAACAAAGGAGTTAAAATCAAGCCATTCGCCTGTGTTTCCATTAAGAATTAGGTGGGCTTCTCATTAAAAACATTGGTTGTTACACTATTCTACATCACCTTTTTTCTATCAAGATTCACTCTTGTTTCTTGATCCACTATGTAATAACTGTAACTTTTGTGGCATGCGACAAGGCATCATATCTTTTTTCCTAATAGATAAAGTCCACAAAAAAATACCATTCAAATTCATAAGCCTTCGCCATTGCATTGTAACAAAAATATTTCGATGGTGAATACCTAGAGTGCGAGCTTTTTGTTTACATGACACATTGTTCCCAGTGTTGTTGATGATAATAATAATTAGCAAAGCATGTTTGGTAGCTAATTTTGTAGCAAAAGATGGATTTTTCACCTCTTCCAAACTTCTCACCAAACTTGCAATAATTTCATTTTTCATTGCAATGGATTTGGTAGCTTCAATGTCAATAGTATTTATAATTGTGTCATATATGAATGGATTATAAAGAACGTTTGACATTACCAATCTCTTAGATTCAAGAGAAAGGTGATTCCAAGCCTATCAAATGTATTGAATAATATTAGTTGTAACTCTCTTAACCTCCCTCTCCTTTACTGGTGTTTCTAGTGGTTGCATGGTTTGAGGAACTAGATCATCATTGGACAATCCTTTTGCCTTTCCCCAAGCCCTTCATATGCATTGCCTTTTCGCATTGTGATTTTGTTCAATCGCTCATTGGGCAAGTCCAAGTCTTATGAAACTCGACCTTTTTTCACGGTCTCTATCATTACTTGTTAAAGCTTCAAGCAAAGATGAAATGCACACTTCATTAAGTGAATAAAAATTGTTGTAGATCAATGCCTCTAAACAACCACCTAAACCATCTTGCTCCCACCCTAAACATATACATCTAATTAATGCTCTTGTGGCCAAACTTTCTTGCGTGTCGATGCACACATGCAACCTTAAAAATTTAAACAACCCATGTCAAACTACATTATTTGATTTCCAAAATGCTTTCGAATAAAATAAAAAACTTGAACATAAGGGTTGGTGAAGGGTTATGATTTGAAAGCTTGCTGAAGTTTGTTAAAGGTGCAAAGCATGTTGGCAATTCCAAAATAATTAGGCAATGCTAGTGTAAAGAAAGAAACCAAGGCCATGAGTTCTATACAATGGTTGATGTGAAAACATGTTTTACAACATCTACATCAAAAAACACAAAAGCTTTAAGATGCAAAGAAAGAAGAGGTGATCGCTATCATTGTGCTCAACACAAAATCGAAAGGTGGGAGGTGATCGCTTTCCTCACATTCAATGCAAAAGGCAGGAGGTTTGGAGTTTTGCTTTTGATGCAAACTTTGAATTCCTTGACCTTCTCATAATGAACCCTAAACTACAAGTGATGCTTCTCACAATGAAACCTAATATATAAATGATGTCACATCAGAATTCTAACATCACTTGGTCAACCATACATGGTTTTTACTAGAAAAAATTCCCCACTAATTCCTAAGGAAAAAATTCCATGTGATCTAGAGCCCAATTTAAGGCCTTTATTCCTAGCATGTGTACATAAAAAAAACTCAAGAACCTATTTTTTTCAGTGTTCTAGGAACTCTTGAAAAAACCACATTTTTAACCTATTCAAGAGTCCATAACAAAAATCTTATAATGCCACGTTGTAAAAAACTTTAAACTTAATTTCTTTAATATGTTATCTATCTAAAACCAATTCCTTAACAAACATACCTCAAATTATAGGACCATGCCAAAGTTCTTTTAAAAGTTCTTACTAGGATTACAATCCATAATTTTCAACTTTGAAAGTTCATAACTCTAACGCTTTTTATAATTATGCAAATATAAAATGTGGAACAAATACATAATCAAGCTAATAATTTCAAAATAAGCCCATAGATGGAAATCTTAAATTTATCCTACCCCATATGGTCATTACCATGACAACCATTCTACATAATTTGTTAAAAAGTTCAAAAATCGGTCCACCTATTCATGCACTTACCCCATTGTTTCCAATCTCTCCTTTTGTGAGTTTTGGGGAAAAGTTGTTTTGAAAACACCCTTAAGTAATAAATCAAAATAACATTTGATGATAAATGAAAAATAATACCTAGAAATAACATATGAAATATCCTATGATTAGAAAGGATTTTTGAAATAAAAAAGTTTTAGAAACACCTTGAGAAACCCATGAAAATGACATTGGAAACACCTTGCAAAAATTGCAAAAATGGCATTAAAAAAAACCTGAAAATATCCTAGAAAAAATATTAAAATCACTTATTAACAAAGTCAAAACCATTACCAAAAATTATTCAAGAAACTCTTTGAGAAACCATCCCAAACACCATGTGGTTGAGGTCCAAATTCTTTAAAGTCTACCCAAATCTTGTCATAGTATCACCATTTTGTTGTCTTTTTTACCTAGTCCTTTTTTTATCATGTAAAGACACATTTATGGATGATTACGATGCAATCTATAATTTAATGATCTAAAATATAGTCCTTCTGAAATTTTAAAACTTTTGATTCATTATTTTTTATGGGGATCAAAATATAAAGTAAAAAAGGATTGCATTAAGGATTATGCCTTTTTTATCTTATGTGGTACACTTTAAAGGATTTTCACCAGTCCCACTTATTATTGTGTGGACCAAAATCCCCCTTTTACAAGAAACTGTGAAAAACCCCCCTTTAAAACCAAGGAGGATTTCTTTATAATTATACACACAGTTTTGGAAAAATCTTTGTTGTGCATAGTGATTGGCCCATGTGACAAATTGATGACTATTAATTAGTCAACCATAGTTTTGGCCCACATGTGACATTTGTATGTTTTCTCAATGTATATTGTTTTTGTATATACCATTTCTTGACCTGAAATGAGGGAAAATATTATACAGGTCAAAGGTTTTAAATGCTTATGGTACAAAAGGATTGCCTTCATTAGCATGGTGTCATCTTTCCCCTCGCCTGGATAACCTTTGAGTCTTCCACTTCCTTCCCCATGTAACAACCCTTTGGTTCCTCGACATAGGTTATGCCATTGTTACCTATATTTGCAATGACATTATTTCGTGAACATGTGAGTGTGAGCACGTGAGGATGATAGAATTTTTTAAAGAATATTTTGATGATGTGGATAACATATTCTTGGAATTTTCTACCTCATTATTTGGGCACAACATCCTTTACGTGCCACATCACAACATAGTTGTCTAGGTATCTCATGAACTTTGATGGAAGTTTATTTGGAAATCACAATTTAGTTGTTGAGTCCCTAATGCTTATAAGTGCTATTGTGCACCTACTAGGTGCAATTTCTTCTTCATGGTATTTCCTGCCCACCAAGCTAATTATGAATCTTGAGCCACAAATTATTCATTCTTTTGAATCCATGAGGTCCACATTCATTGTCAGTTTCAACCCAACCTACAAGCATGTCATGTAATACTTTACAATCTGTGGGTGTTGATTTTAAAGGCATACAAATCAAGTTGAATGAACATGAAATAAAAATAAAATTGGGGCATTTAATTCTACTTACATGTGAGCCTACAAATCTAAGCCTGCGATTGGGAGATCTATGGGTCCTTTCTTCAAACATGATGTTTGTGACCTATATCAATCCTAATTATACATCCCATGGTACCATTCAAAAGGTTGGAAAATGTGGAAATTGAGTTCAGACAAAATCAAAATATAAATTCCATGTTTAATTAGTCTAACACATATGGCATGACATACATGTCATACAAAGATGTGTTTCCAAGTACATGATTTGAAGTATGAAAGGAAAGTATTTAGGCCAATAAGGACCTCAATTAATCATGTGTCAAAGCTCAATCAAACATAACCTAACTACTTTAGGAAGTGTTGAAAAAGTGATTACACCTTTGTGGCAATCCTTTTGCTTGGAGACTTCCACTTCCGTTGTTGCCTCTTACTATAAAGGACTTCTGCCTACTATAGCTATCCTAACTTGTCTACACCTGACACACTCCCAACTCATTAAAGGGCTCAAATGTGAGCCCAAGTAGAAAGTAGCGGAAGAAGGAAGAATCGGAGCATGCTCCTTAGCTCACAACACTTTGAGGGGTAGAGGGGCGTGTTGGAGCTCCAGGATGGGACTAGGAAGAGTTGACAAGCTTCACTCACTCACACGGGCCTGCACACAACCCACACAAAGTGGTTAG
>Ga0116227_10013437_pt1 | contig 12870 bp, 5 predicted proteins | sample S1TSphgellanicum_FD_89693 | JGI IMG/M metagenome (GOLD analysis project Ga0116227, IMG submission 89693) | Host-associated microbial communities from peat moss isolated from Minnesota, USA - S1T2_Fb - Sphagnum magellanicum MG | ecosystem: Host-associated > Plants > Peat moss > Unclassified... | reverse complement strand
CAAAAGAAAAAAAAACTCCAAATTTTTTATGTCCAAAAATTCAAAGAACAAAGAAAAGGGGAAAAAAAATCATGGTTGGGATAATATAAAGCTTGTCAATTCTTAACTTCCAATTTGGGGTGGCCATTTTCATGGTGAATTTTTTTGTTAATGTTTTGTTGTTGCACATACATATTCTTGAGGGAATTTGCCATTTATGACACCTAAACATCACACATGGATGATTGTAGAATGGTATCAAAATCACAAACGAGCCACCAAAAGGAGTGCGAGCAAATTTGTTGCAATCATATGCCAACATGACAATTGAATATCTCGAAGGCTGCACCAAAATAACACCATGGAAAAAACTCATGTTTTGCATTTCATTTTTTCATGCAGGTTGTTAATCTCAAAACACATATTGTAGTTCATTGTTTCATGAACACCATGCAATTAAATTTGAGTCGAAAGCTCAAACAAATGTTTATATGTATGTCTCGATACTACATGTAATTTGAAACATCAATTTTAGTTTACAAATTGAAAAGAGACTCGAATCTTTCCCATGTAGAGTTTAAAATGAAAATTTTCATTTTTAAAAAAACTAATTAGTATTACCATTGTTTGAATATAGTGATCCAAGAGAGACGCAAATTTGGGCCACTTGGTTGGAATGTAAAATACGACTTCAACAATAGCGATCTCGAGTGTGCTATGTGTACTCTACATATGTTCCTTGAAGAACAAGCTGATATCCCATGGCCTGCCCTCCTTTATGTCACAGGTATCATGCAAAATGCAAAATGCTCGGCATTCATTATTGCCCTTATTATGCTTTTTATTTGCATAAGAACATCTATAGCCATATTTTGAACCATTGAAAAATGCACTTGGGTGAACCAGCACCTACACCGTTACTATGTATGTTAAAACCATAACAAAGCCATAATAAAATTTGGATTGTTTCCTCACATTATAAGTATTGGGTTCTTTGTAGGGGCTTTTTTTTTTTTTTTTTTAATAAATTTTTAATTTGGGTCCAATTTTTTAATTTCCAAAGTCTGGCAAAAATTTCCAATTATTTTTCATTCTTTTCAAATTTTCACTTTAAATATATATATCCAAAAAAAATTGTCATCACAATGTGAAAATTTGCCCCCCAAAAAATGTCGGTTCTTAGATTAAATCAAAGTCTTTGAGTCCAAATTCGACATTTATTGAGTTTAAGAGGCCACACTCAAGAAGGTGACGTGGTGAAGTTTATAAGTATAAGGTGGTCATAGAAAATGCTTAAATGATTTCAAGAAATTAGCAAATCAAAGAGGACTAAATGAGCGGTGGCTCGGTGATTTAATAGGCGAGATAAATTATGGTGGACGAGTAACGGACGATTTAGATAGGCGATGTCTCATGAGCAATCTTCGTCACTACTATGACCCAAGTGTTCTCGTTGATAACTATGCGTTCACGGTTTCCGGCACTTACAAGTCACCTCCCGAAGGCACCCATGATGATTACATAGAGTATATAAGATCGCTACCTTCAACCGAAGGCCCCGACATTTTCGGGATGCATGAAAATGCAAATATCACATTCCAACTCCAAGAAAGTAGTAAGGTTGTAAACTCGATTATAAGTATCCAACCACGAGTGGGTACGTCGGCCGGGGGCAATATTCCGGATGAAATCGTGGCAAAGTTAGGGGCTACCATTTTGGAAAGCCTTCCCCAACCTTTGACACCTGAAGATACCCTACCTTCAGGGCCTTCCTTAGGACCAACAACCCAAATGGACTCATTGGTGGTAGTGCTTTTTCAGGTGATGGAATTGGAGACTTTTGCCCTAACTAGGACTTTAGAGCTAATTGATATATTATTAAAATATTGAAATTTCCAAAAATTTAGCAACCTTGTCAATTTTTACAATTGGAAAAATTTCCAAAAATTTCCTAATTTGTTTGGTCAAAAGTGACAAAATTTCCAAAATTTTCCTAATTTTTTAGTCAAAAGTGGCAATATTTGTCAGTATTTTTTAAATCACTATTATGAAACCATTTTTTTCTTGACATCGCACAAAAAATTGTGCATTACAGGAGTGTGAAAGATTTAACAAGTTATTGAAGGTCATGCGGTTTACATTGGTTGAGCTTCAAAAGGCAATTAAAGGATTGGTTGTGATGTCGGCCGACTTAGAAAGCATGTTCCACAATTTCTTGTCTAATCAGGTAATTTGTTCATGCATCTTGCCATTGTTAACCCTAATTATTTTGCATTTTCCTTCTCTATTTAGGAGAAGCTTCAAATGCCATAAAGACTAAGGTTGGCGGCACTTTCCTTTACTTCCCTTGAGCACAACTTGGGTATAAGATGTCCTAAATACTCATATAATAGAAGGGCAAAAAAAAATCTCATTTTTGTTGGTTTTTTTTTTCCCTTGAGATAATAGTCAAGTAAAATTACAAGCCACTATTTTAAATTAAGACACTTGCTCCTTTGTTAACATAATATGTTATGACTACTTAATCGGATTTAATGGTGACTTAATTAAGTGTTATGCTAAAACCTTGTATCATACACCTCATACAAATATAGCCTAAGTTTGCCTATCCAACTCAAATAAGAAAAGCAATGATAATCACTAATACAATTGTATGTAAGGTTGGGATAATCATCTTTACACAAGTCTTATAAATTCATGTTTTGAGTTTGAAATTTAGATGACGTTTTTAATTTCAGATGAAGAGAGGAATGAACATAAACCTTGGTCCATGCAAAGTTTCACTCAAAATAACATTGATAAAGAATGAACTTTGCCAAATTCTTTATTTTTGAATTAGTATGTAATTCAAAATTAAAGGTCATTGAAGATTGAGGTACCAATTGGTACCAACTCCTTTGTTATAAACATAAAAGTTTTATGACTATGATCAAATTTCATCTACCAAAATATTCAAGTTAATTTTTGCCACCCAACTTTAATCAGGAAAAACAAACATGATCACTAATCTCAACATTCACATATATGATGCTTAGTTTTTCATAAATCTTAACTTGAACATTTAGTTTTATGTGTTGATGATAATTATTTTTTTTCCAAAAATCCTAACCTAGATTCAAGGGTGTGATAACAGTTGTTTTTCCACATATCTTAAGCTAAATGTATAGTTTAATAATGTTTGGAATTTAAATTTAGTGGAAAGCATGTAATTTAGACATTATAGGACTACAACTAAATAGTTTCACTCTCACATAACTAAGATTAACCATTTGCCTCTTGCACAAAAAGGACTAACAATTTTCACCCCCATAAAATCCATCATGAACTAGTTTGGATGTTACCAAACTCATACCCCAAAAATCCTTCTCCTTAATCTAAACTAGCACATTTTGGTTATTTGGAAATGCAATCTTAGTTCTCGGATATATATGTGTGTAAGTACTTAGAATTCTGCTAGTTTAGGTGACCTATAGGAACCTATTGTCTAACTATGGCAACTTCAGATTTTCCCCCCTCAAAATGTGACAACTTTGGCACATTTTTTCCCAAAAAACACTAGAAGCCACCCCCCAAAGTTTTGTACATGATGAACAACCTTATTTTTCATTTGAACAATTGTTTTCACAATAGTAATTTCCTTTCACATGTTCATAGCATGAAAAGAGTGTATTGTTTGTATTCATTGTTACTTTTAGTTAGGATGGAAATAGATGGGGAAAATACATGTGTCTACATGTGTCCCATGAAAAAGATTGGAAAGGGTGTGGATCTTGAAATGTCATGTCTAACCATTGCGCCCATTTATTTAAAATACTTATATGATTGGAGGTTAGTGAAGGGTCTTTAACATCTTGTTACCAAGACATTCAAGAATTATTGTATCCCAAAATGTGATCTCAACCCATGGAAAAGCCTAGTTGTTAGGTCATACCACCGTGTTATAGACATCCTTATCCCCAACCCTCTACCGTAGACCCTAAACCCTTTCACCATGTATCCATGTTGGTGGAGACAACATTGTCTTTATCCCTAATTCCATACCTCTACCTTAAACGCTTATCTCACACCTTCAACCCAAAACAATATCACTCAAACCCTTGTCACCACACCCATATTATGTATACAAACTTATCCTTTATCCCTACTTTGTACTAAATAGACCTTAAATTATTTTTACCATATCTCAGGCGCTCAATCCTAGATTGTAAACCCTACCTAAACCATGACTCCTAAACCTTGTCATCATACCCTAAAAAAATTGTCTCTTATTTATTCCTAATTCCATAACCTAAACCTTTCTCACCATACCCATAACATAAACAACTTCAGTCTTTATCCTTAACTCCATACCTTAGACCTTAAATTCATATATCCATACAATATAACCTAACCCTAAAATCCTTGTCAAATGTACCTAATACCATTTTCACCACCACCAAACCAATATTCCTAGTTAGGCTTTCGAGCCCTACTCAAAACAATAAACCTTTTTTTGAAACAGGCCAAAACCTTAATTCTTCACCCATAATCCCTTAAACTTACATACAAAGTGGACTTCAAGGTAAATTTTTATGTATGGAAACAATTGGGGTTTGAAGTTGAGGTATTTTAGAAAAGGAACTTGTATGATCACTACAGTAGTACCGAGGCCAGTTAGCCAAATTTTAATTATTTTTTGGAATTGCTGATTTTTCTGAAAATTAAGTGCATGACATGCCAAAAATCTGAATGAAGCTCTCAAGCTCAATAGCTTCATTACTTAGTATAATTGAAAATTATGATTATTATTATTATTATTATGGCTGAACATAAGTGACAATGTATTATTATTATTAGGCACATTGTTGCTGAACCAGCCAAGGTACTTTTATAATCAAAACATTCAAGGGTATGATAGTTCTTATTTCCATATATCTTTACCCAAATGTTTAATTTTATGTTTATAGTTTAAATTTAAATGAAGATCTAATTTTATATACCAAAGGACTACCAAAGAAATGATAGACCATTTTTCCATCGACATAAAAACAACTAAACAACACATTGCACACAAAAGGATTAACCATTTGCACCCCCATAAAATTCCCCATAAACCAACTCTAAATTTTATATTTTTGTTAGAATTGTATTGTTGGTAAACTCATTGAAAAAGAATTCCACATATATGTAATTTGGATTCCAAATAATATGTAACACTATGATGGGAAATGAAAATTAATTTGACCACCTAAAGTAGAAAATCCTAATTATATTGGAGTATGAATATTGTAATTTTTTTGGGTCAATGAATAATAGATGAATGTAAAGTACATGATTGTGGAAGGAACCTCACAAACATATATTCACCTTTGGAACCAAAACATCTCCAATTATCTTAATAAAGGCAAAGGGTAAAACTCCCAATTAATATTTGGATCTTCTTCCTATTTACAAAATTTTGCATGAGAAAATATTGCTGAAAATTAGGGGTTAAAATTGGTGTGATTCAAACATCATTTCCTTTAGCATCAAGCCAATAGTCCCAAATGCTTGTGAATTCATCATAACCACTTGCAAGGGGTCATATGGGTTCAATTCACCATTGGGCCACACTAGAACTTAAATATAAATATATTTCACAAACTATAATAGGTCATCAAGTCCACCCATTCAAAACACATGTTGACAACTAGGGCATTGCTTTGTCATATGTTTATTAGAAAATATGGTTATTAGAAAATGACCTTGTTTGAAAGGATGCATTGTATCTACTATTTGGTAATTGACATTCTTTTTGATGAAATGAATAATTAACTTCAAAAGTTTGACAATTCTTTCCACATTTTTCAAAGTTTCAATAGTTTAATAAATAAGTTAGAAACTAAATGGTATAAGTTGAGCTGATGCTTTAGTAGTATGGACTCTAGAGGTAGAATTTATTCCTTTCTTTGGGAGGTGATGAGATCAATTCTCAAGATTATGGCTTCATAAAAGTTTGATCATTTATTTATTTATTCATTCATTCATTCATTTTTTTGGATTATTAAGCCCCAACATTATAATTGGTAGGTCATTGCGGTTGGCAGGTATTATGGCATGCATGTAATTTGCATGGTTTGACAAACTAATATACCCCTTAGTTCATCATGGTTACAACTAATGTTGGCCGGTTATTGCTTTTTTCAAGTCCAATGTAGGTTATTTTTTATTTCTATTTTTGGCACCACAAAAAATAGGACTAAAATTTAATTTTTTTAAAAAAAGTTATTAATTTCCTTGTCAAATTAATAATTCAATTACCAATTAAACAATGGTTTTTTGGTGTTACCCACCTATTATCCATAACCCTTGGGAACTGCATTCTATATTGCATACCTAGGTGGAGGGTTTAGGTTTTTCTCTTTTTTGGGGAGTTGATATGACCTTATTAACCATAAGTGTGACCATGGGCTTGTGGTTCCTTTGAGCCTTTGTAGCAGCAAACAAGATTTGGTGTATCCACATCCTTGAGTTTCACAACCAACAAGCCAATGAACAAGAATAATATCTATATAGTTTTTGAGGATCCATATATTACATACCTAGAATATTGACAAATGTTAGAATTTTCAACTTTCACAAGGAAAGCTTGAAGGTCAAAATACATTTAATCACATTTGATGGGCAAGTTTCAAATTATTCATTTATTCACCAAACATATTAACCTATGTATGAAACATACCTAGTTGACGTTCAATATAACAATATCATATATTCAACAAACATGTTAATTATAGTGATTAGCAACATCATTGACTTGGTAAATCATGACAACCATTTTTATTATTATTATTATTTTCCATATTGAAATTTTGGTGAAATTTAACACACAATTTGCAAAATTAGTCGAATTTACACTTTTTAAAAAATTCCCAATTTATTTGTAGAAAAATAGTGAAATTTCACCCCAAGAAAACACTCATGACAACTATTGCAAGTTGTGATATTGAAAATTAATGCTAAATTTAATCAAGGTGTATCCATTTGAATTTTGAAATGTACATGTTTATAGGTTCCTACAATATGGGGGCCGGTTGCATACCCTTCATTGAAACCATTATCATCATGGATGGTCGACTATCAAAAAAGAATGAACTTCTTTCGCGATTGGATAAAAGGCGGAAGTCCCAAATGTTTTTGGTTGCCCGGTTTTTTCTTCCCTCAGGTATATATATATATATATATATATATGTCCATGCATGAATTTTTCAACATGATATTAACCCCTTCCTATGAAACATCTCTAATGACTTATAATCTACATCATGAATACAAACTAAAACTTGAAAATCAATAAGTAAAATGAGCAAGAAACATTAGCTATGAGAATTTCCATTTACATCATGAATTGACACCAAAACTAGTAGTGACACAATCCATTTATCCAAAATATGAAAATCAATAAGCAAAATGGGCATGTATATTTTAACAATGAGATTTTCCATTGGATTGAAAATGAAAATTTGAACATGTGTTATGCTTAATTGGATAACTCTTTCATATATATAAGAAGGGGTACAAATGTAATCAATTGCAAGCTTTATAATAGCAAATATTGTTTAGGGGCATAGCAATGTTGTTTTTTCATACTAAACAAAACAATTTTAATAAAAAAAAGTCAAGATCCATTGCTAACATATGAATTATGTATAATTGTGAACACTTTATGATAACATTGGAATCTATGTTCTATTGTTTCTACCCCTTCTAAAATGCTACTATATTCTAAAATGCTATTTTTGACAATACTAGTTTGCTAATCTTCTATAAGCCAATATAGCCTCTTTTACACATTAAGTGCAAAAATGCCTCAATTTTATCACATGAAATTCTCATTCAAAAAAATTCAATGGTGCCGAAGTAGTCCACCATGATTGACATTGGTAAGTTTGAGGGACCATAACATTTGCTATTGGCAAGATGGTTCATCCAAATTATGTTGTTCAAGATAGACATTGGCCCATTTTTTGTATGTTTGTGATGGATGCTATTGTAAAAAATGCATGGAACCAATGAAGAATCTTTAGAGGTTTTTCATATTTAGAAATAACTACATTTGGGAAATATATCCTTCAACATGTGAGGATCAATCCTAATTCCAAATTACCAACAAAACCTAAGGATCCCAACTTTACAAACAACTAAACTCATGATGCAACAACATTTTGTGTAATATCTTGTTGTCTCATCCAAGATTGTAAATACAATTAGTTGCAAAGCCACATAATTGGTTTTGGTAGGTAACCGATTTTATTTTATTTTTGTTTATTTTCATATCTTGTTTATAGCCAACGTGGGTAAATCTTATTGTGGTTGATTGCCAATTTTGGGTACATTACAAAATGAAGGCACCAAACCCATTCCTTTTCACATAAAAAATAATTCATCGTATTTCATGATTTCTTTTTAAAATTTCATTAATAGTTGAGGTATAATGCATCGGGTCTTGCAAATAGCCCATTAAACCATTATTTTACATATAAACTTAGAATAAATGCCTAAAATAGTTTGAAATGAACATTGCGAAGAGTCTACATACATAGACAATTTATTTTTTTCAATACATATATATTTTTTCGGAGCATATTAATGAAAGACCCTGAATTTCCAATTCAGCCACAGTGATCATAGCCAAGTGTTGGCAATTTCTTTTTTCATAGCCAATGGGGGTAGGGCCTTCATGAAATTTCCTTTTCTATCCCACATTGGATATCAAATAATCGAATTGTGAATATTTCTGAGACTTGCCTATAAATATCAATTTGCTTGTTTGAATAATACCCCTAGTTTTCCAATTTCCTTGGTTTTTCTTAATAATAACCGCCAATATGCATAAGGGTTAGGGTTTTTGTAAGTAAAACTTCTCCCAAACAAAGAAAATTTGCATTCCCTCTATACTCTTGGCAATTGCCAACTTCAACAATGAGCTCCAAATTAAAAGGAGAGTTCAATATGTGGGGACGAAACATGGAAACTTATGTTTCAATTCTTTGGTTTTCATCAAAACAATACCTAGCCCATAAGGGTCTTGTTGGGTCTTTATAGAATATCGTAGCCTAGGGTCAGTTTCCACATTGACAAAATGAATTTTTTTTAAAATTCAAAATATGGATTTGTTTTTTTAATTTTGAAATTCTATTTTTTCCATAATTTACTGTAATATTGTGATATGAATAGTGAAATTATTCAGAATGTAGCCTATGATAATATGGTGATTTTCAACATAATGACTTCATACTTTCACAAATTTTCATTTCACTATTTTGAGGATTATTTAATGACAAAACTGACCTTAGGTTAAGGTATATACTAAAGAGAAGACAAGTAGGTTCTTTGTTTGGTTCACATAAGTTAATTATGAATAACCTTCCCTTGGACATTTGTTAATAACCAATCATTTTCTCAATAACCAATAGATTATCAACTGGTCCTGACCAATTTTGCGTGGTTTTCTATTTTTGAGACATGAACCTTTGGTTCTAGTTTTTAATTTTTTTGGGAGTTTAAGTGAACCTTTGATGCAATTTTTTTAAAAAAAAAACTCACCTTTGATTTTCGAGAATTTTCAACAAATTTGGAGCTTGATCTAGTTTAAGAACACGTTTGGCTCCATCTACATTGCACAACAACCAAGGTTAAAGATTGTGTATTGATTTCTATGGGAATCCAATGAAAACTAATACCTTAGCCTAAAAACAAGCTTGAAGTTTTTTTTTTTTACAACTTATATTTATATAGATAGAAAACTTGGACCTATTTCAAAGGAATAGGCATCTTAGTCCACATTTAGATATTAATTTTAAAACTTGAGTTAAATTGTATGTTTTGGATTCAAATTTGAACCTCCAGTCTTGATACCCTTGAACTAGATGATGTAGATCATGACTTATTTTACTATATATCGATACGTTGATTTTGCATTCTTCATTTGTTTCTATATTCTTTGGCAAAATTGAATGGCAAAAAATAGATGGAAATATTGCACCACATCAAATGGTCGATTATATGATTTATGATAATATGGGTGGGTTCAATTTTTTTAAGGTGTACCAAAAATTGTCATATTGCCATTTTAAAATATTTTTCGTTAGTTTTGTTTCATCTTACATGTGCACACAAAGAGAATGATATTGATGGTTTTAAATATATGATAGTTTAAATTATTATATTTTAAAATATTTGACGTTCTTTGATTCATAAATAGTGATGGGAATCAAAGTATTTAAATACATCACTTGGTGCATGTCCTTTTCATCTTGCTTAATACAACTTAAAGGGTTTGGTGCCACATATCCATATGTTTACTTTTCATAAAAATGCAATTTTCTCGCCCATGAACATCACCCATGATGTACATGTACACAACTAACAGATCGCATTAGTTATTTGCTTTTACTCCATGATCTCTTTGCATCCCCCCATTTCCATCCATTCTCAAATTGTTTTTATGATTTTTGGAGGTGGTTGATATTTTCCTTATAGTTATGAGAGACTAGAAATTTACCAGGCTATGTTGGTTAGTAATAAATATATGTGTATTTGGATCCAAATTCAATGGAACATTTCTTTTGTAGTGTTGCAAGAGAAATGAATGCGATTTTCTTGTGCACCATCTTGTCTAGGCCATCATCTTGAAGAACTTATAACTCTTCTCTTTCTTAATTAATTTTTCAATTCAAGTAGAATACTGTTATCAAGGGTATACTCATAGCTTGCATCGATTTGGCTTTGTGACAGGTCCATTGGTCTCCTATTGTTTGTAGAATGTCAAGCCATATGAATTGTTTGCCTTTGTGCACATTAATGTAAATCCTTAGTCCTCTACAATTTTGAGTTCACCAAGTGTCTTCTATTTCAAACAAATACATATAATTGTTAAATATTCAAGTCCAAATAATGTAGGTTCATATCCACCATTGAATAGACTTTATGACACTTGTCATGTAATAATCCATATATATACATATATTTTGCCAAATTTGATATTGTAATGTTTTGGCATTTGATAGATCATTTACCAATCTTACATTATAGATAGTGAATTTTGCCATAAATGTGCAACTTTATGGCACTATGTGCCCAAGCATCAAGTTTGTAGACCATGTGATTGTGATTCACAGCCAACACAAGTTTGTTGGGATCATGAACTTGGGTCACCAAAAAATAACCTTGGGTATTTAAGCTTAAACCATGTGGAAAGATGGGCAACCACTTGATGCACAATTGTTTTGTGCTAGTGAAAAGGTCTTTGGCTATTATTTACAATTAAAATTAGATTTGAAGTTTCCATGTTAAAATGTTATTTCAAAGGTATGTCTAGGACGGCTTAATATTATGTTTCAAACCACTCCTCAAACTCCCTAGGTTGACATTCACAATAACCACTTGTAGTTATGCAATTTCATTAGACATAATAACATGATTTCAATCCTTATAGTTAGTTGTTTGGCTACTTGGATTTGTCAACAACATAAAACTACTCACATCCATTTTTATTCCTTGTATCAATCGAGCCAAACCCACAACATGACTAATGAAACATGACGACAACAATGGTTAAAAGCTCAATGGATCCATGATGAATACATTTTAAGTTGTGTGCAAATATGTTACACCTCTCACATACACCCCCCAAAATGCACAAAATAATGGAAATAAGCATGGATGGGGCATGTAGGGATTTATGACATGTGCCTTACAAACACATGCTCGAAAATATCAAATTCCTATTGATACCCTCAATTTTGGATTTCGCATGACAAAAATGGAGGGTGAGGATGATGTGTTAGAAGGCCCTGAAGATGGCATATATGTCAATGGCTTATTTTTGGATGGAGCTCGTTGGGACCGTAAAAATATGTTCTTGGCCACGTCTATGCCAGGTAAGACATTAACATGTTGATGACCCCCCCAAAAAAATAAAACAAAATAAAACAAAGAAACAAAAAAATAAAAATAAAAGCTTAGTTAGTTTTCTTCTTCCAACACATTTCCTTGTGCAAAATACCTTAGGAATGCCTATATGATGGATCCCCAACCAATTCCAATTTGCAATAAATATATCAAAATTGTTGTTATGTCATGGTTATCATAGAAAATATGTCAAGGTCATTGCAATTAAACTAAGGTGCATTGTGCTTAAATTCCTCAAGGAGAATTTTGGAATGAAGCAATTAGTGTGAGGAGAAGTATTGAGATAGGTAAGGAACTAATAATATTCCCAATATTTTTCCGTATATACTTTCAACTAAATTTAATTTGATTTCATCCAAGTCCAATTAAAAATTAAAAAATTCTTCAAACCAAACTTTGATGTTTACTAAACATGTGCATGGTCCCTTATATAAAACACACAAATGCTTCCCACATATTATTGTGTAAACCTTTGTGATATTATTATTTTTTCCCTTGATGTGTGAATAGGAGAGATGAATTCAAAATTGCCCGTGGTGCATATGTTGCCAGTGGTGAACTACAAACCTCCGAGTAAAGAGTATCAATGTCCCTTATATAAAACCCATGTAAGAGCAGGGGTGCTCACAACTACGGGTGCATCTTCAAATTACATTTTGAATATTAGCCTTGCCATTGACCCCATGACAACTCCGGATTTTTGGGTTTTACAAGGAATTGCTTCCCTATGCCAAGTTGTTTAATACAAGGGATTTTGTATATCATTCCATTGGATTGAAAACACTTGCATCTAATTGCTTTCTTGTGTAGTATATTTGCTCCGTGCCCCCCCCCCCCCCCAAAAAAAATTTATTTTTTTTTGGGTTTTTTTCTTAACCTTAAAAAAAAAAATTTTTTTTATTTTTTTTTTTATTTAAAATGCCAAAAAATTTACCCTGTTTTTTTTTTTTATTGTTTTTT
>Ga0116227_10013435_pt1 | contig 12872 bp, 13 predicted proteins | sample S1TSphgellanicum_FD_89693 | JGI IMG/M metagenome (GOLD analysis project Ga0116227, IMG submission 89693) | Host-associated microbial communities from peat moss isolated from Minnesota, USA - S1T2_Fb - Sphagnum magellanicum MG | ecosystem: Host-associated > Plants > Peat moss > Unclassified... | reverse complement strand
TTCTTCTTTTTCTTCCTCTCTCTCTCTCTCTCTCTCCCCTCTTCTCCCAAGACCCACTCGTCTTCCCACATCTGTTGCATCCACGTTTCTTGACCAAATCCGGAGGTTGAAATAGTGGCGGGAAGCTTACCTTGACAGCTACAATTTTGTTTTCTACACCTCCTTCGGAAATGGACTGTGAATGACGGCAATTGGCTGTTTTCTGTTTTGTTTTTGAGAGAGATGGTCACAGTGGAGGATGTGGAGGAGCTCAACGGCAAGCTACTCTCAGAGAGAGCCAAACTACGCGAGGTCTGGTTTGTTTGTCAGTTTTTTTCACTACCCAATACCCCTTCTATTTCATTATGATTATCCGAATTTGCAGCAATCTTGGCAATTATGTGTGTGTGTGTGTGTGTGTGTGTGTGTTGGTGAATTTGTTGCTGGAATGTTTTTTGCAGGAGGGGTTGAAGGAGTTGAGCAGCTATTTGGATGCTGTGGGTGGTGTAAGCTTGTGTCCTTTGCTTGATCATCAAACAGGCCTTCTCCAGCCAAGTGACCGGATCCCATGTAAGCTGTGGAAGAAGATTCAGAGCAGAAAAACAATCCGACCCAAATGTGATTAGCATTTCGTTTTTTGCATCTTATATACACGAAGCTATGAATTCCTGAATCCAATTGTGGTTGCTATTTCAACGGGATTGAAACCCAATCCCTTGAAATCCTGAATCTTCTTACTTGGCATGGAATCCTTAAACCCTAATTCCTTGCACATTGTAGCATGACATTACTTCCAAACACAATTTTTTTAATCCTTTAAACCCTGATGTTGTTGAGTTTCTCTCTTGCTTCAACAATTGTGCACAAACAAATCATGTGCAAATTTGTGCAAAGTTTGGGGACAGATGTGCATTCCCAGAAACTCTGGAAGCATATAAACCCTAAACCCTAAACCTGGGAATGAACCCTAAAACAGGGATTGTAAAAACCTGCAGAGTAGTTAGTAGACCATCTCATTGAATCAGTTATGTCAAGATCATAAGTTTCAGAATTTGTTCCGGTCAAGTTCCACATAATAAATGTGAGTATGAATTTTCCCTCAAATTGCAGTTGTAAGTAAATGCCAATGCTAAACTCTCTGCAAAATGATTTGCAAACTGCACAGCTGCAACATGGCCGGGCATGTTGCATGCACTTTGCCAATGCATAGTGTCAGAGGTGGTAGCCAGCAAGAAGCGTGGACCCAAACCTGCTCTACCAAAGATCCTTCGAAATTTTATCCAAAAGGCGGAGGATACCGGTCGGTCAGGTGAGGCTTCTGTTCTGGTCACATTCAAGTAGAAGAATCCCTTTGTATCTCTCTCACAACCATTGCTTTGATGCTTTGTGGAAAGTTGTGCTGCGTCAATTTTGGAGTGAACTTGGTTTTTTGTTGTTGTATTGTGCTCAGGTTGTTCAAGAGTACTGTGAACAATAGAATCTGAATTTTGTTTGAGACTTTTTCACTCTCAGACCTAAGATGTGGCTCAGCAAGTCTGCTGACTCTCTTTCTCTGGTTGACAGGGAAAACTCACTTCCTCTTGCGCAAAATGAAGAAATTGTTTCAACATATACTTGACATGCTTCAAGCAGTGCCACTGTTTGGATCAGACTATGGCCACATTCTGCGCCTTCTCCTCCCCAATGTCGAATATGGCTTGCGGATGGGCAAAAAGATCTACAATGGTGATGATGGCTCTCTGACCCAAAGAAAGTTTTCCAGTGGGTGTTAGTTATTGGGATAGTCATCTAGAACTCAACTGATTGTTTAGCAGGATCTGCTACTCATGCAGCATGCCTCATGTTTATTGCATCTGCACAAACAACCTAGTGCTGCATCTTTTACAAATTGGGTGTTTTTTTCCCTTTGAGCTAACAATTTGTTTGGGATTTGTGGGTTGAATGTGTGTATCTGTTGGAAGGTCTACTGATGGTTGACTGGGAATGCTGTATATTTTGTTTTGGGTTTTGTAGATCTTCTCCACTTCTATTTAGAGAAAGCAAAGGAGATTGCACACGGTCATGCTTTCGAACCTTCTATTGCAAAGGAGGAAGCGTTTCGAAACATGCTGACTTTACTTTGTCTACTCCAGAACCCTCCTGGAGATTTGTCCCCACATGTGAGAGAAGAGATTGTGGAGAGCTTCTGTGAAATCTTTTCACTTCTAAGGTGAAAAGCTTGCTGCTTGCAAAAACTGGGGAGAGACATGAATGAATGGGATTTGTTGCTGTGGGAACTAGAATCTGCAAATCCAACACTGCCAACATTATGATAATGTGGAATAGTCTGCCGTTGCATACATGGCATTTGCTGGAACAGGTTTCCAGAATGACCAAATTACACAACAGATGCCAATGGTGGATTGTGTATGAAAACATGATGCACCAAAATGTGTTTGTTGGTGGCAACTGACAATGCAAAATGTCCAACTGAGGATTGCAGGATTGAAGACCGGATAGCAAAGAAGCTGGTGTCGGCTCTCAATGCTGTTCTTCTGATGGATGGTCTCAACCTAGGTGCAGATGTGGCCAAACTGCACTCAAGTTTCCGGCCCTTTATGGTTCGCACATGGCTAACAACACGTGATCGGGAACTTAAGGTACATATATATGCATATTGGTTGAGTTTTTCCAATTTTTTGAAATGATTGTTGAGCTGTTGGTGACCATCCTTAAAGTGGAATTCTACAGACTGATGAGCGGCTCGGCTGCAGACCCCCCCATATTTGAGAGGAAGCTGGTGATGTATTCTACTGTTCATTGTGATATCAACAAATCCGGGTATAAAATACAAACAGAAAAACACCCACCCACAAGAGGGTTGCTGATATGACATGACCTTTTTAATGTTCTGAAAAAGACTTTGTTGATTTGTTGGGGTGTGATCTTTTACCTTTAACAGGATGAGTTGGTGCTCTATGCTCGAGCACAGCTGAAGCTTCAATATATTGTTATGTTAGATGAAGGGGGTGTGCTGGAAGAGTTGATGGGACTTGTAGAGAAGGAGCTTGACCAGACAGGAATTGCTGTGGCTGGACTGCACCGTTATGGGTATTAGTGAAGCCCTCTTTGGCTGAGTGATTCTGAGAGCACATCTTGATGCCAAATGAATGAGTTGCATTGTGTTGCTGTAGAGTCAACTGCCTGCTCCTTGTCCTCATCATCAAGTAAGCAGTTTTGTTGTAGTTGAGAGGCATTTATTTCTCTGGTGTATCTTTTTTTCCTTCCAGGTTTGATGGTGGAAGAGAGGAGAAATTAGGGTCATTGAGCCGGTCGGGGAGAGGCTTCCTTGAACTTGCTGCTGCAACTCTCTATGAGGTTCCCTTCCACCTTCTGATAACTTCTTCTTCTGCTGCTTTTGTGGATTCAAGACCTTGTGCTAGTTCTGTATTTCTTTGTCTCTGATGGGTGATATAGGTAGGTAGCTTTGTTTCTCCCCTGGTGGTCACAATGAATTTCTTAAGATCCTGTGCAGGTTGGTAAAAGGAATGAAAGTGGTATATCCCAGTTGCATGAAAACAAGAGACGGAGGAAAGAGAATGTCTACTCTGTGATCAAAGACAGGATTAGTGCTGGCAAGACATACTGGTAGGTGTACAATTTTTTTCCTTCTCACCCTGTTGTTTCTCCTCATTACTCTCAGAGAGTGTGTTGATGACAAATTGCTGTTGGACTATTAGAGTGTATGGTAATGAGGACAGAGATCAGGGCTTTTTTTCTTCTCCTGTGTGTGCTCTAAACCCTGAACCCTAAACCCATGTAGGTAGGAGAAGTAGCTTGCACTTCAGCTGCAATTTGATCTTCTGCTCTGTTTTTCAGGCAGGGAGCATTTTGCCTTCTGATTCGAAACTATGGGTCTCAACTTCCATACTGTACTATGGCTGAATGCCTTGAAAGCATAGCCAGAAACTTAGAAAGGTACAGTTTCAACCATGAGTTGCGGAATTTCTCGATAAAGCATATTTGTTCTTTTTCTACAAGACCCACAAAGTGCATCTTGTATGATTCTGAAAATTTTGTCTCTCTGTTGGGTGTTGTAGAATCATATGTGAAGGAACCAATGTGCGGGTTTTCGATGCTCCAGTTTGGACAATAAGGTGAGTTTTCTAGCAATGACAGACTTTTTGGCAGCTAGTAAATATGTGCATATTGGGTCACCAAATTCTCTTCCCATGCGCAGATCTAATATTTAGTAGTAAAATTCTCCTTTTATCTGCTCCCAAATGCGCTTCTGTTCTGACAATATATGTTTTCCTTATGGGTGCAGGTGTCTTCAAGAATTGAGCACTCTGGCACCTCTTGCAACTTCTGCTTCAAGTGATGCATTGGCAAAGGTAGGAGGTCAGACATGAATCTTCAACAAGTGTCTACAGTTTGAGGTCTAATGAAATTGCAGCAGTTGTATCTAAAGATATTTCTGAAAATGCACAAGGTGGGTGGTTGTGAAGTGGTTGTCACTGTTGTAAATTAAATATTTCAGGTCTTGGGTTGCTTTTCTCCCTCATTTTTTTGAACATCTCAATTTCCTCCAAAAAGCTTAGAAGTACAAATTAGGGATAGCAGAAAAAATGTGTTATTAAATTACACACTGTTTTTTGCAGGAGCAAAGAAGATGGCAATCGATTTGGGAGTTGTTACTGCATTGGTTACCTTTGCTAAATAACGTGCCTGTCATGGTAACTGAACTGTTGTCGTGTGTGCCTGATGGGTAGATGGGTTTAGGGTTTCTGCCCATTGGTTTGGATATTGAACACTCCAAAACTTTGCATAATGGTTGTAAGTCTTTGACATGGTAAAGGTGATGGTATATTCTGTGCCTTAGTCCTTGTTGTTTTGCATCTATCCTGACATGTGTTGATTTTACACTGCAGGTGGAGGAAATGTTCCGTTTACTTGCCATCCTCACAGCCATGGTATGATATCAAAACAAGCTTGCTGGACTCTTATAAGCATATATAGGCTGCTCCTTTTTTGACACAAATATGTGAGGGATTCAAGTCATGATGAGATATCAAGCTTTGGAAAACTTGTGGATTTGCTTCTAGGAGACGAGTGCAGGGCTTTTGATACTCTGTCTCATAATAACAGATTCGTTTTGTGTACAATGTCTGTCTGTAGCACCTGGTACCTGCAAGCAATGTTTCTCATGACTTCTGGGAGGTTCAGCCCTTCTCAGAGGTGCCATCTGGGTAAATACCTAACAATTTCTATACCTTTCAAAGCTGTGTTCCTGGTGATGGCTATGGTCTTCCGATACTTTGAGTGACACTCGTAAAGTTACAACTGTACTCATTCTTGTCTGTGTCAGTTTTTTAGTTTTGCTGGAACTGACATAACACAGTTAGCTGCCAAGTGTTATCTATTGTGGAGTCTGTGATCTCATTGTACATGTGTGATTGGATAATTGGAGATTTGAGTCTTTACTTGCAGTTTGGTAGTGTAAACATTATAGGTATGCTTTTATTGTCTTCCCATTTGGGGTTCATTTAAAATGCAAAATGATCTTGACTATCATTTTGGTTTCCAACAGGAACCTCCTCTACTTTACTGCTGCTTTCTTTGTGAGTGCTGGAAGTCAGGTACTTTGATTCTGCTCTCATGCAGCTTAGTTTAGGAGCTTTTCTGCCCAGGTTATTGTGTGTGCACAGAATTGGACATGGAAAGGAGGAGGGAGGGTTGGGCCCCAGCACGGATCATTCGATGGGTCTGACTGCTAATAAATAGATGGTGGGTGCTTTACGGGATGCTCTCTACAGACAGTCACAAGAGGTGACACAGAGTTGCGGGGGAAACTTCTCGAATGGGCATTGACATCTTTGGACTCACAGGTCAGGAGGAGAGAACCACGCCACCAAGTCCATGTTCTGCAAAACTGCATTCTTTATGTTTCATTCATCCTTGTTCATTGTCTTTCTCTTTGGCAGTTGATCTCTCAGTTTAAGTGCATCTCTCAGTATTGCCAGCATGTGCAATAGAGAGATGCTTGTGTGGGGCTTCTGGTGACAACATATGATCTGTGCAGGAGACTGTAAGGACGAAAGGTGGTAGTACAGCAGTGGAGATGGTTTCTCCCAAGCTACTCTGTGCAGCCCTCATGGCTCTGGGTGCGGGTTTCATACCTCTTCCTTCAAGCAGTCAGACAAGCTCACAAAGCTCATCATACAATGCCCATTACTTGATTGAGGAACTTGATCACTGGTCAGAGGTAAGTTACTGGATGATGCCAGTTTGATCCCAGTTTTACATGCTTTGATGTGGGCTTTTGGGTTTTCAAGGACATGAGGTGCAGAAAGCTTTGATGTTCTTCTAACTCTCAGGATGCACAAGAGTTCGTAGTGTGGAACCCTAAAGCCTAAACCACATTGGTGCTTGGGACATTTATACATTTTCTTTTGGAAACAGATATATGCTCAGCATGACAGAAAGCAAGAAGCAGAGCTTGATATGTTAGATCGGTCATTATCCATCTTCTCAGCTCCAAGTAATTCTACCACCCACAACAGGGTATGTATGTGGCTTGAATATCCTCAGCAATTGCCTGAAATTCTTCAGAAATGTGTTCTGTTTTGTCTGAAAGAGATTGCATTTGGAAAGTGGAGGAATAAACCCAATTCTGTGCTTCTGTTGTTCCTGCAAAAGACTTTGCTACAGACTCCTGAAACAGGCAAATTTTCAGTGTTTCTCTCTAGGAAGGCTTGGAATGATGTTGCCTCTATACCATGGTAGTTCAGGTGTGGCCATTTCATGCACCCATCTATGCATCACACATGTGTTCATTTTGTGTGCAGGAAGTTGCAATGGCAAGAGTTTAGGGTTTAGTGTTACAAGAAGCAAATGATGTATGTGTTTGTTTTGTGTGCAGCAGGTTGCAATGGCAATCACAAGAAGCAATCCCCTGCCTCGGTCAAGTGGTGATGTCCTCCTTCAGCGATTGTCAGAACTGTTCCTGGTGAAATTGAACAAGGTGAATCAGCTTAAGCTGCCACAGCTGCTCCACTTATGCGGAGTACTTTCCCACTGCATATTTGGAGTCGAGTGTTCCATCCAAAGAAGGTTCAAACAATCCCATGAATCCTTTTCAACCTGGTTTTTTAGATGCTATTTGTAAAGAACCCACAACTGGAGAAGATGAAGGACCAGCTTAAGAACCATGTACTTGTGTCATTGCCACCAGTTATTGTCTCAAGATGTATTGAAAAATCGGGAACTGGAATTACAGGGGTCAGCAGCTGCCGGACTGGTGTCCCAAGGGAAGATTGTGGGTAGGCTTAGTGAGTCTTCTTGAGACTTGCCACACTTTGTTGGAGGACTGGAGAAACCAAATGCAGCAGAAAGAGCTGACTGCTGCCATTGCTTCCAAGACTTCTCAAACTCCAATTCTTCAAATGTTCACCCCAGCAACCCTTTCAGCATTGTCGTCCTTCTTGGCAGCTCCTGGCCGAATAACTTTGGTTGAAAGTGGTGGAATTGCAGGAAAGCTGGACACTACCAGTAGTGGTGGTGGTGGTGCACCCTTGTTGGGCAAGTTACTGAGAACCATTTCTGAGACAGTTACACTAGCATCAGAGATGGCTGCCAAAGCCAAGGGAACAAGGGTCACTGCAGACATAGCCACAGAGGAGCATGATGGCGGACATCAGCTACTTGATGCTGATCTTGATGAAGTCCTTGATCCTGCGGTGGGCAATACCAGTGATGGGAAGTCTGCTCTGTCGAAGAAAGGACAAAACAGCGGCCTCTATCTGCAGTGTATGGAAGTAGGTTTGCAGATGATGACAGAGATTGGGTTTGTTTTGCCAGACATGACATGTGGTCATCTCATGAAGCTCTTCACTGCTACAAATGCTGGAAAGGTTGTTTAGCCTTCCAACAGAGACCTCCCACTTCCAAGCAATACAGTTGTCGGGTCGTCAGTACCACACACACAAATTGAACTGAATCATTTCTTGCAATAGGATCATCTCAAAATGTGATGGAGACATCTGATTGGATTTTTGAGCCAGTTCTGCTGCACTTTGCCAGTGGCTCAGCTGCTAAAAACATGACAATGCAAAGAATGGTAGCTTTCTTGTTTTGGGATTTAGAAAAAAAAAATTGTAGGGTTTAGGGTTTAGGGTAGTGCCTTGAACTTTGAGCTGTGTGTTGCTGGCTTGTTGGCACAGGTGCGCTGGGATGTCATGACTAGTTTCTGCAAGCTGATCAGTGGATCAGCAATGACCCATTTGGCTGATGTGGTGAGTGAGTTTACAGTTACTACTCCAGTTTTGTATTTGGTCTCTGTGGTTGGATCCTTGAGCAGTGAACTGGATTCAATCTCTCTCTCTCTCTCTCTCTCCTCTTCTTTCCTGGAGTTTCCCATATCTCACCACCATATGGTCTTTCTCCTCCTGATTGCAGGTTCATACAATGGAGGTGTTAAAGGAGGAAGAATGCCAATATGAGGAGGCTGCCCGCAGCTGCCTGTTGACTGGTATCAATGCAGTGCTGGTGAACTTGCTTGGGCAAGAGAGGAGGAGCCTCAATGGGGTGGTACATAGAGATGGCATGCACAAAAAGACAAAGAAGCCAATTATACCCGGCCAGGTTTGAAGCTCCTTGATAACCCTCAATCAGTGCATTGCAAGAAGCTTCATGGAATCTGAAGTTGATGCAATTTGTCTGTTTGGTTTTCATAGATCTCTTCTCAACTGGCATCTCTAGTGGTGGAGATTGTTGACATGGGTCTCCTCCTCTGGCCAACTCGTGCAAAGTTCGTCTTGACTGCCTCCAATTTTATTCTTCTAGATCCAAGTGCAGGCCAGGTGAGTGTCTCGTCAAGCTTTTGGACCTCAGTACATACACATACTTGCAAAAAGATGGAAGACCTTTTGCACGCATTGACTTTCAATAACAATGTTCTTCTTCCTCCAACATGTTTCATCAAACATAAACCTGCAACAACAATAATCCATTGGCTTGATCTTTGTGCCTGCAGGGGCTTACAGACAAGCTCCTGGTGTTGCTGCATGATCCGGAGTATCGTGTGCGACAACTGCTTGCAAAGAGAGTTACAGCACTTTTTGAGACATGGGATGGCCACCATGGAATGCTCCAGGATGTATGGTAAGATAACAATTGCAATTGCAGTTTTGGGTGTCAGCTGAGCTTGTCTCAAAAAGAGACTTCTTGCCTCTGTGATTGAATCTTGTTCTTTGGGTCCTTGTGCTTGAGCCTGCACTGATGGTCACTGCAATGGTCTAGCTTTTGGTCTATGATACTTGAGCTCAATGGATTGAGCTGGCTTTCAGAGAAATTCCCAGCATGCAGGCAGGTGAGCGGCCAGCATCTTAGAAATAGGATTTTTATCCCGATTGGTGGGTTTGTTTTTTCCAGTGCCAATTTGGGTGTGAAGATGGTGATGGTAACAGAGGACAAGGTGGTACCTGCTACAGAAGTTGAGCATGCAGGCAGAATGCTACCCACCCTAACAGAGACTGCTATTATGACACTGGGAGAAATTGCTGCTTTGAGTGAGAAAGTAGAGGGAGAGGTACAGCTACTTGTTGCCAAAAGATTGAATATCACTGTTGCATCATGGTTGGTGGAGCTCAGGCTACTTGCAACATAGCAATCCCTCTGTCTGTACAATTGTATATCAGGAGGTTTAGGGTTTAGGTACAAGCTTGTTTTTGAAGTTGCCCACTTTTTCCTTCTTTCTTTTTTTCTGTGACAGGTAATATTCATGTTGTGTGCTCATGCTGCTTCAAACCCATCTCAAAGGTAATCCATCCAGTTTTACCCCCCAGTTGTACCCATCTGTTTTGTCAGTCCTAGAAGCTCTCAATGAGCCTCAAGCTGCAAAATTCCTGACAAACTTCCAGCTAGCTACCTAACTGTAGTTCCAATGTGAATTCTGTTGAGACCAAACTGTGATGACATTGCTGAACCCCTAAACCCTAAGCATTTTGCAAACCTTGTTGTACAGGCCCCTTGTTCGTGCTGTCCTTGACATGATAGCAAAACGACTCAATTATCCAGACTGCTGGAAGGTGAGCCCCTCCTCATCTGCTTGTCAGGGGTAATCTGATGAGTCTTGTATTCTCCATATTTTTTCTCTACTGCACATATTATTATTTCACCTAATGTTGAAAGCCCTCAAGGATATCACATAGTTGGGTGTGAGATGAGATGGGTGGTATTGATCTTTGCTCATGTAAATGACAATGACAGTATATGGATTACATGATGGGTGGTGTGCTGACCCGCTGGGTGATTGCTCGAATGCCTCTCCCATCACTTGTTGAGGTCAGGAGGCACTTGCTCTCTCTCTCTCTCTCTCTCTCTCTCTCTGGGTCTTGTTTATGGAATATTGGGTTCCAGGTTTTGCAAAGGATTTCAATATTGGCATCCACTGAGTTAACTCTCAATACAAACTGGGATAATTTCCATGTTTGTACAAACTCATAGTGATTGTAGAAGGTTGTTGTTTTTTCTTTTTTCTTTTTTCTATTTTCTTTTTTCTTCGGTCGGTTTTCTGACACGATCTTCAAAGTCCTCAATCATGTTTGTCTTGGTGTGCATCTTTTTGCAGATACGAGAGGAACTCAGAGGAAAATTGGAGGCAAAGGAGTTTCTAGAATACTGTTGTCCTTGGCTTCTTTCACCTCTGTTTTTGCATGAGTACACTGATGAACTTGCATGGCTAGCTGAGGTGGGTACAATGTCTTTGCACCAACTGAAAAATCTAGGCTAGTAGTGTTACTATCTGCTGCTTTTGAAGTTTGGGTAATAGAGGATCCTCAAGGTAGAAGAACCTTGGATGATGTGAGCAGCCTCAGACAGGTGACTTCTGTTTGTGAAGAATGTATGTCTGGTTGAATGGTAGTTCTGCTCCGGGAAAATTTTGTTGCTGAAAATTTTGTGCTGCACTGTGACAGGCAATGTCGATCCCACTCCCGGCATTGGTGAAGCAGCACTTTGCCACCATTTTTGCTGGCCTGTTGCCGCTGCATTCATGCGGCACACAAGCTGAACAGCAACAAGCATCTGCTGTCTTGCAGGGAACCATGCTAGTAGCTGCAAAACTCTCTGAAGACGAGCGAGACAACCTGATCCAGCGCCACATGGTGATGACCCAAAGCCTCACACAAAAAGTCTCTTTGCTACCACCATGTCTGTTATACATTGGAAATATCTGACATCAATTTTTCTTTTTTTTGGTACCACTTCAGGTCTCCATCGTATTCTCTCTCTTCAGGCTTTGCAGTGCTGCTGAGAAACCAGTACTCCCTTACTACACCAAAGCTGCTGTCATTTCAGCAGTACGAACAGTTGTGGACGGTTTTTTGGAGATGTGGGTCTTCTCACAATACCGACTGATTTCTGTTTCTGCATATGGATGGGCCAGTCAATCATGCCAATTTTATCTTTGTGCAGAATTGTTGCATTTTCAGAATTGCTCCATGCATAAAAAGTCCATCAGTTCTCTTTCCAGGCCCAGATCAGATCTTCACAGTTTCACCATTGCATTCAAGGGTCTTGTGGGCCTTGTTGTTCTTATGAGCTCACATCTTCCCTTTCATTCAGTTTACTTTTTTTTTGGGAGGACCTGTGGTTACAGAGATCAGCTATCACAGGAGGAGGGAGTTGTTGATAAGATGCAGGTCTTTCGACCTGATCGTGTGTTCATGGTACAGAAAAAAAAACTATCCCTCATCACATGATCCCATTTCAGACTTTGGCCAAAAAACCTAAGCACTAAACCCCAAACCTTAAACCCTTTTCCCCCTTTAGCAGAATTTCAAGCTCAATCCATAATTCTCTTTCTTGCTATCATAGATTGCATATTGAGCAAGCATTATCTATCTCAGTGCGGGTTTTCCTGGTTTTTTTGACAGCTGCTACTTCAGATTCATTATGAGATTCATGGAGCATGCCATCCACGACACAGGTGCCATTTGTTGGCAAGCCTTGCTGCAATCGTCACTGTCATTGACAAGCGTGCAGTTGTAACCAGCACCTGTCGGTGAGACAAACAAATCCTCATTCCCATGTCTCTGGAGTCTAGTCTAACACTATTGAGTTTTCTGCAAATGAAACTGAAGAAAATCTCCACTGCCCAAGTAAAGTATACAAACGATCAGTTGACACAATTGTTCTTTGGTTCTAGAAGTTCTTCTGATCATCAAAAGAAGTCTTTTACTGGTTCTTGTGGATTGTTTGGTCTTCTTCATAGGTTCTTGACCTTTTTGTGCAACTCCAAGCAATATCTAATATGATTAGTGTTTTTTTATATGATGATGGGCAATTGGGTTTCACTGCAGATACCTTATCCACATCCTCTTGCAGTCAATTGAGGTTGCAGAACTCCAAGAACAATGCTGTGTGCTCTTGGGAGTTATTCTTGACAAATTAGGCTCCATACCTGCAAGTGAATCTGCAAACATACTTGGTGATCAGCTGCAGGTTGTTCCCACCCACATGCTATTATTATTCTTGTTGATTTGTGGTAGTGACCCAAAAACAGATGGAAGAAATAAAAACAAAGACAGGAATTAACTGTGCATTGACTCGCATGCAATCTACTGGAGCAACACAAGGCCAGTTAAGGGAACCTGGGCAAACCCTTAATCCAACTTCTCTATATCATATTTTGTGCAATGCAGGCAATCGTGTCCAGGTTGGTGGCCTGCATCACAGCAGCTAACCAACAGTCGGGACTCAAAGGATCAGACATTGGTGATGATCCCTTCAGACAACATTCAGATGGCTCAACAGAGGAAGACCATAAGCTTGCAAATTGCACTTCTCTGGTAGTATTGCTCCAGCGCTTGACAGTTGAAGCAACTCATTTGTTGTTTCCTTACATAAAGGTT
>Ga0116227_10013434_pt1 | contig 12873 bp, 7 predicted proteins | sample S1TSphgellanicum_FD_89693 | JGI IMG/M metagenome (GOLD analysis project Ga0116227, IMG submission 89693) | Host-associated microbial communities from peat moss isolated from Minnesota, USA - S1T2_Fb - Sphagnum magellanicum MG | ecosystem: Host-associated > Plants > Peat moss > Unclassified... | reverse complement strand
CCAAAATATAACCAATATGAAACAAATTTATTTGAAAAGCATTCTGCTGGCTTTGCTTTCCTGTTTTCTATTTTTTGATCCTGCAGCTGCCCAAACCAAAGTTAAGGTGCAAGGTGTAGTAAAAAATACGGACGGCGATACAATGCCTGGAGCTTCAGTTAAGGTAAAAGACGAAAAGCAGGGCACAATGACCAACAGTAAAGGTGAATTTTCCATTTCAGTAGAAGTAGGAAAAACACTTGTATTTAATTATCTGGGCTACCAGCCTCATGGCCATCCTGTTACTAAAAACGAAACCATTACCATTACATTAACCGAACTTAAAAACAACATGGAAGATGTTGTTGTAATTGGTTATGGTGTACAGAAAAAATCTTCTGTTACGGGTGCAGTAAGCCAGTTGAAGAATGATAACCTTGATGAGATACCAACTTCAAGGCTTGACAATGCTTTAATTGGAAAATTAGCAGGCCTAACCATTCAAAACATTACATCAGAAGCAGGTTCTGACCCAACAGTAAGGGTACGTGGCTCTACTTCATTAAGTGCCAATGCAAGTCCTTTGGTTGTGGTAGATGGACAGCCCATAGCAGACGGGATGGCCTTTATCAATACCTATGATGTAGAAACCATAGATGTACTGAAAGATGCCGCTTCAGCGGCTATTTATGGTTCACGTGGTGCGAACGGTGTGATTATAATCACCACAAAAAAAGGCGTAGCAGATAAGCCTCGCTATACATTTAAAACATACTATGGCATTAAAGAAGCGTATAAACTTCATCCTTTAATGTCCATATCAGAATATACAAGTTTACTGTTTCAGGAAGCGGCTCAGCGCATGACAGATCCGAGTGTAACCACTGGATTTAACAAAGTAACCGACCTGGAAAGAGCAGCCTATGTAATAGAAAACCAAATTAGCGGTGAGCCAACAAACTGGCAAGAACAAGGGTTGCGCAACGCTGGCATTTACAATGTACAGTTGGGCGTATCTGGTGGCAACAAAAACCTGCGCTATTATATATCGGGTAACATGCAACAAGATCAGGGTGTAATGAAATACAGTGAAAACAATAAAGGAAACGTTAGGGTAAAAGTTGACGCAACCCTAACGCCTAAATTAAGTTTAACTGTAAATTTAAATCCTACCTATACCAAAACGCAAAAACCGGCCAATACCTATATAGATTATTACCGTTGGTATTCTGCATTACCTGTATACCACAGTTCATTTACCTCGTCATTTGTAAATCAAAACACACAATGGTCAGGTATACAACCGGGAGATTATGTACAGGCCAGGCATTTTGCCAACTTAAATTATGCAGGCTTTATGCCTGATGGCTCATACTGGACAAGTGGCGGTGCAATATCTCCTTTTTCTACCAGTAACAACACACCGGTATCTATTGCATCAAGAGAAACCCGTTTCTCAGAAATATTCCGTTTGCAGGGCGGTACAGACCTTTCTTATAAAATCTCAAAAGATTTAACGTTTAAATCAGCTTTAAGTGGATATTTCAATTCAACGCAGAACAATATCTTAACCAAAAGCAACGCCCGCAAAGATGGAGATGTAAACTCGGGTACAATTTATACCTCAAAAACAGTTGATGTTTTATGGGAAAATACCTTAAACTATACCCACAGCTTTGGTAAACATAATTTAACTGGCTTATTTGGCTATACTTTACAAAAAACAACACAAGAAATATCAAACATGGTGGGTTTAAACTCTCCTAATGATGATTTTACAACGCTGGCACAGGCCGCGCAAATAGATCAGGGCCAAACCTATACCGCTAAAGTTGGTCCTGTGGGATTAATATCTTATTTAGGCCGTATCAATTATGACTATAAAAACAGATACCTCCTATCGGCCAGTTTGCGTACAGACGGAAGTTCGAAATTTAGTGCTGGACATAAATATGGATGGTTTCCTGCGGTTTCTGCCGGATGGATCATCAGCAGTGAAAAGTTCATGGAGAAAACTCAAAACTGGTTAAGTGGCCTTAAACTTAGAGCCAGTTACGGACAAACCGGAAACAACCGCATTACCGATTTTTCTTTTGAAGATTTATTGTACAAAGCCAACTATTCTTTTGGTGATGGAACAGGAAATGTAAGCCCCGGACAGGCACCTAACGGGGCAGTAATTGCGGGCAATAACATTACCTGGGAAACCAACCGCTCAGCAAATGCTGGTTTGGACATTGGTCTATTTAAAAACCGTATTACTTTGGGTGTAGATTACTATTACTCAACCACAAACAATTTATTGTTACAACAAGGTACACAGTCGTTTACAGGATCTGACTCTTATTGGAACAATAACGGAACGGTAAGGAACAGAGGGGTAGAATTAGAACTTAGTTCAACAAACATCAACAGCAAAAAATTTAAATGGACAACTTCATTAAACTTTGCGGCCAACCGCAACAAGTTAATTAAACTGGGCGGTGAACCCTATCAGTACAATTATGGCAACAGAAATGAAATTTATGCAGCCATATTGGGTGGACCGGCAGTACAGTTTTTTGGTTATAAAACAGATGGTGTATGGCTTTCGCAGGCAGATATTGCGGCAAGTGGACAAACCGGGTCTAGTTTATCTAATTATTTAACACCAGGCAGCCTTAAAATTGTAGATCAGAATGGTGACCATATTATTGATGAAAAAGACCGTACCGTAATTGGCAGCCCTTATCCTGATTTTACATGGGGTATGACCAATACCTTCCGCTATAAAAACTTCGACCTCAGCTTTTTGCTTCAGGGTTCACAAGGCGGACAATTGATTAATGGAGATATTTATTACAATGAAACCCGTAAATATGATAAAGCTTTTGTAGATAACCGTTGGGTTAGTGAAGCTTTTCCTGGTGATGGTAAAACACCCTACTATGGTATAGGCACCTATTCTGATGTAATGCTAACAGACTATGTAATAGAAGATGCTTCATATGCTTACCTGCGAAATGTTATTTTAGGATATACATTCAAATCGAGCTTATTGAAAAAAATGAAAATCAATACGTTCAGAATTTATAGTTCGGCTGATAATGTATTTTTTATTACAGGAAAATCATATAAAGGCATTAATCCGGAGGCACGTATTACCAGTGGAAATTATGCTTCTCCTTTGGTATCAGGCTATCAAAGTGGTGGTTTCCCTGTAAACCGTACATTTACTTTTGGTATTGATTTAACCTTTTAATGTATAAAGATATGCAAGCTTTACATCAGTTAAAAAGAAATTGTAATTACATGAAAAATTCAAATATCCATAGCCTATCCGCTGTTAAGCGCTTAAGTTATGCTACAATAAAAAAAATGCCCCAGTTAATGGCACTTGCAGTTTTAATTAGCTTAAGTGCCTGTAAAAAACTGATTGATGTAGCACCCCAGTCAAACGTTACCGTAAATAATTACTACCGGAACTATACTGAGGTTAATGCTGCGCTTACAGGCTGTTATAATGGTTTACAGGAACCGCTTAATTACGAGTGGATGGTCACCGAATTAAGAAGCGATAATGTGGTACAGCACTCACCAAATAGTGCATCGAGCATTAATGATGATTTTAATGATCTGAACCTGTACACCCTGAGTGCCCAAAACCCACAGGTTTACAATTATTATTTAAGTGTATATAAAAATATCCGTAACATTAACTATGTACTCAGAAGTCTGGGTGTGAGTTACAGTAACGGGCAGCTGGTATATGGAGAAGGAAGCGCAAAAGTAACTGCAACCCAAAAAACACAGCTTATTGGTCAGGCTTTATATTTAAGGGCTTATCATTACTTTAACTTGGTTCGTCTTTTTGGAGGAATTTTTGTTTTGACTGAGCCGGTTATTCCTTCTGAAGCCAAACAGATTAACCGTTCTTCCGTTGCAGATACCTATAAACTGATCTTGGCCGATCTTTTAGCCGCCTCATCGCAATTATCCAGAAATGCCTACGGTGCAATTCCCGCTGGCGACATTGGCCGTGCAAATGCATGGGCGGCATCTGGTTTACTGGCTAAAGTATATTTAACTTTAGGACAAAAGGCAGATGCCCTACCGCTTTTAAATGATATTATAGCGAATAGTGGTTATGGATTAGAAACTTCATATGCACGTATCTTTTCCATCAACAATGAAATGAACAAAGAAATTTTGTTTACAGTTCGCTATAAAGCCGGGCTGGTTGGACTGGGCAACGCTATGGCAAACTCTTTTGCCCCAACAGGCAGCGGTGATGCAATTGTACCCGGTGATGGAAGCTGGTACAACTGCCCTTCGCAGGTTGATATGATCAGTGCTTATAAAACACCTGCAAACAGCAGTATGATTGACAGCAGAAAAGCCGTAAACATTGGCAGTTACGGCAGTACCTCTACGCCATATTATAACAATAAATTTATCTCAGCCGAACTGTATAAAAACGATGCAGAAAATGATTTCCCTGTATTGCGCTATGCTGATATTCTTTTAATGAAAGCAGAAGCAACGGGTTTTGATGGTGCAGGCGGCAGCTCTGTTGCCTTAATTAACCAAGTTCGCCAGAGAGCAGGTGCCGGAACTTACACTACAGGCACTTTTACAACCGGTTTTTATCTGTACCCAGCTTCTGGCACAGGTGCAATTACAGATGCCGCAGCTTTCCAAACAGCCCTGTTAAATGAACGCCGTTTAGAACTGGCTTTTGAGAACCAGCGTTTCTTTGATCTTGTACGCAACAATGTATTAATTGCAACCATCAAAAACCATTATGTTATAGATTATTCATTGTTTTATTCAAAGTACAAAAGGGGTACTGCTGATGTTTTAGGCGCGAACGTAACGGCTCAAAGAATGTTGCTTCCTATACCGCAACGCGAAATAGACGTGAACAATGAAATTGTTATTTCACAGAATCCGGGTTATTAATCACCGATTTAAACTTTAAATTATGAGCAATTTATTAAAAACATTACTCTACTTTTTTACAGGAATAATTTTATTATCGTCCTGTAAAAAAACCGAAAATGCAAGTGTTGGTACTTTTAGTGCCGATGACTATGTTTTTAACCGGGCTACAAAATCGTTTACCCCAAATGCAGATGTAACTGCAAAAATTACCTCAAGTGGTGGTATCCGTTATATCTATGCATATTTAATTAGAAGCAATGCCAATGATTCACTCATTGCCGTAGCCTCTCCAGATAATGCAACAGACTATACTTTTTCTATACCAAAAGCAAATTTCCCTGTCAATAACCTCAGTAAGGTAAAAGGCATTAAAGTATTGGCTAAGCAAGTTGATAACAGTACCGTTGAAGGCTTTATAAAGGTTACGTATTTTGATCCGGCACTGCCACAGCTTAAAAACTTCCCTACAACGCTAAAAGCCGATATTAATGGTGGCAAAACAAATATCACCGGAAACATTACTTCTGATTACGGTTTAGCCCAGGTGGATGTTTATGATGACTACCAGACTGAAAACACCTTTGTACTGGTAAAAAGTACAACCGGGTTAAATGGTGCAAAAACATATGCATTTAACTATGATTATATTTACCGTAAGGCTTCACAGCATATTAAAATAGTAGCTAAAGATATTTACGGCCAAAGTGCTGAACTGGTTATTGCCATGCCTGTAGATGTTACGCTTTTTAAACCAAAATTTATTGGTTTCCCAACAACTGTAACACCTAGCTTAACTGCAGCAACCGTTATTACAGGAAATATTACTACAGTTACCGGACTTAAACGGATAGATGTTTATGATGATTATCAAGGTGCTTATGCTCTCGTATCGAGTGTAAACAATTTAAATGCAAGCTTAAATTACTCCTTAAATTATAGCTATACCTACCGTAAGCGTGCTGCAAATTTGAAGATTGTAGCCATTGATATTGAAGATGTACAGTCAGAAATTATTATTCCATTAAACATCAGCTACAGCAGTGTGCTCTATAGAGATGTAGTGATGAATGCACAAACAACCGGAACCAACACCATATTTATTGGCGATGGCACCACATTGGGCAACTGCAGTTTAAATGCAAGTGAAGGCACTATGGCATTCTTATATTATGGAACAAGTACTGGTCCGGCATTTTATAGCCCTACCAATACTGCAAGTGTAGCAACCAACTTTAAATGCAATGGCACCTCATGGACAATTGCAAACTCAGGCAGTTTACGTGCAACGCGTTTCAGGGTACTTGTACCAGGTACATCAACCGGTATAGATAACGTTTATACGCAGTACAATGCCAACAATATCGATGTCATTGACGATGCATTCTTTACAACCGCAAATGGTATTGCAGCACCTGCTGGCAGCTCTGCTAAGTTTGATTCAACTACTGCAGCCACTACGGCCATATTTAATACTACAGGGGCTTATTTAATTTATATCCGTATTCCTGATGCAAATGGGACAACCTATAAAAATGCGTTAATGCGTGTTAAAGAAGCAACTTCAACTACAGGTACATCAACAGTTAAATTTGATATTTACATTCAAAAATAAATAGAATGAAATGGCTGGCATTGTCCAGCCATTTTTTATTGCATAATTAAAATTTATGAGATTAAGTTTAGTATTGCTGCTGTTCATATGCATATCTAATGGCTTTGCACAGCGTGTTCATAATGGTAAAGAGCTGCAACTGGCGGTTGCTAAAGCCAAACCCGGCGATCAGATTATTATGGCAAACGGCATTTGGAAAGATGAAATTTTAATTTTAACAGCCAATGGAACAGCAGAAAAACCCATTAAAGTTGTTCCGGAAACACCAGGTGGTGTAGTGATTAGTGGTGCGTCCAACTTAAAAATATCTGGCAGCTACTTAGAAATATTTGATTTGCATTTTAATAATGGATATAGTGCAAACGGTGATTTAATTGTATTTAAAACAGGTAACGATGCATTGGCCAATCATTGCCGCATAAGCGGTTTTGTTATTGAAAATTTTTCACAGCCTGACCGTTTTAAAAATGACAACTGGATTGTATTATGGGGCAAATACAACCGCATGGACCACTGTACCATCATCAATAAAATTAACTTGGGACCAACCCTTATAGTTGAACTTAATGATGAAAGAAGCCAGGAAAATTACCACAGCATTGATCATAATTATTTTAAAGGCCGTCAGCGTTTGGGTTCAAACGGAGGCGAAACCATGCGTATTGGCGTATCCCGTTATTCATTAACCGCATCAAAAACCAGCATTAAAAATAATTACTTTGAGCAGTGCAATGGTGAAGTAGAGGTCCTTTCTATAAAATCAGGACAGAATGAAATCAGTAACAATACTTTTTTTGAATGCGAAGGCAGTCTGGTTTTACGCCATGGCAGCAACAACACCGTATCCAACAATGTTTTTCTTGGCAACAACAAACCCTTTACTGGCGGTGTGCGCGTAATTAATCCCGGTCATAAAGTATTTAACAATGTATTTAAAGACCTTAAAGGAAATGCATTCCGTGCGGCGCTTGCCGTGATGAACGGTGTGCCCAACTCGGCCATTAACCGGTATTACCAGGTAAAAGATGCCGATATTTTTCGTAATACTTTTATAAACTGTGATCATATTGACTTTGGAACAGGAAAAGATGATGAACGTACATTAGCTCCTGAAAATGTACAGTTTAGAAACAACCTGATTGTGACGAACAATAAGCCGATTATTACAGATTACAATCAAACGGGCTTGTTGGTAAAAAATAATGCCGTGAGCAGTACAGATAAAATAACTGAACCTGGTTTTGAAAACGTTAAAACTAAAAATAAAGTTATTAATGGCTTATCTCTGCCTATGCCAACATCAAATGCCGGAGCTGATCTTTCAAAGCTGATGCTTATGAAAAGTGAAAATACCGGTGCTTCTTGGTACCAGCCAAAAAAAGGTTCGGTTAAGCTTAAAGGAAAAAGAACAGTGCTTAAGTTAACAGATGTGCAGAACATTCAGCAAGTACTCTCTAACTTAACTGATGGTGATACACTCGTTTTTGCCGAATCCGGAAACTATAAACTAGCCGGGGAACTGCGCATCAATAAGCATTTGGTTTTTATGGCTGCAAACAAATTAAGCGAAAAACCTGTATTGGTCAGTACTGCAAATACAGCACTTCCAGCGCTCATCACCATTGAAAATGGCGGGTCACTGGTTTTAAAAGGCTTGGCATTTTCGGGTACTTTTGAAAGTTATGCCGAAGCACAGGCGGCCATAAGAAGTACTGACATGCCCATGAACATGCATTATAACCTGTTTATTGACCAATGCCTTTTTTATAATTTTAATGAAAGTACCTCAAGTGCAGTTAAAGCCTCAAAAAGTACTTTTGCCGATAGCCTTGTAATTAAAAATACAGTGTTCAGAAACCTGTCTGGAACAGCAATTGATTTTAGTGCTGAAAAAGAAGACAAAGGAATTTATAATGCAGAGCATACCATTATTGAAAACTGTATTTTTACAAATATTTTAGGCAGTGCATTAAACCTGTACCGTGGCGGGAATGACGAAAGCACATTGGGCCCATTTTTAACCCTTAATCAATGTACCTTTAATGAGGTAGACAACCGCGCTAAAGGTGCCGTACTGCGTTTAATAGGCGTACAGCATGCCAGTATATTAAACAGCATATTTTACAAATCAGGACAAGGCGGAAGCAGCATCAAATTTGAAGAATATATTGCTGATGAATTAAATGTTGATTACTGCAGTTTTTACCAATCGGGTAAAATCAGTTCTACTTATGAAAAGGTAAGTGGTAAATTTATATACGGTTTTGAGCCTAACTTTATGAATCCATCAACTGGAAATTTTAATTTAAAATCAAATTCCCCCCTACTCAATCAATCATCAAAAAAAGATAGATTAGGTGCAGTTTTAAACGAATAGACCTTAAAAAATGAAACTTAAAAAAATAGCGATATGCTGTATAGCAATTATATCTGGGCATATCGCAGCCGCACAAAAACCAGCTGCAACCTTGCCTGCACAGGTATTAAATTTACAGAACTGGAAACTTACCTTACCTATTGCTGGCAATAATGGCAATCCGGGCGAGATCAAACAACCGGCATTGAATACCTATTCAAATGAAGAATTCTTTTTTTTGAACAAGAATAAAGATGCAGTTTGCTTTAAGGCAAGTACTGGTGGTGAAACAACCAGTGGCTCTAATTTTCCGCGGTCAGAGCTGCGTGAAATGCTTAATGATGGCAAAACATCAGCGGCGTGGTCATCAGCTGAAGGTAAACATACGCTATTTATTGACCAGCGTGTTACACACCTTCCTGAAGTTAGAAAACATATTGTAATCGGTCAAATTCATGATGCAGATAAATATTTAATCTTTTTTAGGCTGGAAGACACTAAACTCCTGGTATCAGTAAACGGCGGCCCACGTACCGTACTGGATGAGAACTATGTTTTAGGTAAAAGGTTTACGGTTAAACTTGTTGTTGAAAACAATAAAACACAGTGTTTTTACAATGATGAATTAAGATATACCTATGACGGGAGTTTTTCTGGTGCCTATTTTAAAGCAGGCGCCTATGTACAATCTTCATGCAAGGGCAAGAAAAAAGTTGAAGGCGAATCCTGCAGTGCCTATGGCGAAGTTGAAATTTATAATGTTTGGGTAAAACACGAATAACATAAAAATCACAGCGAGGCACGAAGTTGCTTAGCGAATATATTAGAATATCTTAATAATTAGATTAAAAGCTCAGGTGGCTAAGGTGGTGATTTAAATTGTTTACCACCTCAGTAACCTGAGAAATTTCCCTTAACCCTACAAATACGGCCATTGTACAGAACCCTAAAATAACGTCACTGCGCGGAAATAATAATTAGATTAAAAAGCTTAGGTGGCTAAAGTGGTGATTTAATTTGTTTACCACCTCAGTACCTGAAGATTTCCGTTGCCCCGTAAGGATGATCAGAAAAAAGTCATCAGCATCTCCATCCATGCACCTAAATGCAGTATTTTTGAACAGTAAAAAATAAATAATAATTACTTTAGCCGAAAAAACAAGATGAACGTAATACTGGCTTCTACTTCTACCCTTTTTGGAGGCGATTATTTAGCCTATTTAAAAGAAGAACTAATTACCCTGTATAAAGGTGTAGATGAAATTATTTTTATTCCCTTTGCCCGTCCCGGTGGCATTTCACATGAAGCCTATACTGCCAAGGCCAGGACCTTTTTTGAAACCATAAATATAAAAGTGCGTGGCCTGCACGAATTTGAGGATAAGATTGAAGCCATAAACCATGCTAAAGGCTATTTTACGGGAGGCGGAAATACTTTTTTATTGGTTAAAGCTTTACATGAAGCACATTTAATTCCTGTTCTGAAACAAAATATTGAAAAAGGAAAGCCCTATTTAGGCTGCAGTGCCGGCACCAACATTGGTGGGATCAACATGAAAACCACTAATGATATGCCAATCGTATATCCGCCGTCTTTTGAGTGTATGGCCTTAGTTCCCTTTAATATAAATCCACATTATTTAGATCCAAATCCTGATTTAAAACACAACGGCGAAACCCGTGAAACCCGCATTAAGGAGTTTTTAACACAAAACAACATTAAAGTAGTTGGCTTGCGTGAAGGCAATTGGATCAGAATAAAAGGCCATGAAATTAAAATTGAAGGCAGCGAATTGACCCGGATATTTGAAAAGGACAAAGAAGCTTACGAAGTTGAAGCAGGTACTGTACTATAAAAATATCTGTTAATTCTTACGGTTTACAGTACCGTTAAAGCCTACAACTGTTTTGGGCAAACTTTCCTGGTTAATTTCCTGGCCAGTTGCACCGTTAAAACCTTTTATTATTAATTTCTTTTCAGGATTTTCTTTTGGAATTTCTATCCATACATACGCTTTTTGAGCTTCGGCACTATGGCCTATTAATGGCCTCGGACCACCGCCCAAACAACCAGCGTGCAATAAGGTTAAAGATGCTGCCTGTGCAGGAAAATAAGCATGTTGATGGCCTGATATATACATATCAACTTTTAAGCTTTTAAAAAGAACTTCTATTTGACCTGGATCAGCAAGCACCTCGCCGGGCTTATTTTTACTTTCCACTATAGCATATAAAGGTAAGTGCCCCATAACAATTCTATACCTTGCTTTTTTAGCAATATCAGTATTTAACTGCTGCGTTAACCATTCCCTTACTTCATCAGTAATTTTAGCAGATGAAGCATCCAACTAATAATGAATACATTGTTTTTAATATAAGAGAAAAAATAGGGATAATGTGCATCATCTACAATAGTAAGGCCCGTTTTTGATTTATTGTTATTCCAATAAGTAGAAGCCGCCTGGCGTTCTTTTAAAAAATTAGGAGAAGCATCATGGTTGCCTATGGTAAAAGCAAATGGAATGTTTAACCTTGCGATGGGCAGCATAACCGTTTCATCAAAACCCTGCCACATGGCATGAATCTGCTCGGGAGTTAAACTTTGTTTTTGTCCTGCTACCATATCACCGGCACACAAAATTAAGTCGGGTTTTAATGCTTTAATTTTCGCTACAGTTTCGGCAACCTCTTTACTGTAGGTCACCGAGCCATAGTTATCGTTTAAATCAGAAATTAATAAAATCTTTAGGTTTTTGTTTTTCTGCGCTGCGCTGATTAAATCCTGCGCAAATACAGATTTAGGCAAGCCAAAAGAAATACAGAGTAAAACAAGCAGACAGGTTGATTTTAATTGCATAGGGCTAATTTAATACAATTAAATTTTCTTTAAACGAAAATTGTTGTTACGATATGGCACTGAACCAATAACCGCAACAACAATTCATCCTGCTGTATGAACATTTTCTAGATAAGACTAAAGCAAATCATATTTTAAGCCCAAAGCAAACCATCTTTTGGGCAAAGGTACAGCACCTGTTTCTATATAAGTCTGATTAAATATATTGCTTACATCAGCATAAATATAACAGGGCTTAATTTTATAACCCAGGCGCGCATCAGAAATTAAATACTCATTTTTAAGTGCCCTCTTTATTAAACGGTTGCTCCAGTTAAGGTTAAAGTTGTTGACCTTGTAATTTAAACTGGCTATAGCCTGATGTTTTAGATTTTCTAATACATACTTAGAAATTGCATTGCCTTCATTTACAAATTTTGGCAATAGGTAATTATAGCTCAATGAGTAATTAAAACTGCTGTTGCTGTTTAGTTTAAAATTTTGTGCCAACTGCGCATTGAAACCATGCATACGGTTGTCGCCAACATTAAATGGCTGATACGGCACCGCTGATGATGACCTCACCCAGTCAATAAAAGAACTGATGTTTCTATAAAAATACCCTGTTTGAAAAGTTAAAGCTTCTGTTTTATAATGCACAGAAAATTCATATTGCCAGGCTTTTTCTGATTGTAAATCAGGGTTGCCAATATTTGCAGGGCGCTGGTTTAAATATAAATCAGTAAAAGACGGAATGCGCTGACTCGAACCTACATTAAAAGCTAATTTCCACTTTGTATCTATTAAATAACCTAAATCTATACCCGGAAATACCTGCCAGCCATATTTAGTATTGTAATTTACATAAGCACCTACGTTAATTAAAAAGTTGGCCATCAAATCTGTTCTGTACTCTGCATACAAACCATGATTATAACGTTCATGATCACCGATATTGGAACTGTTGATTTTTTCCTGACGGGATTCTAATCCAAAGCCTACATCACCTATTTTAGTATTCCAGGTACTGTTAATTTCTGCCGAAAGTACATTAGAAAAGTGCATTGACCTCGCCTTGGTTAAATCGTCTTTATAAAAACGGTAATCATCTTCATTGTAGCGGTTGCTCACCCGTGGGCTAATGCTAAAGGTTTTGCTTAGCTGATG
>Ga0116227_10013432_pt1 | contig 12877 bp, 11 predicted proteins | sample S1TSphgellanicum_FD_89693 | JGI IMG/M metagenome (GOLD analysis project Ga0116227, IMG submission 89693) | Host-associated microbial communities from peat moss isolated from Minnesota, USA - S1T2_Fb - Sphagnum magellanicum MG | ecosystem: Host-associated > Plants > Peat moss > Unclassified... | reverse complement strand
CTCTTTGCGAACCTGCCTCGGTTCGCCGGTCTTTCCAGCGGCGTTACATCACCGGAAGTGTTTTGTGAGCATCGAGAACCTACGCAACATCGCCATCATCGCGCACGTCGACCACGGCAAAACTACGCTGGTGGACAAGCTGCTGCGGCAGTCGCAAACGCTCGACTCGCGCGAAAATCTCGGCGAGCGCGTGATGGATTCCAACGATCTCGAACGCGAGCGCGGGATCACCATTTTGTCGAAGAACACCGCGATCAAATGGCTCGACAAGCGCACCGGCATCGACTACCGCATCAACATTGTCGACACACCAGGGCACGCCGATTTCGGCGGTGAAGTGGAGCGCGTGCTGTCGATGGTGGATTCGGTTTGCCTGCTGGTGGATGCCGCCGATGGCCCGATGCCGCAAACGCGCTTCGTCACGCAGAAAGCCTTTGCGATGGGTCTGAACCCGATCGTCGTCGTCAACAAGATCGATCGCCCCGGCGCGCGCGCGCATTGGGTTTACGACCAGGTGTTCGATTTGTTCGATCGTCTCGATGCCAACGATACCCAGCTGGATTTCCCGGTGTTTTACGCCTCCGCGCTGAACGGCTACGCCGGCGACAACCCGGACATCCGCGAAGGCAACATGGACTATCTGTTCCAGACCATCGTCGACAAGGTCGCGCCGCCGAAAGTCGATCCTGAAGGTCCGTTCCAGATGCAGGTGATTTCGCTGGCGTATTCGAGCTATGTCGGCGTCATCGGTACCGGCCGCATCACGCGCGGCAAGGTCAAGACCAATATGCCGGTGGCGGTGATCAGCCGCGACGGTGAAATTCGCCAGGGCCGCGTGCTGCAAGTGCTCGGCTTCATGGGCCTCGACAAAATCGAAGTGCCGGAAGCCGAAGCGGGCGATATCGTGGCGCTTACCGGTATCGCCGACCTCGGTATTTCGGAAACCGTCTGCGATCCGAAGGCTCCGGAAAAAATGCCGACGCTGCAGGTCGATGAACCGACGATGACGATGACCTTCGAGGTCAACAAGTCGCCGTTCGCCGGCAAGGAAGGCAAGTTCGTCACGTCGCGGCAGATTAGCGACCGCCTCACGCGCGAGCTGAAAACCAACGTCGCGCTGCGCGTCGAGCAGGGTGCCGCCGGCGACCAGTTCAAGGTCTCGGGCCGTGGCCTGCTGCATCTCGGCATCCTGCTCGAAAACATGCGGCGCGAAGGCTTCGAGATCGCAGTGAGCCGGCCGGAAGTCATCCTCAAGGAAATCGACGGCGTAATTTGCGAGCCCTACGAAACGCTGGTCGCGGACGTCGAAGAAGCCAACCAGGGCGGCGCAATTCAGGGCCTCGCCGAACGCGGCGGCAAGATGCAGAACATGGTGCCGGACGGCAAGGGCCGTGTGCGTCTGGAGTACACGATTCCCTCGCGCGGGCTGATCGGCTTCCATACCGAGTTCATGTCGATGACCTCCGGCACTGGCTTGCTGTTCCACAACTTCAGCCACTTTGGCCCGCAGTCCGATGCCAAGGAAATCGGCCAGCGCCGCAACGGCGTGCTGATCTCCAACGAAATGGGCAAGACCGCGCCTTACGCGCTGTTCAACCTGCAGGAGCGCGGCCGCATGATGGTCGACGCGGCTGTCGACGTCTACGAAGGTCAGATCGTCGGCATCCACTCGCGCGACAACGATCTTGTCGTCAACGTGTTGAAGGGCAAGAAGCTGACGAACATGCGCGCTTCGGGTTCGGACGAGAACGTGATCTTGACGCCGCCGGTGAAGCATTCGCTGGAGCAGGCGCTGGAGTTCATCAACGAAGACGAACTGGTGGAATTGACGCCGACCTCGATCCGCATCCGCAAGAAGTTCCTAAAGGAACACGAGCGCAAGCGGTCGGGCAATAACTAGCGCACTTCAACTGAGCGTGGCGCGATGAAAAAAGAGGCCGTGGCGTAAAGCTGCGGCCTCTGTCTTTGGGAGCTGCCTTCTTGTTGATGCCGCAACTGCAAGCGCTGGCGAACGGCATCGGTTTGACGTTCTCGCTGATCGTCGCCATCGGCGCACAGAATGCGTTTCTGCTGCGACAAGGCTTGAAACGCCAGTATGTACTGGCATTGGCGACGATCTGCTTCGTTTCCGACGCAGCCTTGATTACGCTCGGCTGCGCCGGTTTCGGTAGTCTGGTGCAGGCACATTCCTCGTGGGTGCATGTCGTCAGCGGGATCGGCGCGGCGTTCCTGATCATCTACGGCGCGCGCACGGCCTGGTCGGCGTTGCAGTCGCAGCGCCTCGAAGTTGAAACCTCAGCCAGCCGCGCAAATAGTAGCGACAGTTATCGCAAAGCGATCCTCACCTGCCTGGCGATGACCTGGCTCAACCCGCATGTTTATCTGGATACAGTGCTGCTGCTCGGCGGCATCGGCGGCCGTTATCCGGCCGCTACGCGCTTTGACTTCGCCGCCGGTGCGATCGCTGCTTCCGGCATCTGGTTTTACGGCCTTGGTTATGGCGCCGGCTGGCTCGCGCCACTGTTCCGCAAACCGCTGACCTGGCGTGTACTCGATGCCTTGATTGCGCTGACGATGTGGCTGATTGCGGCACTACTGCTGCGCGGATAGCGAGATTCATCCTGTGCTTTTCTCGAACGCATTGAACTCCAGCAATCGCCTCGAAACGATGCTCGAACGCGATACAAGTTTTAGCGAATTCACCTCATAAACGGCGGTCCTAGTCTCATGAAAACCGAAGCCGATCGTGACTTGAGCACAAGCCGTTCATTGGTGTGCGCGAAAGCCACGTGGCAGAGCGAAGTCGTTTTCGTCTGTAAAAAGTGCATGAAAAAACAGCGCAAGGGTGTGGATGACGAAGGCACTTCGTTGCGCAAATGGCTGCGCCGCGCGTTGAAGCGCGAAGGCTTGGGCAAAAGCGTGCGCGTGATCGAAACCGGCTGCCTCGATCTTTGTCCGAAGCAGGGGATAACGCTACTGCGCGGCCGCGATCTTGCAGATTCAGCCAAACCGCTGCGCGTGCTGCGCAAGGGTGACGATCCTGAAATTCTGCTCGACTGGCTCGCCGATCTGTGTGACGAACGCTGAATTTGTCGTTTCACAAGCACGCAAAAATAGGCGCGAAGCCAGAGCCGATGTTAGCATTTCACCGCGCCGCCGCTATTCCATTTTCGGCTGCGCCCACGATGACCGAAGAGCCGGAAGACCCTCTCCCAAAACTGCCGCACACGCACTCCGTGATCGCCACGCCGCCACACAAGGCGCCAGCGTGAGCGGTATCGTGGTGGTCGATCAGCGCGCCGATTGGCCGGTGGATATTCCCGGCGTTGAAATCGCAACGGCCTGGGAATATCTCACCGAAGAATCCTTCACGCGGCTGCGCGGCGCGCGTGTTTACAACTTGTGCCGCACATTCAGTTATCAAACCACCGGCTATTACGTGAGCCTGCTCGCCGGTGCGCGCGGGCACCGGATTTTGCCGGACATCACGACCGTGCAGGATTTGAAACTCGCGGAAAGCCCGAGCGTGCTCAACGATGAAATCGAGGAGCTGATGCAAAAGAGTCTGGCCCGGCTAGGCTCGAATGAATACATTCTCAACGTCTATTTCGGCGAGAGTCCTTACGCGCGGCATGAACGGCTGGCGCGCTCGCTATTCAATCTTTTTCCCGCGCCCTTGCTGCAAGCGAAGTTCGTCTGGCGCGGCGATGAGTGGCGCGTGGATACCTTGAACGCCGTCGCACTCGGCGAAGTGCCGGCCTCGCATCACGAATTTCTGTACCAGACCGCGCGCGATTACTTCACCCGCCGCCGCGCGCCACGCCGCAAGCGCGATTCCACGCGCTATGATCTGGCGATTCTGGTCAACGAAGACGAAAAGGAAGCGCCCTCGAACGCGCGCGCCTTGAAAGCCTTCGAGAAAGCCGCGGAAGACCTGGGGTTTTCAGTTGATTTTCTCGACAAGAGCGACTATGGCCACGTCGCCGAATACGATGCGCTGTTCATCCGCGAAACCACGGCAGTGAATCATCACACCTATCGCTTCGCGCGCCGCGCTGCGCGCGAAGGCTTGGTCGTAGTGGATCATCCGGAATCCATTCTGCGTTGTGCGAACAAGGTTTATCTAGCGCAGTTGATGGATCGCTACAAAATTCCGCAGCCGAAATCGATGCTGGTGCATCGCGCCAATGTCGCCGATGTCGGCAAGACGCTCGGTTTTCCGCTGGTGCTTAAACAGCCCGATTCGCAATTCTCCAAAGGCGTTATCAAGGTCGAAACCGAGGCTGATCTGAAGCGCGAAACGCGCGAATTTCTGGAGCGCTCCGATCTGATCGTCGCGCAGGCTTATGAGCCGACCGAATACGATTGGCGCGTCGGTATACTCGAAGGCAAGCCGCTTTATGCCTGCCGATATTTCATGGCGCCCGCGCATTGGCAGGTCGTGAAGCGCGACAAGAATGGTGCGAAGCGCGAAGGCGATCACGAAACGCTCGACATCAAGGACGTGCCGCGGATCGTGCTCACCGTTGCCGTGCAGGCCGCGCGCGCGATCGGCAACGGGCTTTATGGCGTGGACCTAAAACAGTTCGGTGACGTTGTTAAAGTGATCGAGGTCAACGACAATCCGAATCTCGATTATGGCGTTGAAGATCTCGTGTTGAAGGATCAGCTTTATCGCAGCGTGATGGAATATTTCGTTCGCCAGCTCGATCTGCAAACGCGCCTGCGCGAGCCGGATTCGGGAACGCGCTGAAGTCTCGAAGGGCAGGCAGCCATGATCGATCCCGCACATCAAGGCCATGTGCGCCGCGCTCATCCCGGCGATGGCGGCGCCATCCTCACGCTGGAAGAACTGTTCCCGAGCGATCGCATGTCGATGCGCTCCGTGCGCCGTTTCCTCACCGCGCCGAATGCGCACAGCTGGGTCGCGGAACTGGATAGCGCCGTCGTCGGTAACCTGATTTTGCTGACGCGCAAAGGCAGTCGCATCGCACGCATTTATTCCATCGTCGTCGCGCCGCCAGCACGCGGGCGACATTTTGGCGAACGCTTGGTGAATGCGGCAGAACGTGAATCCATCAAGCAGGGTTTAACTGCGATCTCGCTGGAAGTGCGCGCAGATAACGCAGCGGCGCGGTCGCTGTACGCGAAGCTCGGTTATCAGGAAATTACAACGCTGAAAGAGTATTACGATGATGGAAGTGATGGTTTGAGATTGCGGAAGAGTTTTTGATAACGATTCATGCGCGGAGCGCACGCTGATCTTACTTTTCGAGGCCTAGTTCGTGTCTGAACGCATCACCTGCATCGCAATAGTTTGCCTTCGCCTTCGTCACTTTGGACTTCTTGAAATAGTACAAAGGCTCTCCCGGATCGCCTTCGGTATTTTTCTTCAGGTCGAAGTAAGTGAATGTCACTGGCTCAGAGCTGGCAAAGCTATCCCCCAGCTCTCGATTCGCAACCACTAAAACCGACGCACGCTTTGAGCTGCCTGGTAGAAGCCGAAAATCGTGGAGAACGCAATCTGCGCCACCACCCTATCGAGAGGGTTAACTTTTCATCGCCATCACCCATTATCGGAATTAGATTCCATTCCGGTCAATCTGAGAACGGGTCAACCTGAACGTATAACGAGACGACATCAAAGCTGTGCGCATTGAAGTTCTCACGTCGGTCAGCGACAACCATAGCGGGAGTGCCGTCGCCGAGAATATCTACATGGGTGATTCCATTTCCGAACTTAACCACCGATGAAGAAACCATTTCAGCGTTGCAGGCTGTAGTCGCCAGCAACATCGTTAAAACGGTTAGAACTTTGAGTATCCTTACATCGCCGCAGATTAAGCATCCGCCTCAGGCAAAGTAATATTCAGCTCCAACACCTCCAATCCATCTTCCCGCTGCACCGTAAACTGCACCGAATCATCCGGCACTTGTACATATTTGCGCACCACCGCGAGCAATTCCTCGCGCATTTTCGGCAGATAAACCGGGCCGCTGTTTTTGCCTGATACCTGATCGCGTTGATAGGCAACGGCGACCATCAGGCGGTCCCGCGCGGTCTTCGCGCTGTTCTTTTTCTCGGCTTTGAAGATCTTGAGCCAATCCATTACTGGCCTCCGAACAGCTTGCTCAGGAATCCTTTTTTCTGTTCGTTCATGAAGCGCATCGGCCGTTCTTCGCCGAGGAAGCGGGCGACCAGGTCGGTATATGCTTGGCCGGCTTCGCTCTCCACATCGCGGATTACGGGTTCGCCGGAATTGGAGCTGGTCAGTACCGTGGGCGATTCCGGAATGATGCCGAGTAAGGGTATCGCCAGGATATCTTTCACATCCTCCACGCTGAGCATCTCTCCTTTTGCCACGCGCGCAGCGTTATAGCGTGTGAGGACCAGATGTTCTTTCACCTTGCCTTCGCTTTTTTCGGCGAGGCGCGATTTGCTGGAAAGAATGCCGAGTACGCGGTCGGAATCGCGTACCGAGGAGACTTCCGGATTGGTGACGATCAGCGCCTCATCTGCGAAATACATCGCCAGAAATGCGCCGCGTTCGATACCAGCCGGCGAATCGCAAATGATGTACTCGAAATCCTTCGCCAGTTCATTCAATACACGCTCCACACCTTCCTGACTCAGCGCGTCCTTGTCGCGCGTCTGGCTCGCGGCGAGGATGTAAAGATTCTCGACGTTCTTGTCGCGGATCAAGGCCTGCTTGAGTGTGGCTTCGCCATTGATGACGTTGACGAAGTCGAACACCACGCGGCGTTCGCAGCCCATGATGAGATCGAGGTTGCGCAGGCCGACATCGAAATCGATGACGACGGTTTTCTTGCCACGCTGGGCAAGGCCGGTGGCGAACGAAGCGCTGGTCGTGGTTTTGCCCACGCCGCCCTTGCCGGAAGTGACTACGATGATCTTGGCCAACGATGTTCCCCGTGCGGTAATTAACGACATCAAAAATTAAGAATGCTCCATGCGCGAATCGGTTGCTGAAGCGGTTACACGCTAGGCGTTATGCGCCTCTATTTTCAACTGTCCATTGTGCAGATAAGCCTGCGCGGCTTGTCCGCGCGGGCCATCCTTGATCTGGTCGGCGACGGCGTAAATGCCGGCGATGGCGATCAGCTCCGCTTCGAGTTTGCGGCAAAATACGCGCGCGGATTCGTCGCCGCGCGCGCCCGCAATCGCGCGGCCGGATAATTTTCCATAGACATGCACGCAGCCATCGGCGATGACTTCCGCACCTGGGCTGACGCTGGTGAGCACGATCAGATCGCTGCCTTCGGCATACACCTGCTGGCCGGAGCGGATCGGCTCGGCGACGATGCGTGCGGGTTTGCGCGCAGCACTGGCCGCTGCAGGCGCGGGCTTGGCGGGTTCCGCAACGCGGGTCGATTCAATGGATTTCGCAGACGCCTTCGCGCTGTCTTTCGAGACCACGGCGAGGCCGAGCTTGCGCGCGTCTTCGGCGAGCACGCCATCGGAAACGCCGAGCGGCTGCATGCCGGCGCTGCGCATCGCTTGAACCATCGCGGCAAGATCGATCTCGACCTCGCTATCGATAATCACCGTCATGCCTTTCGCGGCCTGCGGCATGCGCCGCGCGAACTGTTCGATCTGCGCGGTGATCGCTGCTAAATCCGCATCCAGTACTTGCACGCGATTTATCGATAGCATGCGGCCTTTGAATTCGAGCGCGTTGCGGGGGCGGGACATTTTATGAGTTTGATGAACCTTGGATTCAGAACCGCTGCAAAGTGCAAAAGCGCAGCACATGGCCTGTGTTTTGCTGACTGTTCCTGTTAGGTTAGAGACCAATCACCACAAGATCAATTCACAACCTGACGATGGCGTTCGACTGGAGCGAGTATCGCTGTAATGGCCTGCATGACGAGATGTTCATTGCACCCGACGTGCCACGTCCTTCCGCGCGTGCGCTGCTGGCTTACCTTCGCGGCATGTCCGCTAAGGATCTGGCCGATCGCCGCCTCGCCGCAGAGCTGGCGATCAAGGTCATGGGCATTACCTTCACGGTGTATTCCGAAGGCAAGAATGTCGATCGCGCCTGGCCGTTCGATCTGCTGCCGCGGGTCATTTCAAAAACCGAATGGGAGCGCACCGAGCGCGGCTTGAAGCAGCGCGCGAATGCGCTGAATCAATTCATCCAGGATTTGTACGGCGACCAGAAAATCATCAAGGACAAAATCGTGCCGGCCGAAGTGCTGGCCGATTCGGTGAATTTCCGGCCGCAATGCGTCGGTGTAAAGCCTAAGGCCGGTATCTGGGCTCACATCTGCGGCAGCGACTTGGTGCGCGATGCGGATGGCACCTTGTATGTGCTCGAAGACAATCTGCGCGTGCCTTCCGGCGTGTCGTACATGCTGGAAAATCGCGCGGTGACCAAGCGCGTCTGGCCGGAAATTTTCGAGACCACCACCATCCTGCCGGTGGACGACTATCCCGCGCAGTTGTACGACACGCTGGCGGCGCTGAGTCCGCGGCCGGGCGATTCGCCGAACGTGGTGCTGCTGACGCCGGGCATCTATAACTCGGCGTATTTCGAGCACGCCTATCTGGCGCAGCAGATGGGCATCGAGCTGGTTGAAGGCACCGATCTGTTCGTCGATAACGATGACTGCGTTTACATGCGTACCATCTACGGGCCGAAGCGTGTGGATGTGATCTATCGCCGCATCGACGATCTGTTCATCGACCCGGAAGCCTTCCGCGCCGATTCCATCCTCGGCTGCAAGGGCCTGATGCGAGCATGGATTCGCGGCAATGTCGGCCTCGCCAACGCGCCCGGCGCAGGCGTGGCCGACGACAAGGTGATCTATGCCTTCGTGCCGAAGATGATCAAGTATTACCTCGGCGAAGACGCCATCCTGCCGAACGTGCCGAGCTATCTGTGCATGATCGATACGCAGCGCGATTACGTGCTGGCGAATCTGGATAAACTGGTGGTGAAGCCGGCCAACGAATCCGGCGGCTACGGCATGATGATTGGCCCGCGCGCATCGGCCGGGGAGCGTGCGAAATTTGCCGAACTCATCCAGCAGAATCCGCGCAATTACATGGCGCAGCCGACACTCAATTTATCCACCGGCCCGACCATCACCGACGATGGCATCGAGCCGCGGCATCTGGATTTGCGGCCATTCATCCTGTCGCGCAGCGAAAGCACTTATGTGACCACCGGCGGGCTGACGCGCGTGGCACTGGTGAAAGGCTCGCTGGTGGTGAACAGTTCGCAGGGCGGCGGTTCAAAGGATACCTGGGTGGTCGATCTCGATGAAGACGAGCCGGCGCCGGTCATCAAAACCAAGGCGCAGCTGCTCGTGCCGGGACAATCGCAGACGCAATCCAAGTCTGCCGCGTTGCATGGCGCAAAGGCGAATCGCTAGATGCTGTCGCGCGTTGCTGAAAATCTTTACTGGTTCGGCCGCTATGTGCAGCGTGCGGAAAATACCGCGCGACTGATTAACGTCAACGCGAATCTGATGCTGGATCTGCCGCGCCGGATGACGCTCGGCTGGGGCACGCTGATCGAAATCGTCGGCTCCACCGCACGTTTCAAATCGCTCTACGATCACGCGACCGAAGAAAACGTGGTGCGTTACCTGATGACGGATGAGCGCAATCCGGCGTCGATTCGTTCATCGCTGCACACCGCACGCGAAATCCTGCGCACGGTGCGCGACACCATGCCGCGCGAAACCTGGGAGCGCGTCAACGACGTGTATTTTTATGTGCTCGAACGCGGCGATCATTCGCTGGCGCGCGCGCCGCGTCAGGCATTTTTGCAGCAAGCGGTAAGCGGCACCTTGCTGATCTATGGCGTGCTCACCTCGAACATGAGCCGCGATGTCGGCTTCCAGTTCCTGCGCATCGGCACCAATATCGAGCAGGCCGACATGACCACGCGCATCCTCGATGTGCGCACCTACAGCCTGCTCGGCATTCAGCCGGGTGCGGACTTATCGCCGTTTGAAAGCATTCAGTGGATGAGCGTGCTGCGTTCGCTGACGGCCTATGAAATGTATCGGCGCCATGCGCGCGTGCGCGTCAACGGCGCTGGTGTGCTGCGTTTCCTGCTGCAGAATCGTGAATTTCCGCGTTCGGTGATGTTCTGCCTGTCGACGATTTTCTCCACGCTGCCGGCGCTGCCGGGCAATCGCAAGATCGAGCGCGCGATCGAACGCACGCGCGCGCTGGTGCGCGATGCGAATCTGGATGTGCTGCTTTCCGCCGAAGGCCAGTTGCCGGAGTTGATGGATGAAATCCAGATCGGTCTGGTCGAACTGCACGGCGCGCTGGCGGAAACGTATTTCAGCAGCAATACCTGAGCCGGTTTTGCCTGCGTGACAGCGAACCTGCGCCGCGTTCAAATTTCAGCAGGGTTCAGTGGACTGACTAGTCTTATGTGGTCGCCCGCAGCGGCCTGTTAAAATTCACGCATTAAACGCGCGCGATTTCATCCATCTGCGCATCCGGCTCGATCGAACTGCCGTCGTTGAGGCGCATCGATTGCGTCTGCCCGACCGAAGACATCGAGGCATGCGGGTCGGCGTTGGCATCGCCGTGCAAGGGCAGCGAGCGTTGCTGTTCCCAATCGAATTTGGGCAGGCTGCGAATGGCGTTTTCCAGCATCAGCGACCAGGTTTCCTTCATCTTCGCGTAGTACGGCGTATCGAGATCGAGCCGCAGCGAATGATCGATCTTCAACGAGCCGCGCGGCAACAAGGCCAGATCCACCGGCGGGCCGCAGGAAATGTTCGAGCGCATGGTGGAATCCAGCGATACCAGCGCGCAACGGGCCGCATCTTCGAGCTTCACATGCGGGCGCACGAAGCGATCCAGAATCGGCTTGCCGTACTTGGTTTCGCCGATTTGCAGGAAGGGCGTTTCCGGACTCGCCGCGATGCAGTTGCCGAGCGAATAGATCAGATAAATCGCCGGCTCTTCGCCCTTGATCTGGCCGCCGAGAATCAGCGTGGTTTCAACATTCACACGTTGCTCGCGGCTTTTTTCCTCCACCTGTTTCTGCGCGCGCACCGAAAGCTGGCCAAGATAATCGGCCGCGTCGAACATATGGCGGATGGTGCGCAAACTCACCTTCGCTTCGGGATCGTCGATTTCGCGCTGCGCCTGCGCCAGGATGTATTGCGTGGTGGCGAGATTGCCGGCGGAAAGCACCACGAACACGCGGTCGCCCGGAAACTCGAACACGTGCATCTTGTTGTAGGTGCGGACATCATCAACGCCGGCGCTGGTCCGCGTATCCGCTGCGAAAACCAGTCCCTCGGCCACTTTAATCGCTACGCAATAAGTCATCTTTTCGGTATGTGTTGCTGCCTGTTCCCGGCGTGGTGCGCATGCAGGGCAGCGCATCCCGAAAGGGGCGATTGCTGCACACGTAACACGGCATTGTAGGAGGCTTGTTCCTGCGGCGAGAGACCGCGTTGGGGCGCCAGTCGAATCTGAATGTCCGGTGGCGAAACAAAAAGCACAAGCTGTGCCGTATCAACTGCCTTGTTGCGATCTCGTTGTGCATGCGAGACTGCAACGCAAGGAGAAAGTATGCGCGAAAAACAAATCGAATTCTTTTGGGATGCCGCCAGCCCTTATTCCTATCTTGCGGCTACCCAGATCGAAGCGCTCGCCGCACGCAGCGGCGCCAGCGTGTTGTGGAAACCATTTCTGCTCGGCAAGGCGTTCGAGGCCAGCGGCAATCGCATGCCGGCAAGCGTGCCGGCGAAGGCGAAATATATGTCGGCCGATCTGCAATTGTGGGCGCGGTATTACCGCGAGCCGCTGAATTTCCCGAAATTATTTCCGGTCAACAGCGTGCTGGCTTTGCGCTGTGCCTGCGCGGCCGAAGCGCTCGGTTATCAAGCCAAATTCGCGCTGACCGTGCTGCGCGCGTATTGGGTGGATGGCGCCGATATCACGCAGCCGCAGGCGATCGAAACGGCTGCGAATAAGGCGGATCTGGATGGCGCCCTACTGTTGCAGCAATCGCAAACTCAAACTGCCAAGGATTTGCTGCATGCGAATACCGACGACGCAATCCGCCGCGATGTTTTTGGCGCGCCGACCTTCTTCGTCGGCGAGACCATGTTCTGGGGCAACGATCGGCTGGCCTTGCTGGAAACTTTTCTCGGCGACTCGCTGCCGGCATGAGCCTGCGCTCGTGCGTTTCGTGCTCCGATTTCATCAACGTCCGCGGTTTGCGATATCACGTTCGCCGCTGGCGCAGCGACGCACGCAAAGATTCGCCCGCGAGTGAAACTGGCGTGGATGCAGGCGCTGAGATAGCGCCGAAATTATTCCTGTGCCACGGCTGGCTGGATGTCAGCGGCACCTTCGATCCGCTGGTGCAAACGCTGCTGGCAACGTATGCCGCGCCGCTCGAAGTGCTGGCGCCGGACTGGCGCGGTTTCGGCCACACCGCATGGCCGCAGGATGGCTATTGGTTCTACGATTACGTGGCCGATCTCGAAGCTCTTATCGATCACTATTCGCCGGATGCGCCAGTGCTGCTGGCCGGCCACAGCATGGGCGGTCAGGCCGCGAGTTTGTACGCTGGCCTGCGGCCGCGGCGCGTGCAGCAACTGGTGCTGCTGGATTCGCTGTTCCTGCCGGACATGCCGCCCGAGCGTGCGCCGACGCGGTTCCGCAAATGGCTGGATCAACTGCGCGATCCGCCGACGCAGAAGACTTACGCCTCATTCGAGGAACTCGCCAAGCGCGTGCGAATTTCGCATCCACGCTTGACGCCGGAACGTTCGCTGTTCATTGCGCATTGCTGGGGGCGCGAAGATGGCCACGGCCGAATTTTGCTGTGCGCCGATCCGAAACACCGGCTCAGCGGGCCGG
>Ga0116227_10013430_pt1 | contig 12880 bp, 11 predicted proteins | sample S1TSphgellanicum_FD_89693 | JGI IMG/M metagenome (GOLD analysis project Ga0116227, IMG submission 89693) | Host-associated microbial communities from peat moss isolated from Minnesota, USA - S1T2_Fb - Sphagnum magellanicum MG | ecosystem: Host-associated > Plants > Peat moss > Unclassified... | reverse complement strand
CATCCGCGTTGAATGCTTGAACCCACTCGAAGGCTGCACGCAGACGTTCGGGATCGTCGAGATCGGCGGGTGCACCGCCGAAGGCGCCGTAAACCTGCGCCAGCGCAGATGCGCCGAGACGATTCTTGCCGTTGCCGAGATCCACCAGCAGCAGCCGCGTGTCGCCGCAATCCATGCGCAACTGCGGCGTCAGCGACTTGCGCACATCAGCAACCGGTGCGAACGCAGTGATGACCACCGTCAGCGGCGAAGACTGCTTTTGTGTCGCGCCATCCTGCTGCCAGACCGTGCGCATCGACAGCGAATCCTTGCCGACCGGAATCGCAATGCCGAGCGCCGGGCACAACTCCGCGCCGACCGCGCGCACGGTGTCGTACAATCGCGCGTCTTCGTCGCCCTCGCCTGCCGCGGCCATCCAGTTCGCAGAAAGGCGAATGTCGCTGAGTTTGCGGATACTCGCGGCTGCGATGTTGGTGATGGCCTCGCCGACCGCCATGCGCCCCGAGGCCGGCCCACCGGACGCCTGGGTCCGCTCCGAATGGTGATTGAGCAAGGCACTCAGCGGCCGCTCACCCATCGCCATCGCTTCACCCGTGAACGCGGTGAAGCCCGTCGCGGTGACCGCGCAATCGGCCACCGGCACTTGCCACGGGCCGACCATCTGATCGCGCACAGTGAGTCCGCCGACGGTGCGATCGCCGATCGTAATCAGGAACTGTTTGCTGGCCACCGATGGCAGCCGTAGCACGCGCTCGATCGCCTCATCGAGATCGAGCTTGCGATGATCGAACTCCGGGAACTGCTCCTCAAAACGCTGGCTCTTACGCTGCAAACGCGGCGCCTTGCCGAGCAGCACCGGCATCGGCATTTCGACCGGCAGATGATCCGGCGTATCGATCGCGCTGCGATCTTCCATCCGCAACACGCGCTCGGCGGTGGCTTCGCCGACAATCGCCAGCGGGCAGCGCTCACGCTCGCAGAAGCCAGCAATTACTGATACTGAGGCGGGAAGTACCGCAAGCACATAGCGCTCCTGCGCTTCGTTGCACCAGATTTCCATCGGGCTTAAACCGGGATCGGCGCAGGCGATATCGCGCAGGCGAAAATGCCCGCCGCGATCGTCCGCATGTACCAGTTCCGGCAAGGCGTTCGACAAACCACCAGCGCCGACATCGTGAATGGAGAGGATAGGATTCTGCTCGCCGAGCGCCCAGCAGGCGTCGATGACTTCCTGGCAGCGGCGTTCGAGTTCTGGATTCGCGCGCTGCACCGAAGCGAAATCCAGCGCCTGCGTGCTCGCACCCGTCGCCATCGAAGAAGCCGCACCACCACCGAGGCCGATCAACATCGCCGGGCCACCGAGCACCAGCAATTTCGCGCCGATCGGCACCGCTTGCTTGATCACATCGGCATCGCGGACATTGCCGTAGCCGCCAGCAATCATTACCGGTTTGTGGAATCCACGCAGGCGCCCATCGGACAATTGCGCTTCGAATGTGCGGAAGTAACCGGTGAGATTCGGGCGGCCGAATTCGTTGTTGTAAGCCGCGGCACCCAGCGGGCCATCGAGCATGATGTTGAGCGCCGACGCAACATGCGCAGGCTTGCCGAAATCTTGTTCCCAGGGCTGTTCAAAACCGGGAATGCGCAGATTGGAAACAGTGAAACCGGCAAGCCCGGCTTTGGGCCGCGCACCGCGCCCGGTGGCGGCCTCGTCGCGGATTTCACCACCAGCGCCGGTGGCTGCACCCGCATGCGGCGAGATGCCGGTGGGATGATTGTGCGTCTCCACTTTCATCAGCATGTGCACGTTTTCATCGTGCATCGCATAAGTGTGATCGGCAGGGTTGGCGAACAGACGCTCGGCGCGATGGCCGCGAATCACAGCCGCGTTATCGCTGTACGCGGACAGCACACCTTCCGGTGCGGCGGCGTAGCTGAGCTTGATCATCTCGAACAGCGTATGCGTTTGCGGTTCGTCGTCGATCTCGAAATTGCCGTTGAAAATCTTGTGACGGCAATGTTCGGAATTGATCTGCGCGAACATCATCAGTTCGGCGTCGCTGGGGTTGCGTTGAGCTTCGATGAAATGCGCAACGAGGAAATCGATCTCACGATCGGACAGCGCCAGACCCCAGTCTTTATTGGCACTTTCGAGTGCCTCCTTACCAGACTTGAGTACGTCAACACGACGCAAAGGGCGCGGCGGTTGTACTGCGAAAATGCTGCGCAGTTCATCCGTTTCGCTCAGTACGCTTTCTGTCATCGGATCGTGCAGTTCGTTCCAGCACGATACCGGCAGCGTATCGATTCCGGCAAATAGATAAGCCCGGCCGCGTTCGATGCGGCGCACGCCCGCAAGTCCGCAAACACGCGCGATGTCGGTGGCCTTGCTCGACCACGGCGATAAAGTGCCGAGGCGCGGCACGACATAAAGCGTAGCCGCAGCACTTTCAAAATCGTCCGCAGTCTCGCCGAGCAGCGCTTGCAAATCAGCGGTGCTGATTTCGGACTCCACATCTACCAGAAAAAATTCCTGCATGCGAAGTTGCGTAATCGACGGCTGAAATTTTTGTAGCCGCGTGAGCAATTGCCCGGTGCGGAAATCGGTGAAGCTGCGCCTTGCCGGCAGCAGCAGAACAGTGCGTTTCATGTCGATCCCGTTCGGCATTTTCGTAACATTCAGTTATGGAAGTTCGCGCCAGTCAAGGCCGGCTTCCTGATTGGCGCAGACCAGCCAATCGGGTGTGCAGCCCAGCGCTTCGGCGGCCAGATTCAAGGCCAGCTGCGGCGTGTTGTTGGTTTCAGATAAATGCGCCAGCGCCAGATGCCGCAGCCGCGAGCAATCGATGCTGCCGAGCAAACCCGCCGCCTGCACATTGCTGAGATGGCCGAGGCTGCCGCCGACGCGGCGCTTCAAGGATTCCGGATACGGCCCGGCTTCGAGCATCGCCACATCGTGGTTGAACTCGATCAGCAGCGCGTCGCAGCCGCTCAAGGTTTCGCGCATGTGCGGCGTCACCGAACCGGCGTCGGACAACACACCGACACGCCGCGCGCCATCGCTGAACACATACTGGCAAGGCTCGCGCGCATCGTGCGGCACCGGATACGGTTGAATCTGCAAATCGTCGATGGTGAACATTTCATGCGGGCTGATGCAGCGTGTGAGTTCCAGCGGAGCATCGCGCCATGCGGCTAGTGTGCCGCTCGTGAGCCACACCGGAATCTGATGATGGCGCGCCAATCGCGCCACGCCGCCGAGATGATCGTCGTGCTCATGCGTGACCAGAATCGCATCCAGATCATCCGCACTCAAGCCCAGTCTTTGCAGGCGCTTTTCGGTTTCGCGCAGGCCGAAGCCGCAATCCACCAGCACGCGCGTAGTACCGCTCTCGATTACCGCAGCATTGCCTTTGCTGCCGCTGCCGAGATACGCGAAGCGCATCATCCTGTGCGGCCTTGCGCCGACGGCCGCGTGCGGCAAGCGCTACTTCTTATGCTGGCCTCCGCTCGGCGCATTCGGCGTATAAAGCGGGAACGGCATCACGTTGGAAGGCTCACCACTCGCCGGCTTGATCCGCGCCGTACCCGGCTTCGCCACTTCATCGATCCGCACCACCGCGTGCAGCGGAATGTAAGTGCGCACGACGTTGGCGAATTCGGTTTTGAGTTTTTCTTCGGAAGGATCCACCAGCAGCGTGGTCTTTTCGCCGAACACCAGCTTCTCGATTTCGACGAAGCCCATCATCGCGCCGTGGCTGACATTGCGCGCGTAGATTTCGTAAGTCTGTCCCTGATTCTGGAACGTCACTCGATAAAGGCGCTGGCTGCTCATGCGGATCGATAGCGAAGGTTTACCTATTATCCGATTTACCGGCCGCAGCGACAAATTTGTGTGCTTCGGTGCTCGAATCCGGCGCTCAACATGGACATTCAAGGGCGCCCGCTTCACCAGCCAAGCCAGCATCACCGTCGTAAAGAAGCGTAAACACCCGGCAATGAACGCAACTGGCGCGTTTTGTGACAGGTCTCAAAGCCTGCCTGCGACTGCGAATGGATAAGCGTTGCGTCGATAGGCAAAACCACTACAGGAGCGACTGATGAAGCCGAACACAAAGTACACAGGGAAACTATTCGCAGGGATTCTATTGAGCCTTGGCAGCCTCACCGCGTTGCCGAGCCATGCCGGGATCAATCTCGATATCGACGTTGCGCCGCCCGCGCCGCGCGAAGAAGTGGTGCCGCCGCCACGCGATGGCTACACCTGGGCGCCGGGCTACTACAACTGGGATGGCCATCGGCACGTCTGGGTCCAAGGACATTTCATCCGTAACAAACCCGGCCGTCATTATGTCGCCGACACCTGGGAACAGCGCGATGGTCACTATCATCACAATCCCGGACATTGGGAACGCTAAGCGCATTTCTGGAAATGAAAAAGGCCGCACCTAGCGGCCTTTTTTACGATTAACGTGAATTTTTAACCGAATCTTCCGGTGATGTAATCCTCGGTTTTCGACTGGCGTGGCTTGGTGAAAATCTGTGCGGTTTCGCCGAATTCGATCAGCTCGCCGAGGTACATGAATGCGGTGAAATCGGCGACGCGCGCGGCTTGCTGCATGTTGTGGGTGACGATGACGATGGTGTAGTCGCTCTTTAATTGATAGATCAATTCCTCGACCTTGGCGGTGGCGATCGGGTCCAGCGCGGAGGTGGGTTCGTCGAGCAGGATCACTTCGGGCCGCACAGCGATCGTGCGGGCGATGCACAGGCGTTGCTGCTGGCCGCCGGAAAGGCCGAGGCCGCTCTGGTTGAGCTTGGTTTTGACTTCGTCCCAAAGTGCTGCGCGCTTGAGCGAGCTTTCGACGCGATCGTCGAGTTCCGATTTCGGCAAGCGTTCGTATAGGCGGATGCCGAAGGCGATGTTGTCGTAAATCGACATCGGGAACGGCGTGGGCTTCTGGAACACCATGCCGATGCGCGCGCGCAGCAGGTTTAAATCCTGCTTCGGATCGAGCACGTTGCCGCCATCGAATTTGATCGTGCCTTCGGCGCGCTGCTTCGGGTACAGATCGTACATGCGGTTGAAGATGCGCAGCAGCGTGGATTTGCCGCAACCGCTGGGGCCGATCAGCGCGGTGACTTTCTTGTCGTAGATCGGCATGGTCACATGCTTCAGCGCCAGATAATCGCCGTAGTAAAAATTGACGTCGGCGACTGAAATGCGCTCGGCCAGCGGCGGCTTGCTGTTTTCCGGCGCAGTAATGCCGAGATAAGGCCGCGGTTTGACCGTGTTGAAACCAACGCCGGCGATGGGCTGATCGTTCATAAGATTCCGAAGGCTTGCGGGTTCAATCGTTGGTTCTGGATTGCGATAGCGAACGCGCGCCGACATTCAAGGCCAGCACCGCGAGTGTGATGATGAGCGCGCCGGTCCATGCCAGCTTCTGCCAATCCGCATACGGCGACAAGGCGAACTGGAAAATCACTACCGGCAGATTCGCCATCGGCGCGTTCATGTTGCTGCTCATGAACTGGTTGTTGAGCGCGGTGAACAGCAGCGGCGCAGTTTCGCCGGTGATACGTGCGATCGCCAGCAGCACGCCGGTAATCATGCCCGCACGCGCGGCGCGATACGCCACCTGCACGATCGTGAGCCAGCGCGGCGAACCCAAAGCACTTGCGGCTTCACGCAGACCGTTCGGCACCAGCAGCAGCATGTCTTCGGTGGTACGCACGACCACCGGCAACACCAGCAACGACAGCGCGACACCGCCGGCCCAGGCCGAAAAATGGCCCATGTGGACCACCATGATTTCGTAGACAAACAGGCCGATGACGATCGACGGCGCCGACAGCAGCACATCGTTGATGAATCGCACGATCGAGGCGAGCCAGCTGCCGCGGCCATATTCGGCCATGTAGGTGCCCGCCAGCATGCCGATCGGCGTACCGATGGCGGTGCCGAGCAGCGTCATCATCACGCTGCCGTAGATCGCGTTCAGCAAGCCTCCGGCGCTGCCCGGCGGTGGCGTCATTTCGGTGAAGACGGCCAGAGAAAGTCCGCTGAAACCCCTGAACAGCAGTGTTCCCAGGATCAAGGCCAGAATCATCAGGCCGGATGCCGCTGCGACCCAGGCGAACGCCATCACCACGACATTGCCGAAGCGCCGGCGACGGTACATGGCGGAATTGAGCGCCATCGCTTCAGGTTCCTGCGCGCTTCTGCAAGCGCAGCAGCAACAGCCGCGCGCCGGCCAGCACGATGAAGGTGATGACGAACAGCAGCAGGCCGAGCGCGATCAATGACGAGGTGTAGAGATCGCCATCAGCTTCGGTGAATTCGTTGGCGATCGCCGCCGAAATAGTCGTGCCCGGCGCCAGCAGCGAGGCCGCGATCTTGTGCGCGTTACCGATGACGAAAGTCACCGCCATCGTTTCGCCGAGCGCTCGGCCTAGGCCGAGCATCACGCCGCCGATGACGCCAGTCTGCGTGTACGGCAGCACGACCTGGCGCACCACTTCCCAAGTCGTGCAGCCCAAACCATACGCGGATTCCTTCAACACCGGCGGCACGGTTTCAAATACATCGCGCGTCACCGAGGTGATGTACGGCAGCACCATGATGCTGAGGATGATGCCGGCCGTGAAAATACCGATGCCATAAGGCGGCCCGGAAAACAGTGAGGACAACACCGGCACCGGCGCGAACAGCGAGATCAGAAAAGGCTGCACATAGGCCTGCAAAAACGGCGCGAGCACGAACAAGCCCCAGATGCCATAGATGATGCTCGGAATGCCGGCGAGCAGTTCGATCGCGGTGCTGATCGGGCGCTTCAGGCTACGCGGGCACAGTTCGGTGATGAAGATGGCGATGCCGAGACTCACCGGAATACCGATCAGCATGGCGATGAATGAAGTCACCAGTGTGCCGTAAATCGGCGCCAGCGCACCGAATTTTTCGGTGGCCGGATTCCACTTTTCCGCGGTCAGGAAGCCCCAGCCGAATTCGCGGAACGCCGGAATCGAACCCTGGATCAGCGCAACGATCACGCCGCCGAGCAGCAGCAGTACGGTGATCGCCGCGGTGCGCGTGGCGATGCGCATCAGCGCATCCCAGACACCATGCCGGCGCAATTGGGATGCAGAAATCTCGCTGGAGGCGGAAGCCTCGAATGGTCGTGCCACAGAAAAGGTTTGACTCACGATTAAGACCCGCAGACTTTACTCGAAACGAGAAAGCCGGCAGAACGCCGGCCTCTCATTTTGTTGATCGTCGATGGCTGAAATTACTTCCAGAGCGGCAGTCCGGCGCCATCCTGCAAGCTGTCTTTCCAGGTTTTTTCGACCAGTTCGACTACCGGTTTCGGAATCGGCACGTAGTCCAGTTCCTCGGCCAATTTGGTGCCGTTCTTGTAGGACCAATCGAAGAATTTCAGCGCTTCGCCGAGTGCGGCGGCATCGACCGGCTTCTTGTGAACGAGGATGAAACTCGCACCGGTGATCGGCCAGCTTTCCGCACCGGCCTGATTGGTCAACACCAGATAATAACCGGGCGCATGCGCCCAATCGGCGTTCGCGGCGGCGGCCTGGAATGCGCTCGCCTGCGGATCGACCACCTTGCCGTCCTTGTTGACCAGCTTCAGGTAAGTCATCTTGTTCTGCTTGACGTAGGCGTATTCCACATAACCGATGGCGCCATCGGTCTGGCCGACGAACCCGGCCACACCTTCGTTGCCCTTGCCGCCGATGCCGGTGGGCCATTCCACGGCTTTATCGACGCCGACCTTGTCTTTCCATTCCGGGCTGACCGCGCCGAGATAGCTGGTGTACAGGAAGGTGGTGCCGGAGCCATCCGAACGATGCACCACCGCGATCAGCGTGGCCGGCAGCTTGGCTTTCGGATTCAGCTTCTTGATCGCGGGATCGTCCCAGGATTTAACCTTGCCGAGAAAAATATCCGCGAGCGTGGGGCCATCCAGCGTCAACTCGCCGGGCTTGATGCCCTTGATGTTGACCACCGGAATCACGCCGCCGATGATCATCGGGAACTGGATCAGGCCATCGGCGTCGAGGTCTTTCGGTTCGAGCGGCGCGTCGGATGCACCGAACGTCACCGTGTTCGCCTTGATCTGCTTGATGCCGCCGCCGGAACCGATCGACTGATAATTCAGGCCGACGCCGCTGGCGGTTTTGTAGGCGTCCGCCCACTTCGCATAAACGGGATACGGAAATGTGGCACCGGCGCCGGAAATATCGGCGGCCATTGCCGCAGGCAGCGTCAAGGTCGCGGCGGCGCCGATCACCAGCGAACGCAATGTCGCTTTCTGAAAAATGCTCACGGGTTTGCTCCGGTGAAGATACCTAAGAATTATTTTGGGGGGTTGAAAACTGTTTCTTGGGAGTGTTCTTGTTGCAGAGACTTCACGTCAGAAGCTTACGGTCAACATTTGACAGTTTCGTTACGGCTTGTCATCAGCCCATAAATCAATCGCTTATTGCTTTTTCCCCGCATCTGCCGCGGATTTTTCCGGCTTTTGCGGGCGAACAATCACGGTACAGGTCATGCCCGCGCTGAGCATCAGATCCTCCGGAATGGAATCGATCTGAACGCGCACCGGCACCCGCTGGGCCAGCCGCACCCAGTTGAAAACCGGATTCACATTCGATAACAGTTCCTGACCGGTGGCGTTGTCCCGATCGGTGACGCCGCGCGACAGGCTTTCGATATGCCCATGCAGCAAAGGGCCGCCGCCGAGCAGATGGATATCGACGGCCTGACCCAGCCGCAGCAGCGGCAGCTTGGTTTCCTCGAAATAGCCGTAGACATAAAACGAATCGGCGTCGATCAAGGCCAGCGCGGCGCGGCCGGCGGCGGCGTAATCGCCGACAAAGGTGTTGAGGTTGGTGATGTACCCATCAACCGGCGCATGGATGCTGGCGCGTTCCAGATTGAGCCGTGCGACTTCGAGTTGCGCCTGCGCCTGGCGATATTGCGCCTCGGCCGCACTCGCCTCGAAACCGGAAGCCTCGCGCGCTTCGCTGGAGACGACCACGCCATCGAGCCGCGCGCGGCGCGACGCTTCGCTGCGTTTCTGATCGAGCGCAGCTTTGCGCACCGCAACCGCTGATTCGGCCTCGCTGACGGCGTGTTGGAAACGCAGCGGATCGATGCTGAACAGCAGATCGCCGCGCTGCACGCGCTGGTTGTCGTGGACCTCAACTTCAGTCACCAAGCCCGACACATCCGGCGCCAGATTGATGACATCCGCACGCACGCGGCCATCGCGCGTCCACGGCGAATATTCGTAGTGATGCCAGAGCCGGAAAGCCAACAGAATCGCCAGCGCAAAAATCGCCAGCGTCAGCAGAATGCGGAGGATATTACGTAGATTCATGGATGCAACCTCGTAAGTTCTGGAGCGCGCCTCATTGCTGTAGCAACCACGCCACGCCGACAAACAGGCAGATGAACAAGCTCAGCCGGAATAACGGCGGATGCCAGACGCGTTGATAAAAGCCGAAGCGTCCGAGCGTGGTATCGAGCAGCCAATAGCACGCGGCGACGCCGATCAAAATCGGCAATAGCGTTGGCAACAGCACGCCGTAAATTGCGATCTCACGCGGCATCGCTGGCGTCCTCTCGTACCGATTCTTTGGCGAGTTCATCCGCGATTTGCCGGCCGCGATCCGCATCCAGCGTGCGCACCATTTCGGCGAACCAGGGCTCGTCGTTGAGGATGCCGCGAATGCGCATCAGATCGGTGGCCACGCGCCACAGCGGGTCGTCGATCGCATGAATGGGCCGATCGCCAATAACGGTACGGATCACTGCAGATGGCAGCTGATAAATATCCGGCTGCAGCGCAATCGCCACTTCCACCGCAGCGAGCGCATCGGCGCGCTTGCTTGGTGACGGCCGATGCAACAGCAGCAGAATGCTGTGCAGCAAGGTTTTCAGCAGCGGTGCCGGGAAAAGTCGCCCGGCATCGCGTGCAGCGCGGCGCAGGTGGATGATGGCATCACCGAGATCGAGCACTGCCAGCGCATGCGCCAACTGCGGCAGATGCTCGCCGCGACTGCGATCCGCGCGGCTCACCAGTTGCACCAGCGAATCGCGTGTACGGCTTTCAAAACGCGCGCGCAAACCGATCAGCGGCGCACGGCAAGCCAGCTCGGCGTTGCGGCGCAGTTGCCTGCGCATGCGCGATGCGAACCAGCGTGGTTCAACCGGCATGATCGCGGTCAACATCAGCAAGCCGGTAATCACGCCGAGAATCTGCGCGATACCGTTGTTGAAAAATCCGATCGGATCGTAATCCACTACATTGCTGATGCCGACCAGATTGGCAAACAGCAGATTGAAGCCGAGCCCAATGCCCGCGATACTCGGCGTCGCCATTGCGTAGACGCTGGCCATCGCAAACGGCGCGAGGGCCGCGCACAGCAGCACGAATCCATCCAGATGCGGCAGCACGCCGAACAGCAAAAAACCCGCCGCCGGCATGGCGATGATGAATCCATAAAGGAGATTACGCGCGGCCACCGCCGGCTTCGGCGCCGCCGCGAACAAGGCGCAGATAACGCCGGCGATGATGGTGGCCGAAGCACCGGCCGGCCAGGCACTGGCGATCCAGAAACCGGCGACCAGCAGCACGGTGAGAAACGCGCGCAGGCCCATCATCAAAGCGCCGAATGTTTCGGTATGCGGAAAGAACGGCGCGACCCGATGCGGCAGTTTCGCGCCGAGTTGATCGAGCGCGGCATAAGCTTCGGTGACTCGCGTCAATGCTTCGAGGAAGCGATCGAACTGGCGCGCAACCGTGTCGAATCGAATCTCGGGAAATTCCTTGCCGGCGGCGCGCGTCGCGGCATCGACTTCGAAATGCGTGGCATTCAAGCGTTGCGGCAACTGGCCGCGGAACTCGCGCAGATCGCTCAACACTCGGCGTGCTTGCGCGGCGTTTGCGGGCGGTCGGCCGCCGGGTTGCAGCGCCATCAATAGCGGATCGCTGAGTGCGCGAAACGCTTCGACGATGGCATCGTCACCCGCGCGCCGGCGCCGGCCGAGCATCGCGTAAAAGCCATAAAACGCGGTGCCCACATTCATGAACTCGGCGTTGTACAAGCGCAGCCGCGCGCTGCGCACGCGGATTTCCGGATTCTCGAAATAGCCGGATTCGCGCAAGCCTTCAAAGTCGATCGCGCGCGTGATGAAGGCCAGGTTGCTTTCCTCGAACGCAGCCAACTCCAGGTGTCCATCGCGCGCTTGCTGCAGGTAACCGATGAAGCTGGCGTAGCCTTCGCGCACCGCTTTAATCAGCTGATCGGTGACGCGATTCGGCAACAGCAGGTCGGCAAACACACCCGCGCAAAAAATCCCGAGCATCACTTCGGACACGCGAAACAAGGCGATATCGAACACGGCTTGCGGTTGCGCCAGCGCGGGCAAGGCGATAATGCTCGCGGTGTAGCCGGACAACACAAAAGCGTAAGCCTGAAAGCCGCGGAAATACGCCGCACCGGTGGTACAAATGCCGAGCCAGGCCGCCAGCAGCAAGATGAACAGATTGCGATCCTGCACCACATTACCGATCAAAAGGATGGCGACCGCAGCACCGGCGAGTGTGCCGATGGTGCGATAAAAACTTTTCGCCAGCACCTGGCCCGCCTGCGGCAAGGAGACGATGAATACGGTGGTCATTGCCGTGGATGGCGAAGTGAAGCCGAGACGGAATGCGATCCACAAGGCCGCGCAAACTGCGAGGAAAGTGCGCAATACGAAAATCCACTTGGGCCATTCGAGCCGGCGCCAGTCGCATATTGCTTCGGCGATCACGCTCGCAGGTTTTGTCGGCGAAGATGCAGGTATCGCGCTTGACTCTGGCGTGGCAGCACTCACGTTGCACGCCCGGTTGCAGCCAGCAGGCTGCGATCCAGCTGTGCTAATTGCTTGCGCAGTAACCGTTGCAGTTCGCGCAATTCGACGGCGCTGAAATCGCTATACATTTGCCGCAGCAATTGCGTCATCACGGGTTGCAGGCTTTCGATCAGCTGGATGCCGCGCCGCGTCAGCGATACCACCACGCTGCGCCGGTCATCCACACCCGCTACGCGCGCGATCAAACCTTGTTCGGTGAGTTCGTCGCAAATACGTGTGATGTTGGTGCGCTTCTCGCCGCTGGCATCCGCCAGTTGCGAAGGGCTCAAGCGATCATCAGCAGTGCCGTACAGCATCATCAGCGTGTTGTAGGCGACCAGATTGAGGCTGTGCGGACGCAGCGCCAGATTGGCGGATTCCTGCGACAGCTTGTTGATGTGACGGCCGAGCCGCGTCAAGGTGCTGAGCTGCGCCGGAAAATTCGGCAGACGCTGGCGGCTCACGGCGATACGCGCTTCGGCGGCGCTGAAGCTGTCGATTGGCTTGGGCGTTGGCTTTGTCAGCTTGGATGCCGGCTGATGCTGATGTGTTGACGAAGCGTGCGCGCGTTTTTCTTTCATGGCGCGGCTTCGTTGCTGGGCTGGGTAGATGCACTCGTGCGATCAGCCTTGGCGTTGACGGTCTTATGGCCTGATGGATCAGCAGCTCGATCGACAGCCGGATCAACACTTGAATTCGCAACCGGATGCTTCGCTACCGTCTGCTGCAAATCCTCGTCGCTGTTGGTGGTATCCACAAAGCCGCCGCCGAGTGCCTGCATCAGACCGGCATGCGCATCGAGCTGGCTGGCGGCGACTTGTGCGAGTGTTTGCCGTTGCGCAAGCAGGCCGGTTTGAGTCGAAAGCACGGTCAGATAATCCGTAAGTCCCGCGCGAAAGCCGGTCAATGCTTCGTCATAAGCTTTCTGTGCCGTATCCAAAGCCGTCTGCGCCGCTT
>Ga0116227_10013429_pt1 | contig 12881 bp, 9 predicted proteins | sample S1TSphgellanicum_FD_89693 | JGI IMG/M metagenome (GOLD analysis project Ga0116227, IMG submission 89693) | Host-associated microbial communities from peat moss isolated from Minnesota, USA - S1T2_Fb - Sphagnum magellanicum MG | ecosystem: Host-associated > Plants > Peat moss > Unclassified... | reverse complement strand
GACGATCAGAAGCTGTAACAGCTTAGCATATGAGTCATCTAGCTTGGAAATGAAATTCTAAACAGTAATTCCACCCTCTTATCATATTTGTGCCAGAACATCAATGACGCAGAGATATTTCGTTGTGCCAGAACATCAATGACGCAGAGATATTTCGTTGTGCCAGAACATCAATGACGCAGAATATTTCGTTGTGCCAGAACATCAATGACGCAAAGATATTTCGTGTAGGGTAAAGCCCTAGGGTGGGGGCATTCTCAAAATAAGGGACCTAGGACAAGGCAATAGCCGAGTTCAGCCCCACATTTTGGGAATGTCCCTCACCCATGGGCTTTCCCTACAGTAAAGCACGAGGCAAAATTTATCATGAACCAAACCTATGAAGATCACAAGGGGTATGGATGGGAGGGTTCTTATGCCTACTCCCATCCATACCCCTTGTGATCTTCATTACTAGTTACTAACTTGGTTAAAGCATTAGCTACCATGTCTAACATAAGGCAGTACTCAAAAGCTACCTCATTGGCAATCACCATCTCCCTAACATAATGGTGTTGGATATCAATATGTTTTGTACTCTTGCGGTGGATAGGGTTCTTCATATGTGTAATGCTTCCTTGGTTTTCTATCAAAATCTTTGTGGTGACTCAAGGAGTGAAGGTTAACTCATGCAGTAGCCTCTTTAAATAGATTGTTTCTTTGGTAATAGAAAGAACTACCATATATTTTACCTCCATTGATGAGCATGCCACCATGAACTTTCTTTTCCTCATCCAACTCACAACTCCATTTGCTAGAAGGAATGTGAAACCTATAGTGGGCCTTCTAGTTTCAATGTTATTTCCCCAATTTGAATCTAAAAAGCTTATCAAAATCACTTTGTCATTAAGCACTCATAAATATTATAACCACAAACCTTGAACACTTTGCAAATATATTAGAACCCTTTTGAGTGCCACCCAATGTTCTAATGAGGGATTTTACATAAACTAACTAATGATGTTCACTACATTGGAATGATCTAGCTTAGTGGCAACCATGGCATACATAAGGCTATCAACAAGTTTTCTATAATATGGTACCCCCTTCATTGCGTCAATTACTTATGGTGTCTTTGTTGTAATTGGCTTATAAAGGTTGATATTGGCTTTTAGAGGTGTAATTATAGGATTGCAATTATCCATGTCAAAGGATTTCAAGATTTCTCTTATATACTTAGGCTAACCAAGGCTAATGGTTCCTTTGTTATGGTCTCTCATTACTTGGATTCCAAAGAAATATGTGAATTCTCTTAAATTTCTCATTTCAAATTCTTGTAACAAGAAGTTTTTCATTCCCTCTCTATCTCTTTTATCTCCTTGTTGAAAATAAATAAGTCATCCACATAAAAAGCAAAAAAAACATCAAGTGTATTGATGTTTCAATTTACAAATGATACGGTCAAGTTGACATTTCTAGAAACCAAGACGTAAGAGGACAATATTTATCCTTTCATTCCAAACCCTTTAGGCTTGCCTCAAGCCATAGATGGTTTTCTTGAGTTTGCAAACATAATTTTTATGTTCCTTGTCTTCGTAACTTTTAGGCTACACCATGTATATGATTTCCTCTAATTTTTCATTCAAAAATGCACTCTTGAAATTCATCTGGTGAATTTCAAGGTTCAATGCAACAATCAATGCTAATAGGCTATCAACAAGATAACACAAGCCACATCCACTCGCTTATAAAACTATTTTTGGAAAAATATTTTTTGAAATATGCCCAAAAAAATCCTTCAAAAAATTCATAAAAAATTTGAAATTTTACTATATACCTTTATGTCAAGATGTATGTAAAAGATTTCAAAAAATATTTCATTTTCAAAAAAATTGGAACTCATTTATAAATCCATTTTTTGTTTAATGGGTGTTTTGAGAACTTTTTAATCATTGGATATTCTCAAATTAATTCAAATGTTTCAATGATATATTAGGAACCTTACAATATAAAAAAACCTTATACTTTCAACACCAAATTAAATCACCATTTTAAATTGTGAAAAACTAATCAAACATTACACTTGTTGTGGCTTCTACTTGTGTGACTACACTCAACATTATTTTGATAAAAGGGAGTTTTGCTACTATAGCAAAAGCCTCATGGAAATCTATGCCTTTGGCTTGAGAAAACCCTTTGGCAACCAATCTTGTGTGGTATCAATCAACATCATTATTTGCTTTTCTATTAATCTGAAACACCCATTTATTACTTATGGTAATCTTTCTTCTTGACAATTTTGTAAGTTCCCAAGTCTCATTTTTTATGAGTGCGTGGTATTCTTCATATGTAACTTCCTTCCACTTGTTTATGTCATCCCTTTGAAGAACCTACTGCCATGCTATTGGTTCATCAATTGCTATGACACAAGCGAAATTAAGGAGTGTTAATGGAGCTTTTTCCATCTTAGAAGATCTTCTTATTAGAGTGATAGGAATGGTGACGACCTAACTTAGTGGTGCATATATTGGTAGGTCCACAAAAAATCAATGTTTGGCATAGTCATTTATTTGTTGCATGCTTCAGAATATGGTTGAATATTAGGAGCGGTCTTTTCATTGTTGTTGGATTCATCTCCATAAAATTTGACGCACCCTTAAACTCCTTGAAAGACTCAAATGCAAATCCAAAGATGAAAACATTGGAAGAAGGAATCAAGGTACACTCCTTAACTCGCAAAATTTTGGGGGTAAAAGGGGCATGTTAAAGTTCCGGGATGAGGACTAAGAAAAATGACAAGTGAGTCAATTATTCACACAAACATGCAAAAACCAAATAACAAGTTGGTTAGTGCATAGTTGGAACATTTTTTGTGCACGGATGAACCATGGGCATACACAGACTCACAAGACTCACCATGGCCTGGATTTGGGAGAAACCATCACCTTCCCCCTTATAGTATTCTTAATGATTAGTCACAAGGGCTACAAGACTCCCAAGTTGGGAATCCCAAAACTTTCGAAAGTAAGACTCCCAAAACTTTGGAAGGCCATAATTTCTTGTGCAGACATTCGATTGGGGTGAAGTTTGAAGCAAAGTTGTAGCTTTTTATTGAGATATTTCCAAAAATACATGGCACACCACCTACACGCATGTATTTCAGAACAATTCCTAACTTTTAATGGTTGGAAGTCAAATTGGCACTTTGATTCCCAACCCATCTTTTGGCCATAACTTGTGTTTTAAATATTCAAATGAGTCGTGCGAGCCCATTTTAGATATCTAGGTTTCAAGAGCTTTCCAATGATATAAAGAACTTTTTAATCCAATGAGTTTTGACTTTTTTGAAAATTCGAAACTCCATAAGGATTCCAACTCCCAAATTGTGAATCCATTTGGGAGTGTGTGGGTTCATTCCTTCACACTCCCAAGAGTGCAAATGTGATTCCTAGGTTGCACTCTCGGCCCGCACCTTTCCATGCCTTTGCTTTAGTTGCAAGCCCAAGGTTAGGATCATGATAAAATCCATCCTTAAGCATAACAATTTATTTTGGGTTTTCTTCAAACATGTCTTTCTCCAAATTGATTTCATTTGAATTCATGCTTCCAAAATGGTTTTCATTGAACACTACATCATGGTTAATGATTAGTTTTAACGTCTCCTTGTTTATCAATTTATACACCTTCGTGTTCAAGTCATATCCCACAAAACATTTTTGATGGTTTTTGAGTTAATTTTTGTCCTTGTTGGTGCAAGTTTATGGACATAAGCATCACAATTGAACACCCACAAATGTTTTACTATTGGTTTTTTCCCACTCCAAAGTTCTTTAAATTTACTCCTTGTATTGTTATGTGCGAGGATCATGTTTTGAAGTAGGTTGTAATAATGATAGCCTATGCCCAATACTTCGAACCTAGGTTCCAATATGTATTGTGCAACCTCCATAATTGTATGATTCAACCAGTATGCCATTTTGTTTTACTCTAACACATATGGTGTAGAAGTTGGTAATGAATGCTGTCAAAATTCAATTTTCCTCCATTGTCAATCTTCAAGGCTTTAATCTTTTCTTTTGTTTGTTTTTCAACAAATGTTTTAAACTCCTTGAACTTTGAAAGGTATTTTACCTTGTTCTTTAATATGAAAGATTTTTGAGAAAATTCATCCATGAAAGACACAAAGTATCTTGTTCCACCAAAAGACAGTTTTTTGGATGGTCCTTAAACATTCGTATGAATGAGTCTAAGTGAAAAAAACACTCCTTCCTTTGGAAATGCCTCCCTGTGCTATTTCCCTTACACATAGCCTTCATAGAAGGTGAACTTGTCTTTGTAATCAATGTTAAAACCCTCTACAAGGTTTTTTTCATAAAGAAGCAAATTACATTCTCAACATCTATGTGACCTAAACGTTCATGCCATAAAAATTGATGTTTTTTTACTTGTTTAAACACAACAAGGTGAACATTTTCTCACTAGAAGAAATTTGGAAATTAACCACTAAGTTTACAACTCCATTTTAGTCATAATGGACACTTGCAACTTGTTTTGATTACAGTTGCTTTGGACAAGTGCCACAAGACATGTAATTGTAATAGTTATAATGTGGCATGGTAGTTGCATAAAGTTTGAACTACACCTTCCTTTTTCATCCATTTCTATGGATGATTCTAACTTACATGGAACTAGGTTTTATAACTAAATATGCAACTACACCTATGACTACCATAAGATAATTGATTTGCAACATGTCTCCAACGATGGGTGAATAGAATGTAGCCATGTGGCAACTTATAATTCCAATAAAATATTAATTACATTAATAAATTCCTACTAGTCAAGGGTTTATTAAATTTAAAATTATATTAAGTTATTCCATTTGTTTAAATTTTAAATAATTTGTACACATGGTAGACAACCATTTGCTGAAAAATAATCAAATGTATTGTCATGTATTTTTAATTATTTTCCTATGTAATAAAATAGGGACACATGGCATATCATCATTGTTGATAAATCAAATTATGATCATATAATTTGAAATACATATCGCCACATGGCAATATGCCATTTGATTATATGGAATTAAATGAAAATAATGTAATAGAATATTAACATGTGGCAACGAGTCATTTGCCATAAAATAATTAAATAATTTTTCATGCAGCTTAAATTTCACTTCGTGCAATAAAATATTACCATGTGGCATGATTAAAATTTGTCCTATAGCATATGATGTAATTGTAAAAACAACTATGGTAATTGCATAATTAGTTGTGAATGCAACTACAGTAGTTGCATGCATAGTTGTTTGTGCCACTATGGATTCAACTTCACGAGTTGCAAGTTAATTAAATATGGTGCTAGTGAAACTATAGTAGTTACAAGAAAATTGCATAAGAAGTTGTTAATATTGCCACTAAACAAGTTGCAAAACTACATTTTTATGCTAATGCTAAAGTAGAGAAAACATCATTATCAAATTAAAAAATAATGGAACAAGGACATGTGAACAAACTTGAAAACTTTAAGAATTTTACATTATGAGGCATTTCCACACAAGTTCAATGAAGTTTATGGCATCAATATTAACTACAATACTTGAAAAAGATAAGTACTTAACTAACTTTCTAAATTATTGCATTGTCCCACAATGTGAATTGTCCTTGAACTTGTTTTAGCAATAGTTGTGATAGGTCATTGTGAGTCATGGATTATAATATCACAAATTGTTAAGCTTTAATTCCATAGTTTTCCTTAGTATTAATGATTTGAATCTTGATAAACCTCTAAGTAGTAATTATTAAAAGTTGAATTAGCCTTTGGATATTTCAGCGTAGAAGACTTTTTTATTTAAATTGATGCAAGGCTTAGTTAATTTTAGGACCTAGTAAACATTTTTAACTGTATTATCTTTTTATGTTATAGAAAAGGGAAAGGGGATGTAGAATTAGATGTGATTTATTAATATATTGGGAATACAAGCCCATAATTAGCAATAACATTTCACCATGACAATATTAAGTTAGTTTATAGAATAATTTTCAAGCATGAATGATGTACTTAAAAGATTTCTAAGATGTAGTCCTAATACATCTTTATTTAGTTTTCACTTCTATCGAATTCTTAAATAAAATCAAAATCAAACTTAGGTATTAACATTTCCACCTGAGTGGCCTCAAGTGAATTATAACTTAATAAAGAACTTTAAGGGGATACATCACAATTGCAAAAACTCCAGAATACGACGAATGGTGTTTGACTCGATGCTCCATGGAAAGGGGATTGATTGGGCCTCGCAACCAACAATAATGGCCATCACCGGGAACCCAAATTCGACAATGAAGACGAACATCGTCGTCTTCACATTGACACTCTTCAAACCTTTTTGGTGCGAGTCCACAAGTAGGAACAAATTCTAAATAGTTTACTAAGGCATGTGGGTTAGGAGACAATCGACGATCCCATGCTGAACGATCGACACGAGTGTGCATGACTCTTTTGGATGGTTCTTCTTCGCACGATTGTTGAGAAACATCCATGTCAAACGGTGCCTCTTCAAGCTCTTCCTTTTCTACTAATGAAACTAGAGGATTCAAGGGCGTAGTGACATCACCCACCATGACAAAATTCTCACCTGCATCAACAAAAACTAAAAGGGTAGCAAAAATAATGTGGTACTTGCGTTCAAAAAAGGTCAAAACTTTTTTATTTAACAAATTAGGGTAGACGTAAGGTATGGGAATGACAACGGAACCTCATGAAAAATCGAACATCCTAAATATAATGGATTCATCGAACCTTAATTTCAATGGTGGATCTAGAAGTATGTGGGGGTTTTTGTGATGCAAATTTTAATTCCAATTTGCTATGTACTACATAATTAATTAGTGCATGGAAGAAAAAATAAGTAGGGGATATCAAAAGAATAAATGGTACGTGGGGATGTTACTTCAACCATTGAATTGATTTAGTCAAGTAAGGACTCAAGGATGTTTATTTGTTACTACTAATAAATTGTCCGAGTAGTTAGTTACTTGAAATAATTAAAATGAAGAAGTAGGATGTGAGGGTCAATGGACAGAAAGGATAAAGATCAAGTTCACGAACCTCATCAAGATATCCAAGATAAGGGGAAGGATGAGTCCTCCAATCCCATTAGTCATGAAGATTGTCATCCTATTAAATTGGAGGATGGAATATTTTTTTCTCTCATTGAACCCAAGAATTCTCATCTTAAAATCAATTGGAAGGCAAATCATTCTCAATTCTCATTGGTTCTTGAAGGATGAGGAGGCCATTGATTGGAAGGGAGGATTTCGAAGCTTCCATTGGACAAGGGGAACAAGCTCAAGGAAAGGTCATGGAGGCTTACCAAGGGAGAGAGGAGTATCTTGTGTTAGGGGAAAGGGAAAGGAGGAGAATGAATGTGCAAGGAAAAGATTAGTTCTTATGTGTGGAAAGGTGTTGTTCATGGAAAATATGTGTGCAAGAAATAAGCATGGAAGGAATTCCATGACAAAGCCTCTGGAGTTTTATTTCAAATAGTTGTTCCTCTCAAATCCACCGTTGGATTTGTGTCAAATTTAAAACAGTTCTTGTTTAGGAGGTGTAGAAGGTTCTCTCTAATTTTTAACATCATTGGGTTTGTTATAAGGGAGCTACGCTTGCCGAAAATAGAGGGTGTTTGTAGTGGAGTTCATGGAAGGATTTCCATGACAAAGCCTCTAGAGTTTTATTTCAAATAATTGTTCCTCCTAAATCCACCATTGGATTTGTGTCAAATTTAAAATAATTCTTATGTAGGAGGTGTAGAAGGTTCTCTCCAAATTTTAGCATCATCGAGTTTGCTATAAGGGCACTACACTTGCCGGAAGTAGAGGGGGTTGAAATTGTCTATTTTTTCCTCAATGTAAGTGACGTGATTTTTAATCCCAAGGCTTAACTCTTGATCAAAAAAATAAAAACTTATAAGATTTTGTAACATGGCTCCTTTTTAGATAAGCTTTTCAAAAATCTAATGCATGTTAGATTAGGAGGTTGTATGTAAATGTTATGACGAATGGAACACAAGGGGTTCAACCATCAAGCGTGACATTGAATGAACATCAACATAATGCCCCTTCACATTCCATCATGGTGAGTTACGATTCTCCCACAATGTCTTTGTATCTTCCAAGTGGACACAACACATTAGATTTTTAATGAACTTCATTGCATTACATTGAACCACCTTACTTGTTAGACTACAACTACATAGTAGTTCCATTTCCAAGCGGGTTTGTGAGTGCATATCTTCATGTTAAGGGTGTGCAAAAATGGCTCACAATCATCCTTATAATTAAAGAAAGGTGAAGGTGCATCTGGGAACATCAATCAAGACACCTCCACCTTGCACAAGCCATTTACAATTTGTCCCCCATGAAATAAATCCCCTTGAACTCTAGAAATTACTACACTTGTAGCAAGAGTACCCATTCCATTAGGTTTACACTTATGCAATAAGATTACCATCTCACCTCGGGTGAACTGCACAAACACATCACAAGGTCATGTAATACAAATTATACTACTAAAAGTATCTTGTCTAACATAACAAATATGATTCTTTGAACAATCATAAACTCTAATGCAATTCATATCTAGATTAAACTCACATTACACAACACTAAGGCTTCCAAACATGGTTCCTATGTTGTTATTACACCTCCTTGAAACCTAAGCTTAAGGGGTTCTACCCTTGTTGGCTTTTTTTGCTTCTTGTTTTACCACCCACATAAAACCAAACATATCATGATCATGTCCCATGTTTAGATAAGGTACATTATTTTGACCACCATTCATTTGATAATGGTTATGGATACACTAAAAACATTCAACTTAGATTTTTGTTTGTGACTACACCAATAATTGACTTTGTGACATGCCCCCTGGCTCCTTGATAGACTCCCAATGTGAGCCTGAAGTGAAAACAACAGAAGAGCAAAGAGTCGGGGCACATTCCCTGGCTCGCAGCACTTTGAGGGGTAGAGGGGCATGTTGGAGCTCCGGGATGGGACTAGGAAGAATGACAAGCACTTAATCACTCACTCAGATCTGCACAAACCAAACAACAAATTGATTAGTGCATAGTTGAAGCACTTTTGGTGTTAGGACGAATCACATGCAAACTCAAACTCATAAGACTCACCACGGCCCGGACTTGGGGGAAGCCACCACCTTCCCCCTTATAGTATATTTTATGCCTCTCCACGAGGCTTACATCCAAATGACTTTTTGTCCCGGGACTCCCAAGTGGGAGTCCCAAAATTGCCAAAGTTGAGACTCCCACAACTTTGGAGCCCCATAACTTTGTGTGCAGACCTCCGATCGAGATGAGGTCTAAAGCAAAGTTATAGCCCTCATCGAGAGCTTTTCAACGATATGTGACACGCTAATTTTACACAAGGAAATCGGGTTGATTCTCAACTTTTAGTGGTTAGGAGTCAAACTGCCAATTTGACTCCCAGCCTTTCTTTTGGCCATAACTTGTGTTTTAGATGTCCAAATGGGTGATGCGAGCCCATTTTAGACATTTAGGTTTCAATATCTTTCCAATGATATAAAGAACTCTTCAAGCCATTGGGTTTTGACCCTTGTAATCACTCTCCGAACATTTGGGAGTCCATCGGGACTCCAACTCCCAACATGGGAGTACACTTGGGAATGTGAGGGTTCTTTCCCTCACACTCTTTTGCACTCCCAGGGGCATGAAAATGCGACTCCCGGGCTTAGTCTTGGCCCGCAGCCTTGCAAGCCCCTTTTGCCTTGGTCATGAGCCTAAGGCTAAGGTTGCGACAGACTTATACATAAAACCTAAGGTAAAACAAGGTTTAAGGTGTTTCAAATTGGCAAAAAAATATTTGGTTTGATGCATTCAAAGTGTTGGTTAATCTTTTATTTGGGGTCTGATTTTTGCATACTATGGAAAATTCAATTTCATTTGCATAGATGAATCAAAACGGTGTTAACAAACCTTATGCACATGTGTCATAAATAAACACAACATATACAGTTTTGAAAATTGGCTTCAATAACTACAATGTAATAGATGTTTGGTCAATCTAAACAATCGGAATAAAATGCCATTGATTAAACAAATTTGGCACTTTGAGCTTGTGTTGGCCCACTTGAATTATCACATGGTTACCCTTTTGTCGAGCTAGGCTTTGAATTGTTTAAAAGGTTAAATGGGCTTCTCTTGGTTGTGTAATGACCACCTCAATCACCTAATCACACAACTAATAAAAAATGTATTTCATCATAAACAAACAATCTTTTCTTTTTTATTTAATTGTAGAATTAACTTGAATAATTCCCAAATTGTCCAGAACTTGATGTAATCACCCACATGGCAAAAAATTCAACATTTGTGAGTTAAATAGAAGATTGTCTATCTATTATATGCATTATACAACCATACCTAACATGGTAATGTTTGGCTCAAATTAGTCACCTACAATGTAATCACATGAAATTCAATCAAATTAAAACTTTTAGAATGCCATGACAATATAATACCTTCAAATGACCACAATTAAGGTTTTTCCATGCACATACATCACTGTTCAATAAAGTGGTGACTACTTCAAGCACCTACATGTAACTTAGCCAATGTAAATATTATTGCACCATTTAAGCTTGAAATAGTGCAATCATAACATATGTAAACTATCACATTGACTGGACATTCATTTGATTAGCTAAACTTTTGGAATCAAAAGCTCCTAGATGTTTAGGCTATTAATCTCCCAGTCACATGTTTTTGCCATCAAATGTGTCTCCCCATTCATTTGACCTTTAAAACTAACTTTTGGTGCACCACTAACATGAAAATCTTGGGCTAAATTCTTAGCCTTCTGAAAATGCAATAATTTTTGCTCCATCACATGAGATGGGTTGGTTTCATCTGCCAAAGTTTGTCCTTTGATCTCTGGACTTCTTGTCACCATTCCCATCATTTGCATTTGTCGCATAAATTCAAGAATGGTGGTATTCAAGCATTGGATAGACTTGGCATTCTCATTACAAGTCTCCAACACCCTGTGTAACTGTGCTAATAATATTAGGTAGCTTGGATTCAATTTTTCCAACTCGTGTAAATAATGTTGTTGTGTTACCACTTGCATTAAAGAGAACAAAATTTCATTACTCATAGTACATTGAATTTCAAAACAAAGAACAATAGGATATAAACCTACAAATGCATTCTTAAAATTAATGAAAACTTATGCTTCAAACCCTACACAGATTGCAGGTATGCATCTTGTCATGAGTCCATGAAATGGGTATGACTTTAAAAGCAAATCTTCAAGATGTTTAAATTCATTGGAAATGGAACATGTCAATATATACATCAATTGGGTTTGGAGGCTTTAAGGAAATCCTAACTATCTTTGTTAATATCTATTCAGATTCATGCCTTGCAACTATTGCAATGTGAAGGTGTCATTGCTGGCAAGTGTGCCCCTTCAGATTTTAGAGGTGAAGGTGACATTTGATAGGGTTGTGAAAATGGTCTAGCAAAACTGGGACCAAAACTAGGTCCTGCAGTTGTGTATGTTGTGCCTTGGGGTCCTATAAAATTGGAACCACAATTTGTACTTGACATTGGGTACGATGTGCCTTGGACCCCCCTAAAGTTGGGACCATAGTTTGGTCCAGCTATTACATGGTATGTTGTGCTTTGAAGGCCCCCATAATGGAATTGAAATGGCCTAGGCCCGAATTATCCATAGTTTCCATAAATTTTTGTTGAGGAATCATATTCTCATCTCCAACTAATCCACCCCATTGGTTATAAGCAGACTTCATTGCCCAACTAGTTTGTGGAGCAACATTACAATTTCCACTCGGTCCACCAAATATATATTGGTAACCCAATGGCACTTGTTGTGGAACACTTTGTCCCCATACCCTTGTCCCATTTTGATAAAATGGTTCTTGATAACATTGCTCCCCTCCACCTTATAACCATTGTCGCTTGTTGTTGGGTGGGCATTGGGAACCATCCATGGGGTTTGCAACCTTTTGGTCTTTATTTCCATTTGGTGCAAAGGTAGGTTTCTTTATGACCTATCAACAAGAAAAATTGAGTAAAATCAAAAGGAAAGTTGACCAACATTGTTTGCCACAAATGTAGTTTAAACCCCCAAAATTTTAAAATGAATGTACAAGCCACTAAAATGATACTAAAAAAAAATGAACTTACCTTTGCACCAAGGCTTGGGACCCCTTTTACATAGGGTTTCTTCATCGGTTTATTTGTTGAACTCTCGAACGGAATTTCAACCTTTTCATCACCAATGTTTGTGTTTTCATCATTTTCTGAACTTGGGATGCCTTGCACATTGTTTTAAAAAGATGCACCAATAGTATCCTCTGAACAAATTGAGCTTGCATCAATTATGCCTTCAACCATACTTCCACATAAGCTAGGGTTGTTTACTATCACTAGTAGAAAATGGCCATTTTACAACTAGTCCATGTAGCTAAATTTTAGTTGCAAGCAACATTTGTAACTAAAATCTTAATAGTCGCGTTGGACAAGTCGCAAACGACACTAGTCGCAAACGACAACGAATTTTGGATGAAGGAAAAAGTCAACAACATACGCCTTCATCCTTTGACTTGTCATATACGTATTGTCGTTTACAACTAGGATGCGACTTGTTTGGTGAACAATGGGAACAATTTATGTGTTGCCACGTGTCCCAACTTTTAATAATTAATTTTTTAAAAATTCTTTTGAAATAATCCAAGATGTTTAATTTTTATGTTTAGATGGTTTAAATTGTGACACGTGGAATATTAATTGAATTTGTCCAAATTCAATTTAAATCAATATTTAGGTATGTAGG